>ENA-OPYT01000025-OPYT01000025.1-human-gut-metagenome-genome-assembly--contig:-NODE-25-length-44338-cov-9.916989_pt1 | contig 44338 bp, 38 predicted proteins | sample MGYA00242636_ERZ504480 | MGnify/ENA primary metagenome ERZ504480 (study PRJEB26092, sample SAMD00036228) | human gut metagenome | host: Homo sapiens | study: EMG produced TPA metagenomics assembly of...
ATTTACTTTCAGAACTTTGACTTCCATTTTGTCACCTGGCTGTGCAACGGTGTGAAGATCGATGGAAGAATCGTTGGAATATTCGTTTTTGGTAAGAATACCATCGGCTTTGTATCCGATATTCAGGATAATCTGATCGTCTTTGACATCGATTACAGTACCCTCAACGACTTCTCCGTTTCTGATTGTTTTAAATGATTCATCCAGCATTTGTTCAAAACTCATTTCTGACATTTTTTGAACCTCCTCAATTATTTTATTCGGGGTGGATGCCCCAGCTGTAATACCTACGCGACCAAATGATTGAAAAGGCTTAGATTCCAAATCAACGAGTGTCTCTATAAAGTAAGTATTTTTACATTCTCTTTACATATCTCATACAGCTTTTGCGTGTTTGAACTATGTCTGCCTCCCACGACAAACATGGCATCAACCTTCCTGGCAATTGCTCTCGCTTCCGTCTGTCTTTCCTCGGTAGCGTTGCAGATAGTCTTTAAAACAGTACTATCATAACTCTTTTTCAAAAAAATTTCAACTAAATCTTTAAATTTGTTGTAATTAAATGTCGTCTGTGCCACAATAGATATTGGTTTTCCGTTTTCCGGCACAAACTGCTCTGCTTCTTCGGAGGTATGGATCACGGTAACCGGGCCGCTCGCCCATCCCATGATGCCCTGCACCTCCGGATGATCCGCGCTTCCGATGATAACAACATGGCGGCCTTTTCTTCCCTCTTCATCCACAATCCGGTGGATCTTCTTGACGAACGGACATGTCGCATCTACAATTTTCATGCCGCGCGCTTCGATCTTTTCGCAGACATCCCGCGATACGCCATGGGAACGGATCACAACGGTTCCGCCAGAAAGCCCCTCTAGTTCATCTTCCGAAAGGATCACCTGCACACCGCGGTTTTCGAGATCCTCCACAACCTGTTCGTTGTGAATAATCGGCCCGAAGGTGTAGACCGGCTTTTCACCGCTCTCAATTTCACGGTATACCGTATCGACCGCCCGTTTGACGCCGAAGCAGAAGCCTGCACTTTTTGCAACAGTTACTTCCATCTGTTTTTCTTCTCCTCTTTTCTCTGCCGCGTTTACATGCGCTCGCGGGCAAGGCTTAAGATCTTTTCCACAACCTCATCGATCGTCATTTCAGAGCTGTCAACGAGTACGGCGTCTTCTGCCTGTACCAGCGGGGAATGCTCTCTGTGCATGTCCTGATAATCACGCTCATTGATATCTTCCTCGATTTTCGCAAGATCGGCTGTCTGTCCCTTTTCGGTCAGCTCTTTCCAGCGGCGCAGTGCGCGGACATGGGCACTTGCTGTCAGATAGACTTTCAACGGTGCGTTCGGCAGAACGGCAGTTCCGATATCGCGGCCGTCCATCACAAGATCCGTATTCTCCGCCATCTCCTGCTGCAGCTCCACGAGTTTTTTTCGTACTTCCAGATAGGCGCTTGTCGCGGATGCCATCTTTCCAGCCTCCTCGGTGCGCAGTCTTCCGGTGACATTGACGCCGTTTAAATAAACCTGCTGCTCTCCGTTTTCGTAGGAAATGGAAATTTTCACATCTTTGCAGGCTGCCTCAATTTTTTCCTGCTCTTCCGGTGCAATGCCAAGATCCGAAAAATAGATGCCCATGGCACGGTACATTGCTCCTGTATCAACGTAGACAAACGAAAGCTCCTTTGCCACACGTTTTGCGATTGTACTTTTGCCAGCGCCTGCCGGTCCGTCAATTGCAAGATTAAATCTCATCTTCTCTCTTCCTCCTGAAAATTCTAAAATCTGTGATCCATATTTTATTCCTGTTCTTCCTTTGCCCGGATCTCTTCGGCTGCAGCGTGGGCACTTGCCCAGGCAATCTGCAGATTGAAGCCGCCGGTCAGTGCATCGAGATCAAGCACTTCTCCTACGAAGTACAGACCTTCTTTTTTCTTTGCCTCCATCGTGCCCGGACGGATCTCTTTCACGGAAACACCACCCTGTGTGATAATTGCTTCACGGAAGCCCCGTGTTCCGGTTACTGTAAACGGGAAATGCGTGATCAGCTCTTCAAAGTGCTGACGCTCCGCTTTCGATACGGCATTGACCTGTTTGTACGGGTCGATCCCGCCAAGAGAGAGCATCACCGGAAGCAGTTTCGCCGGGAACAGACTGTTGATCACGTTGCGGAACTGTTTGTTTCGGTTTTCTTCAAATTCACGCAGGATCCGCGCATCCAGCTGTTCTTCCGTGAGTGCCGGCTTCAGGTTCAGATATCCTTTCAGCGGCTGCTGTTCCAGTGCTTTTCCGATGTAGGAGCTCGCAGAAAGCCCCAGCGGGCCGGAAATTCCAAAATGTGTAAACAGCATCTCGCCGAATCCATCGAACAGCGTCTTTTTGCCGTTTTTAATCGTCATCGTCACATTTTTCAGGGAGAGTCCCTGCAGCTCACGGATGTACGCTTCCTCTGTTTCCAGCGGCACCAGCGCCGGGCGGAGCGGAGTGACGGCAAGTCCTGCCTCTTCTGCGAAACGGTAGCCGTCTCCATCCGACCCCGTCGTCTGGTACGACATACCGCCGGTTGCGACAACGACATCATCGTAAAAAAGCTCTTTCCCGTTTTCCAGGCGGATTCCTTTCACGCGGTCTCCTTCGAAAAGAAGCTCTTTTACTTTTGTATTCTTATGCACCTGCACATTTTTCCGTTTCAGTTCCGTCTCCAGCGCGCGGATAATATCCGAGGAGTGATCTGACTCCGGGAATACACGGTTTCCGCGCTCCACTTTTAAGCGGACACCTGCCGCTTCGAAAAACTCCTGCACCTGGGCGCTGTCAAAGCTGTAGGCGGAGCTGTACAGAAATTTCGGGTTTGTCACCACATTCGTGAAGAACTCTTCTGTCGGGCAGTCGTTTGTCACATTGCAGCGGCCCTTTCCTGTGATAAACAGCTTCTTTCCCAGCTTTTCATTTTTTTCATAGAGATGAATCTCTGTCTTTTCGCCGGCGGCAAGCACGGCGGTCATCATTCCGGCGGCGCCTCCGCCGATTACTGCTGCTTTTCTCATGCTTTCTCCTTTACCGGCAGAGCTGCCTTTTTTCCGCCCATGGGACGTGCATCGTCCAGCCCGTTGATTTCATCGTTGCTGTAAACCTGGTACTCATCCCACAGTTTTTCCATGCTCTCAAGTGTCTTTTTCACATCCGCCTGGCGTTTCATGCAGAGCGCCACGACAAGCGCATTGATTACACTCAAAGGGGCCACCAGAGAATCGACGATCGATGCCATATCGCTCTTGGCAATCAGCGTACAGGCTGCATAAACATTCATCGGTGAATGCACACTGTCTGTGATCGTAATTACCTTCGCTTTGCGGCTGTTCGCAAATTCCAGTGCCTTCATCGTACGCATCGAATACCGCGGGAAGCTGATGCCGATCACCACATCATCCTCCGTGATGCGGATCATCTGCTCGAAAATCTCGCTGGAACTGTTTGTCTGTACCTGGCGCACATCCGGGAAAATCATATGGAGATAGAACGCCAGAAAGCTCGCAAGCGGCGCGCAGCTCCGAATGCCGACAATGTAGATTGTCCGCGCAGAAAGAATCGTATCCGCAGCGCGCTCAAAGGCGCTCCGGTCCACTTCTTCCAGCGTCATCTTGATTTTTTCAATATCCGACTGCAGGACGGTCTCCAGAATTTCTCCCTGCGGCACGCGGCCATACGTAAACTGCATCCGCTGCACTGAATTCAGACGATTCATCACCATCTCCTCCAGTGCGCGCTGGAACTCCGGATATCCCGCGTAGCCAAGCTGCATCGCAAAGCGAACCGTTGTCGATTCGCTGACGCCGACCTGCTGTCCCAGGCGCGCTGCCGTCATCGATACGGCCTGGTCATAATGTGCCGTAATAAAATCTGCCAGCCTCTTCTGTCCTTTGCTCAACTTTCCGTAATTTTGATTCAGACGAATGAGGAGATTCTCGTTCGCTGCCTTCTGCTCTTCTGAAGAAGACTGTTCTTTTTCTTTTTCATGTTATTTTCTTCCTGATTTGTTTTTCCGATCTGCAAATGCCGTTCGGCATCCACATTTCTTCTTTTGGGGGCATCCTGATTCTTTTTCGGACACACCTCAATCTTTTGAATTATAACACGAATAAATTACTGGCGCAATGGCTGAAAAGCTGAAAAGGAAAGCCGGTGTTCTGCATTCCCTTTTTACGGGGAACACAGAACACCGGCTGATTTTTTTTACTCAGATTTTATTTAGACCGGATATGCGCCGTCTTTTTTGTCAGCGGCTGCCGGATCTACTTTTGTCTGCTGTGCTTCACGATATTTGAAGAAGTCTACAGCTACCTGCGGGAACAGAGCATAGGTTAATACATCCTCATCCTGCTGTTTCCACTGCTCGATCTCTTTCTCCAGTTTTGGAAGCTCCGGCTCAAGCAGGTCTGCGTAGCGGCAGGTGATCGGCTCGGTATCACCGATGCATTTCTTCTGTACTTCCGGATTGAACGGTTTTACAGTTGCACCGTATTTTCCGGCAAGAACGTCTTTTGTCTCTTTCGTTACCATCTTATAACGCTCGCCCATCAGGACATTGAATACAGCCTGGGTACCAACGATCTGGGAAGACGGGGTAACCAGCGGGCACTCGCCGAGGTCTTTTCTTACGCGCGGTACTTCTTCGAGTACATCGTAGTATTTGTCCTCTGCGTGCTGCTCTTTTAACTGGCTTGTCAGGTTGGAGAGCATACCGCCCGGTACCTGATACAGAAGAGTCTTGATATTTACGCCAAGGTTCTTCGGATTCAAGAGGCCTGTATCGAGCGCTTCGTCTCTCATCGGACGGAAGTAATCTGCGATCTCAGCCAGTTTGTTCTGATCCAGACCAGTATCGTATGGAGTGCCTTTGAAGGTTTCAACCATAACCTCAGTTGCCGGCTGTGAAGTGCCCATTGCAAATGGAGACATTGCGGTATCAATGATATCAACACCAGCCTCTACTGCTTTCAGGTACGTCATGGATGCAACACCGGAAGTATAGTGGGTGTGCAGCTGAATCGGAAGATCGGTTGCTTCTTTCAGCGCGGTTACCAGCTCAGTTGCCTTGTACGGAACGAGCAGGCCTGCCATATCTTTAATACAGATGGAATCTGCACCCATCTCTTCGATTCTCTTTGCCATGGTGGTCCAGTAATCCAGGTGTAAGCATCTCCTAAAGTATAGGAAAGTGCTACCTGTGCGTGGCCTTTTTCTTTGTTTGCTGCGCTGACAGCGGTCTGCAGGTTGCGCAGATCGTTCATACAGTCAAAAATACGAATGATGTCGATTCCGTTTGCAATGGATTTCTGTACGAAATACTCTACTACGTCGTCTGCGTACGGACGATATCCCAGGATATTCTGTCCACGGAACAGCATCTGCAGTTTTGTATTTTTGAATCCGTCACGGAGTTTTCTCAGTCTCATCCATGGATCTTCATGCAGAAACGTAAGGAAGCATCGAAAGTTGCACCTCCCCAGCACTCTACTGCGTGATATCCGACTTTATCCATTTTATCGATGATCGGAAGCATCTGTTCTGTTGTCATTCTCGTCGCGATCAGGGACTGATGTGCATCACGCAGAACAGTTTCCATAATCTTGACAGGTTTCTTTTCTACTGCCATTTCTATCCTCCTAAATTAAGTGTTTCTCACTTTTGTTTGTCTTAAGAAGTTATACACCGAAGATCGCCATGAAGGTACCGGCCGCTACGGCTGTACCGATAACACCGGCTACATTCGGTCCCATTGCATGCATCAGCAGGAAGTTCGTCGGATCTGCCTCCGCACCGACTTTCTGGGATACACGGGCTGCCATAGGTACCGCAGATACACCTGCAGAACCGATCAGCGGGTTGATTCTTCCGTGGGTTGCCTTGCACAGTACCTTTCCTAACAGGACACCGCCTGCGGTACCGAATACGAATGCGATCAGACCCAGGGCAACGATCTTTAAGGTGCTGACATTTAAGAATGCCTCAGCACTTGTGGATGCACCAACGGAAGTACCAAGAAGGATAACTACGATGTACATCATGGCATTGGAAGCTGTCTCCTGGAGCTGTTTTACAACGCCGCACTCACGGAACAGGTTACCAAGCATCAGCATACCTACCAGCGGAGCGGTAGATGGAAGGATCATGCAGACAACGATGGTGATAACAATCGGGAACAGGATCTTCTCGAGTTTGGATACGGAACGAAGCTGCTCCATTTTGATTTTACGCTCTTTCTCTGTAGTCAGAAGCTTCATGACCGGCGGCTGGATGATCGGCACCAGTGACATATAGGAATATGCTGCTACGGCGATCGGTCCCATCAGATGCTGCTGTCCGAGTTTATTCAGAAGGAAAATAGAAGTCGGGCCGTCGGCACCGCCGATGATGGAGATAGCAGCTGCCTCTCTTCCATTGAATCCCATGAAAATAGCGAAGAAGTATGCCAGATAGATACCAAGCTGTGCTGCTGCACCCATGATAAAGCTGATCGGGTTTGCAATCAGCGGACCGAAGTCTGTCATCGCACCTACGCCCATGAAGATCAGGGATGGGAGGATACTCCACTCGTCCAGAGTAAAGAAATAGTAGAACAGACCACCCGCATGCTCAAGACCCTGTACGTCGGTATAAGGCTCAGCCATGATGTCCGGGTAAATGTTTACAAGCAGCATACCGAATGCGATCGGTACAAGAAGCAACGGCTCAAATTCATGCTTAATCGCAAGATACAGGAAGAAGCAAGCCACTGCGATCATAACGTAATTGCCCCAGTCCAGATTAAAAAACGCCGTCTGGTGAAGCAGGTTGTTTAAAGTTTCAGTAATCATTTTTTCACCTCCGGTTTTTTCTTACAACGGGCATTAGTTCATGGTTGCAAGAACGTCACCGGATTCTACTGCATCGCCTACTGCTACGTTTACGCTGGCTACTGTGCCGTCCTGCGGTGCTACAACCGGGATTTCCATCTTCATGGCTTCCAGTACAAGAACCGTATCGCCTGCTTTTACAGCTGCGCCTACGTTTGCTTCGATTTTGCAGATTTTACCAGGTACAGAAGCAGTAACCTCTACACTGCCTGCTGCGCCTGCCGGTGCTGCTGCTTTTGGTGCTGCCGGAGCTGCTTTTGCTGCCGGAGCTGCTTTTGCTGCGCTGACTGTTGGAGCTGCGCCTGCTGTGGTTCCTTCTTCTACAGTTACGTTATATACATTTCCGTTTACGGTAATGGTGTAGTTTTTCATTGAAAATTTCCTCCTTAAGCTCTTTTGCCTTTTCTGCGGATCGGACGTGCAACATAAGCATCTCCGGATGCAGAAGCCATATCCTCTTCATACATGGCGATTGCAGCTGTAATAACAGCCTGCAGCTCCATATCGTCTGCTTCCGGTACTGTCTCTTCAACAACCGGTGCTGCGACAGCCTTCGGTGCTTCCTGTACAGGTGCTGCCGGTGCTTTTTTCTTCTTCTTGTCTCCCAAAATGTAATCAAACGAAGAAATAACGAAAATCAGGAAAATCAGCATAACAAATACGGTGCCGATTCCGATGATGGTGTTCATGCCGGCCTGGCCGATCAGAACGCCCTTTGACTCCTCAACGGTGATGGTGAGGTCGGTCGGAACCGGTGTTCCGGTGCTGATGTTCCAGAATACGCGGACAATACCAGGATTTTTTTCAAATTCACCCGGAATTGTGCAGGTTACAAAATCTCCGTCTACTTCGAGAGTACCGTCTTCCAGGCTTTTTACCTCTCCGAGGTCAGCCTTTGCCTCTTCCCATGCCTCAGCTGCTCTTGCATAGAACTGCTGGTCGGAAGCTTCCATATTGGCAAGATCGTCATCGCTGTAGGTCATCAGGCTCTGTCCTACCCACTGAGCACTGGAGGAGAGCAGAGAATCTACAGTAGACGCCTCAACCGGTGAATAAGCCGGTGTAGATGCCGCATCCGCAAAAACAGGAGCTACGGTCACAACCATGGTGCAGGCTGCGGTAAGGACGAGACTTACTAATTTTTTCCAGTTCTTTCTCATCGTATGCCACCTTCCTTAGACTGTTCCGTGTTTTCTGTCCGGTCTGTCTTCTCTCTTGGTATACAGCATCTCGAATGCGCCGATAACATATTTTCTGGTGTCTTCCGGCTCGATGATGGTGTCCACATAGCCTCTTCTGGCTGCGGAAGTTACATTGTTCTGAAGGGTTGCATATTCAGCTGCTTTCTCGTTGATGGTAGCAGCGTCAGATCCTTCGTACATGATCTTTGCTGCAGATTTTGCATCCATCATTCCGATTTCTGCGTTCGGCCATGCAAATACCATGTCTGCTCCGATGGATTTGCTGTTCATGACAACGTATGCGCTTCCGTATGCTTTGCCGACAACAACGTTTACTTTCGGAACGGTTGCGTTTGCGAAAGCTGCGGTCAGGGCTGCTGCGTTCTTAGCCATGGTTCTCTCAGAGCATTTGGTTGCCTTGAATCCGGTTACGTTTGTGATGGTAAGTACCGGGATGCAGAAAGCATCGCAGAAGTTTACGAAATCTGCTGCTTTTTTGGCTCCTCTTGCGCTTAAGGTTCCATCCATTTTCTCTTTTACAGTTCCGTCCTCGCCGTAGATTTCAGAGCGGTTTGCAACTGCTCCTACGGTTGCTCCGTTTAACTGGATGAATGCGGTTACAACATCTTTTCCGTAAGCGGCTTTGGTCTCAAAATAGATGCCGTTGTCGCTGAGCTGGGAAAGAAGGATTCCGGTATCGCCTGCGCAGTTTGCAAGGTCTGCACATGCACGGTTCAGATCATCCTCGCACTCGGTGTATGCTTCGTCCTCGTTGTTTGCCGGAAGCATAGATACCAGGTTTCTGATCTGTCCGAGGATTTCTTCCTCGGTTCCAGCAAAGTCAACAAGACCTGCTTCTTCGCCCTGGAAATCTGCGGATGCGGTATCACATTTGGATACGTGGTTTCCGTCCAGTGCGTTCGGGGAGTTTACGAAAAGTTTTCCGTTTTTAGACTCCATGAACGTGAAGTCTGTCATAGCCGGGATGAGTGCCATACCGCCGCCGCAGGTACCAAATACTGCTGTGATCTGTGGAATCACGCCGGATGCCATTGCCTGCGCCATATAGATTTCGCCGAAACCGTTCAGAGCATCAGTTGCCTCCTGCAGACGCATACCGGCACAGTCTACCAGTCCGATGACCGGAGCACCTGTTTTCTGTGCAAACTCATACAGTCTCGCGATTTTTTTTGCATGCATTTCGCCGATGGTACCGCCCATCACAGACGCATCCTGGCTGTATACGTATACCAGGCTGCCGTTGATCACACCGTAACCAGTAATTACACCATCGGATGGTGTCTCCATGCCGGCCATGTTGAAATCTGTGCTTCTGGCAGTAACCTGTCCGCCGATTTCCACAAAGCTGTTTTCATCCAGCAAAGAGGCGATTCTTGTGCTCGCTAAACTTTGTGCTGTGTTACTCATTCTTCAAACCTCCATCTTTCTATTTTCATTATAAAATTTTAAACAAATTTTATACAAGTCTATCATATCTGTTTTTTCGTTTTTTTTCAATACTTTTTCTCACCTTTTTGACAGAAAATAGACAGAAAAATTTCAGATTTTTCCTATTATAAATGGAAGGTCAAACTTGATTTTTCCCGGCCTTTCCTTTTTCAAAAAAGTCCTGTTTTCTTTCCGCATCGTACAAAAAAGCCGCCCGGCGGCGGCTTTTCTTACACGTTTTTCCTTCGGTTTAATATAGTTCAATGTGAACCGGAATTCCATTCTCATACTGCATCGCCGGTTCGCCAAGAATCAGCGGACGAAGATACGCCATCATCTCCTCGGTCACATCATGACCATCTTCTGTAATCCAGGAAAGCGGCACTTTCTTTTCTTTATTTGCCACTTCCGATACCGGAACGGAGGTATACTCCACGCGGTAAGGATCCGCGGAGATTCTTCGGATCGATGCCATCTGTCCTCCCTGTTTTTCCAGTGCACACTGGCAGGCTTTCATGCCGAGCATACGGGACTCCTCAAGATCGGTCGCACTCGCAAGATGAGCCGCGCACCGCTGCATCAGGTTCAGTTCAATCGATCTTACCTTACAGCCGATACGGTCACGCACCAGCTCTTCGAGTACTTTTGCAGAACCTGCAATGTAGCTGTGCCCAAACTGATCCTGTGCATCGCTCTGCACCTGCTCAGAAACATAGCGGCCCTCGCTGTCATGGATGCCCTCGCTGATTGCAACCAGAACACTGTCCTTCTGTTCCAGTTTTTCCTGCACATCCTTTAAAAACTGTTCGGTGTCAAAGACCGGCTCGCAAAGATAGATCAGGCTCGGCCCTTCTCCGCCGTTGACACGGGACAGTGCAGACGCTGCCGTCAGCCATCCTGCGTTTCTTCCCATGACCTCCACGATGGTCACAGCCTTCTTTTCATATACATGGCAGTCTCTCTCCAGCTCTGCAAAGGTTGCTGCCAGATATTTTGCCGCAGATCCAAAGCCCGGGCAGTGATCCGTTTCGACAAGATCATTGTCAATCGTCTTTGGCGCCCCGACAACAAACACATCGTCCACACCGTTTTCTTTGCAGTACTTTGACATCTTGTCTACGGTATCCATCGAATCATTTCCGCCGATATAAATAAAATAACGGATCTCATGTCTGCGAAAAATTTGAAGTATTTCTTCAAAATCCTCCTTGTTTTCTTCCGGATCGCCCAGTTTATAACGACAGGAGCCAAGCGCTGCTGCCGGGGTCTGCATCAGAAGAGAGATTTTTTCTGCTGAATCCAGTTTTTTTCCAAGATCAAGAAATTTTTCTGCAAGCACGCCTTCAATTCCATTTACCGCACCATAAATATGATCTACTTTTCCGGACAGTACAGCACAGGAAACAACTCCTGCCACCGTTGCATTGATCGCCGCGGTCGGTCCGCCAGACTGCGCTACTAACAGATTTCGCATATGATTTTCCTCCATCTATTCCCACTACTTTCTAAAAGTTTTTCACGAAATCACTTTCGCTTCGTCCTATAGCGTACCATATTTTTTTTCTTCCGTACACCCTGTTTTGCGTTTCCGGGAAAAGCCTGTAGACTTTCACAACGGATTGCAAAGTTTTTCGTTTTTTTCTTGCAGGATTGCCCTTAAAAAGCTATAATAGAAGCAATGTCCACGAAAAGGACGCAGAAAAATATACGTTTCATCAACAAAAAAACTGGAGGTTTTTTTCATGCAGACCAAGCAAGATGGCCGTCTCGGCACCGAAAAAATCGGGAAACTGATGCTCGAACTGGCCCTTCCCTCTGTCCTCGCACAGATTGTAAATGTACTATATAACATTGTAGACCGCATTTATATCGGCCGGATTCCTGATGTTGGTTCCCTGGCACTGACCGGTGTCGGCGTCACGTTTCCGATTATCACAATCATCTCCGCCTTTGCCGGATTCGCAAGTGGAGGCGGTGCTCCTCTTGCCGCCATCGCACTCGGACAGAAAAACCGGGACCGCGCAGAAAAAATTCTTGGAAGCTCCACTTCCCTGCTGCTCTTTTTCTCCGTGTGTCTGATGGCGTTTTTCTTTTCTTTCAGACACCGCTTCTGTACCTCTTTGGTGCAAGCAGCAACACAATCCGATACGCTTCCACGTATATTTCCATTTATCTTGTCGGAACCGTATTTGTCGAGCTGGCTGTCGGATTGAATACTTTTATCAGCTGTCAGGGACACGCACGCACGGCCATGTGCTCCGTTCTCATTGGCGCTGTTATCAACATTGGTCTTGACCCGGTTTTCATCTTCGTTCTTCATATGGGTGTTTCCGGGGCCGCACTTGCTACCATTCTCTCCCAGGCTTTAAGTGCTGCATGGGTTCTTCGGTTTCTTACCTCAAAAAAATCAGGTGTCCGCCTTTCTCTTCGCACCATGAAACCGGATTTTTCCATTTTAGGCTCTGTCATGGCACTCGGCATCTCACCATTTATCATGTCTACAACGGAAAGTGCCATCACAATCGTCATGAACCACGGGCTACAGACGTACGGCGGCGACCTCTATGTCGGCTCGATGACAATTCTCCAGTCGGTGCTGCAGCTGATTTTCGTACCGGTCAACGGCTTTACGAACGGTGTACAGCCGATCATCAGCTACAACTTTGGTGCAGGCCAGTTTGACCGTGTCCGCCAGACAATCCGGCGCATGATCGCCATTACTTTTACTGCCGCTTTCGTCTACGTTGTATTCGCAATGCTTCGTCCGGCTCTTTTTGCCGGTCTTTTCACGACTGACCCGGAACTGATTGTCATCGTAGAGAAGGTACTTCCGGTTTACATTGCCGGCATGGCAATTTTCGGACTGCAGAGCGGCGTACAGAGTTCCTTCCTCGGTCTTGGCCAGGCGAAGATTTCTCTTTTTATTGCACTGCTCCGGAAAGTCATCCTTCTGATTCCGCTTGCACTCATTCTGCCGCATTTCTTCGGTGTCATGGGCGTTTACTATGCAGAACCGATCGCTGATGTATGTTCTGTTATCACTGCCGTTACGCTGTTTCTCTGCAATATCCGGAAAATTCTTTCAACAGAAACACTTGCAAAAGTGACTCATACCGAAGAATGACAAAAGAGGCGCTCTGCGACCTTTTCCATGCACCACCCATAATCAATTTTCTCGATCGTTTCGGCTGCATAGACGGGATATTCCGCGAGAAGAATCCCGTCGATCGAATACGTAACCGAACCGACCTTTTCTCCTTTCTTTACCGGGGCTTTCAAAAGCTCCGGTAAAAAAATGTCTTTTTCCGGTATTTCTGTCTCTTTCAGAAGAGCGGGAAGCGAGCGCGCCGGATCAAGCGCTGGGCTTGTAAGGGTAAGGCGGGCGCTGCTTTTTACCTGCAGCATCCCGTCGTAAACACCGTCTGCTACTTCAATCTGCCCTGGGTTCCAGCTATGGTCCAGCACGTCACGATACATATACGATTCCAGCCCGTAGTTTAAAAGCTTTGCGGCATCCGCCCATTTATAGTTTTTATGGCTGGGCCATCCGCACGCAAGCAACGACACAATCAGACGCTTTCCATCCCGCTCCAGCGCACCGGTATAACAGTAACCGGCTTTTGCCGTGAAGCCGGTTTTTCCCGAAACAGCTCCATCCATCTGATCCAGCAGTGCGTTGTGATTATAGCAGTTGAACATGTTTTTCTTTTCCAGATCCCAGAAGGTATAGGACCGCGTCTGCGTCACTGCGAGAAACTGGGCGGCTTTCGGTGAAATCCAGACACAGTATCGCATGATCCGTGCCAGATCAGCTGCTGTCGTGTGGTGATCTCCGCCTGCGTCAGAAGCATCGAGACCGTTCGGCGTCACAAAATGCGTATCTGTACAGCCGATTGCTGCGGCTTTTTCATTCATAAGCGATGCAAATTCCTCTACACTTCCGCCGATGGTCTCTGCAATCATTACCGCCGCGTCGTTATGCGATTCCAGCATCAGGGAATACAGAAGATCGCCAAGCAGAAACTGTTCTCCCTCCCGCACACCGAGATGTACTTTCGGCGCTGCGGCTGCTTTAGCCGATGCAGTTGCGACCGTCTGCTCTTGTCCGTTTTCCAGTGCCAGAATGCATGTCATGATTTTCGTTGTGCTCGCCATTGCCATAGGATCTGTCTCGCGTTTTCCGAACAGCACACGGCCGGTATCGCCATCCATCAGGCATGCCGCCGTTGCAAACAGCTGATTCGGCTCGCTCTCCTGCTCTGTCGCAGTCACGGACACACTTCCCAAAAACAGAAGCAGGATTCCCAGGAAAAAACCTGTCTTGTTTCTTCTTTTTCTGTTCAAAATCAGATCCCCCTTGTGTTTTTTCTCTTTAAAAATGGAAAAGCCGGACGCTCTTTTGGGACCGGCTTTTTGTCTGCTTCTTCTTCATTATATGAGGTTTCCTGCAAAATCATGGTAAAATTTCACAAAGTTATTGACACTGCGATCCATATCATGTATAATTCCCCGTGTTTGTATAGAATTACTAAACTTTTTGTTTATTTTTACTGAGATTTCCTGAGAATCCGTATTCAGCAAAAGGATCCCGGGAAAGACTTTGGATGCAGAAAGGATTTTTTATGGAAATCGGAAAAAAAATCAGGGAACTGCGGATGTGGAAAGGACTGACGCAGGAGGAACTGGCAGATCGGAGCGAGCTGTCAAAGGGATTTATTTCCCAGCTTGAAAACGATGTGACCTCTCCCTCGATCGCCACGCTGGTTGATGTTCTTACCTGCCTTGGAACGGATCTAAAAACGTTTTTCGGCGAAGAGCAGGACAATCAGGTTGTCTTTTGCGAAGAAGATTACTTTGTAAAGACCGCTGAAGCGCAGGGCAACGAGATCGCATGGATCGTTCCGAATGCACAGAAAAACAGGATGGAGCCAATCCGGCTGACGCTGCAAAGCGGCGCGTGCACCGAGATTGATTCACCGCATGAAGGCGAGGAATTCGGCTATGTACTTTCCGGCCGTATTCTCCTTCATCTTGGAGATGAATGCCACAAAGTGAAGAAAGGGGAAAGCTTCTACTATCCCGCTTCCTGTAATCACTATCTGGAAAATCCGGGTAAAACACCGGCCATCATTCTCTGGGTCAGTTCACCGCCTTATTTTTAGATTTTTTACACCGCGTGATTTTCACGAGAAACGGTGTTCCAAATTTCACAACCCGAAAGGAGCATATTACACATGAGTACCAAATTACTTGATCTGGTCAACATCACAAAATCGTACGACGGAGTTACCATTCTGGATGATCTGAATCTTTATATCCGTGAAAACGAATTTCTTACCCTCCTTGGCCCGAGCGGCTGCGGAAAAACAACCACATTACGTATCCTCGGCGGTTTTGAGACACCGGATGCCGGAAAGGTTTTATTTAACGGACAGGATATCACCCAGCTTCCGCCGAACAAACGCCAGTTAAATACGGTGTTCCAGAAATATGCTCTTTTCACGCATATGACAATTGCGGAAAACATTGCTTTCGGGCTGAAAATCAAAGGAAAATCCAAAGCATATATCGATGACAAAATCAAATACGCATTAAAACTTGTTAACCTTGAGGGTTACGAAAACCGCTCCCCGGCGCTTCTCTCCGGCGGCCAGCAGCAGCGAATCGCCATTGCGCGCGCGATTGTCAACGAACCAAAAGTTCTGCTTCTGGATGAGCCGCTCGGCGCACTTGACTTAAAGCTCCGTCAGGATATGCAGTACGAGTTGATCCGTCTGAAAAACGAGCTTGGTATCACCTTTGTCTATGTCACCCATGATCAGGAAGAGGCGCTTACTATGTCGGACACGATCGTTGTCATGAACCAGGGTTATATCCAGCAGATCGGCACACCGGAAGACATCTACAATGAACCGCAGAACGCATTCGTTGCAGACTTCATCGGTGACAGCAACATTCTCGACGGCATCATGATTGAGGACCGTCTCGTCGAGATTCTCGGTGCGAAGTTCGAGTGCGTTGATGTCGGATTCGGCAAAAACAAACCGGTCGACGTTGTGATCCGCCCGGAGGATATTGATCTTGTGAAACCGGAGGAAGGTACCATCCGCGGACGTGTCACCCATCTGATTTTCAAAGGTGTTCACTATGAGATGGAGGTTACGGTGAACGGTTTTGAGCTTCTCGTTCACTCTACCGATCTGTTCCCGGTCGGACAGGAAGTCGGCATCCATGTCGATCCATTTGATATCCAGATCATGAACAAACCGGAATCCGAAGATGAGGAGGCGGCAGCCATTGAAGAGTAATAAATTAAAGAAATGGCTGGCAGCACCTTATGCCGTCTGGGCTGTTGGTTTCATCATCATCCCGCTGATCCTGATTCTCTACTATGCGTTCACCGGGGAAGAAGGCGGCTTTACCCTTTCGAATTTTGCCTACGTTGCAACGAAGGAAAACATCAAGGCACTTGGCCTGGCTCTGTGGCTCTCACTCCTTAGCACAGTACTCTGTCTTGTCCTTGCCTATCCGCTTGCCATGATTCTGGCAAACCGGAATGTCAACCAGACCAGCTTTATTGTGCTGATCTTCATTCTCCCGATGTGGATGAACTTTCTGCTCCGTACGCTTGCATGGCAGACACTGCTTGAGAAAAACGGCGTCATCAACAGCATTCTCTCGCTTTTTCCATCTGCCCGGCATTTCCATCATCAACACACCGGGAGCGATCATTCTCGGTATGGTTTACAACTTCCTGCCGTTTATGGTTCTGCCGATCTACAATGTCCTGATTAAGATCGACCGTGACGTCATCAACGCAGCAAGAGACCTCGGAGCGAACAGCGTACAGACTTTCCTGAAAGTAACGCTGCCGCTCACCACGCCGGGTATCGTAAGCGGTATTACCATGGTATTTATCCCGGCGCTTACAACCTTTGTTATTTCCGACCTGCTCGGCGGAAGCAAGATCCTTCTGATCGGAAAACGTCATCGAGCAGGAGTTCAAACAGACCAACAACTGGAATGCCGGAAGCGCACTTTCCACAGTCCTGATGATTTCATCATCCTGTCGATGGTTCTGATGAACAAATACGATAAAGACGGGGAGGGAACGGCATTTTGAGAAAGAAACTGGAAAAAATTTACATGGCGCTCATCTTTGATTCTTCTGTATGCGCCGATTGTCACCCTTGGTGGTGCTCTCCTTTAATGGCATCAAAAACGCGTGCCAAATGGGGCGGGCTTTACGCTGCACTGGTACCGTTCACTGTTTGCCAATACAGAGATCATGAACGCGCTGTATACAACGTTAATCATTGCGCTTCTTGCCTCTGCGATTGCAACCATCCTTGGAACGCTTGCGTGCATCGGCATCAACAGCATGTCAAAAAAAAAGCCGGACGCTTTTCATGGGTATTACGAACATCCCGATGCTGAACGGTGAGATCGTTATGGGAATCTCGCTGATGCTGCTCTTTATCATCTGCCGCATTCAGCTTGGATTCGGCACGATTCTGATGGCGCATATCACGTTCAATGTTCCTTATGTTATCTTGAGCGTTATGCCGAAATTAAAGCAGACGAACAAATCAACGTACGAGGCAGCCCTCGACCTTGGCGCTTCCCCTCTGTACGCGTTTTGGAAAGTCATCTTCCCGGACATCATGCCGGGTGTTGTTTCAGGCTTTCTGCTCTCCTTTACCATGTCCCTCGATGATTTCGTTATCACCTACTTCACCAAGGGACCGGGCGTTGATACGCTCTCCACAAAGATTTATGCCGAGGTCCGCAAGGGAATCAAGCCGGAGATGTACTCGCTCTCCACAATTCTTTTTGTCACCGTACTGCTTCTGCTGCTCCTTGTGAATGTGAATCCTTCTCCGAAGGAAGAAAAAGAGGAGGCAAAAGAGCGCGAGGCTATGGCGAAGAAGGGCATCCGTTTCCGCATCACGAAACGTGTGGTCTTCCGCCGGATTCTTCCGATCGCCATGGTGCTTGTCATCGGCGGCGGCGGTATTTACTACGGAAGCCAGAATGCTTCAGCCGGCGGCTCCCAGCAGCTGATTGTGTACAATTGGGGCGAATATATGGATTCTGATGTCATCGATATCTTTGAGGAAGAAACCGGTATCCACGTTGTTTACGAGGAGTATGAGACGAACGAAATCATGTATCCGAAGATCAAATCCGGTGCGATTTCCTACGATCTTGTCTGCCCGTCCGACTATATGATTCAGAAGATGATCCAGAACGATCTGCTGCAGCCGATCAACTTTGACCATATTCCGAACGCTTCCAACATTGGAGATATGTACTACGAGACTTCCGAGCAGTTCGACCCGGGCAATCTCTACTCGATCCCGTACTGCTGGGGAACAGTTGGTATTCTGTACAACAAAAAAATGGTAAGCGAGCCGATCGACTCCTGGTCTGTTCTGTGGGATACCAATTACCGCGACAGCATTCTGATGCAGGACAGCGTGCGCGATGCGTTTGCTGTTGCTTTAAAGGATCTGGGATACTCCTTAAACTCCACCAATATCAAGGAGCTGACGGAGGCGAAGGATCTGCTTGTGACACAGAAACCTCTCGTGCAGGCGTACGTTGTGGATCAGGTGCGTGACAAGATGATCGGAAATGAGGCGGCTATCGGCGTTATTTACTCCGGTGAAGCTATCTACACGAAGCGTGAAAACCCGGATCTGGAATACGTTGTTCCAAAAGAAGGCTCCAACGTCTGGATCGATTCCTGGTGCATTCCAAAAGATGCGCAGCATGTCGAGAACGCAGAGAAATTCCTGAATTTCCTCTGCCGGCCGGACATCGCACTGAAAAACTTTGAGTATATTACCTACTCTACGCCGAATGATGCGGCGCGTGAACTGATTGAGGATGACGATATCCGAAACAGTGAAATCGCCTTCCCGGATGAGGAAACGCTTGCACGGTGCGAAACCTTTACGTATCTTGGCGATGATGCCGATGAGGTTTACAACCAGCTGTGGCGTGAAGTAAAATCAAATTAAAGATCTGCTTTCGGACAAAAAAAGATCCCGGTCAGGAATTCTTAGGAAAGATTCCTGCCGGGATTTTTCTATTCTTACTGTTGCTCTCAAAAGTCTGTTTTAATCAAAATTGTGGTCAAAGCGCGGGGAAAGCGTTCCGTTTCCATGGAGCACTTCATCCAGCTTTACAAGCTCCTGCGGCGCCTCTGCAAGCGCTCTTTCGTACAGGTGGACAAGATTCCGTGTGCCCGCTTCGCATTCCTTCTGAGGCCTTCCAGGCATCACACGGCCGCCCATCGAATCATAGCAGCCGACCAGTTTCATCGCTCCAAGAAGAAGGCTTCTTACCGCACTGCTGCGGCAGATCGTGATTCTCGTCCAGAGCTTCATGCCCTTCAGGCATTCGACAATTTCTGTTTCCCCGATTTCCGGAAAACAGCGGTGGATGACCTTGTTGCCGTCGGTGTGCGGGCAGATCGGCGATGCCGGACGGTATACGAGCGGATCGAGGCCGTCCTCCAGCATGAAGTACTGGTCAAGGCTCGTCTCAATCTTTGCATGGGAAATTCCAGTGTGATCCACAAATTTCCCGATATACGGATGACACGTCGAATCGAGAAGGTAATGGCAGGCAAAGCCTAACAGATACGCTTCCATCGCCTCTGACGGGCTCTGCTGATACTTTTTCACCTCATCCTCGAACAGAACGGAAGCCGTCTGCTCATGCAGAAGCGTTCCGTAATCAGACACACGGTTTTTCGAGAACGGATGGTAATAAAAGAAGATATCCGGCCCGTGCAGTCCGATCAGATACAATTTTTTGTTTTCTCGAATGATCTTTTTCAAATTTGCCGGAAGCTGTTCATAGACTTCTCTTCCGAACCTGTCGTGTGCGTACGTAGTAGGCATATCGGTATCTCCCTTCTTTTTTCTCCTGCCGGATCAGACATCCAGCTTGATCTGCATTTCCTCTTCCACTTCTGCGCGGAAGTCCTCCATCTTGACCGGACTGATCTCCGGCAGATTGTCGGTGGAATCGACGCCGAAGTTCCGCAGGAATTCTTCGGTCGTGCCGAACACAATCGGGCGGCCCGGCGCGTCGAGGCGGCCAAGCTCCTGCACCAGATTGTACTCCACCAGTTTGTTGACCGCGTGATCGCTCTTGACGCCGCGGATCTTGTCGATCTCCTGCTTCGTGACCGGCTGCTTGTAGGCAATGATCGAGAGAGTCTCCATCATGACGTCGGTCAGAACCGCCTTCTTCGGCTGCATGGCGATGTTGACAAGATAATCATAATATTCCTGTTTCGTGCACATCTGATACGCATTTTCAAGCTCCACGATGTGGATGCCGCGGTCTTTCGTATTATATTTTTCCATCATATGGTTCAGAATCCTGCGGGTCGTCTCCGTGTCATGGCCGATCGCTTTTGCAATCCTTCCCAGCTCCACGGAATCTCCCATCGCAAAAAGGACTGCCTCGATGGCCGCTTCCGCCTCCTCGACCGAAGAGGGGCGTCTTGCCTCACCCAGGGCAGTTTCTTTATTCCTGTTCTGTTCTTCCATCTGTCTTGTCCTCACTGTCTGTCTCGTCTGTATACGGCACAACTACGGTGTCTTCATCCTCCAGGGATTCAATCAGGATATCCCCGAAAAGCTCCTCCTGGCTGATCCGGATTTTGCCGGTTTTCATCAGCTCCAGGATTGCAAGGAAGGTGACAATCACATGCACCTTGCCCGGCTGGGATTCCAAAAGGTCGCGGAAGCTGAAGCGGCGTTTTTTAACAGCAAACTGCTCGACATACGTCATCTTGTCCGGCAGGCTGACCTCTTCTTTTTCGATCTTTCCGAACTTGCTTCGGATCGGGTCGATCTTGTCCTCCTGGCGCTTTAAAATCATTTTATAGATCGTATGGAGCTTCGCGAGAGAAATCTGCGAGAGGAGCTCGGAGGTGTCGACCGGCGTCCTGTACTCCAGCACTTCTCTTGGAAGCGTCGGTTCCTTGTACACGGAACGGCTCGCCTCGTTCATGCGGTCACGCAGCTCGTACGACATGTACTTGTACATTTTGTACTCTAAAAGCTGCTGCACCAGCTCGGCTCTCGGGTCCTCTTCCTCGCCTTCCTCATTCACTTCTTTCGGAAGCAGCATGCGGCATTTGATATCCAGAAGCGTCGCCGCCATGACCATGAACTCACTCATGATGTTGAGGTCTTCCCGCTCCATCTGATGAATGTATTCCAGATACTGGTCCGTAATCTCTACAATGGGGATATCGTAAATATCTATTTTATTTTTATCGATCAGGTGAAGAAGAAGGTCCAGCGGTCCTTCAAACACCGGAAGCTTTACTGGTATCGCCATGTGCTCTGTTCTCCCTTACGGTTTCCCGATATCTGTAATAATCAATTCTCTTCTGTTCCAGATGCGGACCGGAATGGTGTGTTCGCCCGTTCCTGCACTGATGATCTGGCAGGTGCCGCCCGTCAGGAACAGCCCGCGGCAGTTTTTCGAAAAAAGGCGGAAATCCGGTGTCACAAGCCCCCGGTGCGCGCCAAGGCCCACCACGCCGCCGTGATAATGGCCGGAAAGCGTCAGATCGGCTCCATATGATGCATAGGAGCTGCGGTAGGCAGGGTGATGTGCCAGCAGAATGCCGTAGCGCGCCGGATCCGGTTTTCCAAGGTGGTCCGTCAGTTCCGAAACCGGCAGCGGTCCGCGGTAAAAGCGGTTGTAATAGGTGCGGTCCATGGCATAGCCGTAGATCCGGACCGGACAGCCGCTGATGGTAAGATCCGCCGTCTCATTTTCCAGATAGCAGATTCCTGCCTTTTTCAGGCGCTCCCGGAGCTTTTCATACAGATCGCCGTACTGTTCCGGATACAGCTTCAGACGGTATTCGTGGTTTCCGCAGCCATAGATTACCTGGTATTCCTCCGCAAGACGTTCCGCGAAACTCAGACCCGGGTCGAGGTTCTCCCCCGGCTTTGCCACAATCTGGTCCCCGCCGATGATGACAAGATCCGGAGCCGCCTCATCGATGACCGCCTTTAACACCGTGTTATCCGGGCCAAACTCCATATTGTGAAGATCACTGATAAACGCCAGACGAAAACCGTTTCCTTCCAGAAATTTTCCATTTGACGAAAGTTTGTAATAGGTCGTTGTAAATTTTCTCATACCGTTCATTATACTTGATTTTTCGGTGTATGACAACCCGTTTTCCCTGCTGTTTATAAGCCCAATGCCTGTTTTGCCAGCTGATCGGCTTTTTCGTTGTAGGTGACGCCGGTGTGGCCCTTTACTTTGCAGAAGCGGATCGCAACTTTGGCCGATGCCAGATCGTAAAAATTCCGGTAATCGATGGTTCCCTGTTTTTTCGCCTGCCATTCTCTCGTACACCAGCTTGCGATTCCCTGGTAATCGTGATAGATGGCCAGCTCCGGAATATCATGTGTCAGGCAGTAAGCCATGGCCAGCTCTGCGCCCTTGATCTCGCCTGCCACATTCCGCATGGAGACGAGATCCGGGTCGCTGTATTCTTCTGCAAGATTCAACTCTTTTCCGTCCAGGAAGAGGACCACACCGCAGGAGAACTTTCCGAGCGCATGCTGATAGCTTCCATCCACGTATGCGACGGCGCTCCTGCCGACACCGGCGTATTCCGGGTCTTCGCATGGTTTTTCTGCCAGAATCAGGTGTTCCCAGTCCCAAGAAGAAGGATCGGGTGCTGCCGTGCTCTGTACTGCCTTTCGTTCCGGGGCAGCGGAATACGTTCCTTTTGTTTCCCGCAGCAATGGTTCCGGCATTTTACCGCCGCCCAGAAAGGCCTCTGCCTCCTCCAGACGCTCAAATCCCTTGTAAATTGCGCCAGGATAACCGTGTACCTGCGCTTTGCACGCATCCCATGTCCGGTAGATGCCCGGAACCTTTCCCTGTTTTACCGCATAGTAATTTTTCTTTGCCATGTTTTTCTCCTTTTCGCGCATGATACTCCGGCTTTATGCCGTCCCAAGAAAATATTGTTTCATCGTACATCCGAACAGGTCCCACATGCCGGCTCTTGCCACGTCTGCTCCATATAAAATCGCAACGGAACCAAGTTCCTCACCGTCTGCTTTGTAAACAACTCTTCCGGCACACTCGCCTTTCTGGATAGGGGCCTGCACCTCTTCCGGCAGTTCTATCGTTTTTTCCACTTCACCGATCACCGTCCCGCCCGTCGCAAGATAGCGGAATTCTTCCGCATATTCCAGTTCTGCCGTATCCTGCTTTCCATAAACAACCGAAAGTTCCGGCAGGGGATCGCGTTCCCGGTCTATGTAGATGCTGCAGGACGAAAACCCATACTGGAACAGTGACGCTGCATCTGCAAACCGCACCTTGTAGTCTGGTGCTCCCATCACGACTGCCAGCATCGTCAGATCATTTTTCTTCGCCACTGCCGAGACGCAGTACTTCGCCTTCGAGGTGCTTCCTGTTTTCAGTCCCACACAGCCCTCATAGCCGCGGATCAGCTTATTTGTATTAGTGAGGGTGAATGGTTTGCTTCCCTTCTGTGTGACATGCGTAATCTCTTCCATCCAGATAGAGGAATAGTTCAGGATCTGCGGAAAGCGCTCGATCAGCTCCCGAGACATTTTCGCCACATCTGCCGCTGTCGTGTAATGGCCGTCGGAATCCGTGAGGCCGCAGCAGTCCTCAAACTTCGTGTCGTTCATGCCGAGTTCTTTTGCTTTCTGGTTCATCCGGCTGACAAACTCGCTTTCTGTCCCCGCAATATGCTCTGCCATCGCTACAGATGCATCGTTTCCCGAAGCAACGACAATACACTTGATCATCGTCTCAACGGTCTGCTTTTCGCCCTCTTCCAGAAAAACCTGGGACCCGCCCATACTTCTGGCGTGCGCACTCGTCGTCACTTCGTCGGTCAGCTGGAGCGTCCCTTTTTCGAGCTCTTCAAAAATCAGCAGCAGCGTCATGATTTTTGTGATGCTCGCCGGGCTTCGCTGTTCCGACGCATTTTTCTCGTACAGAACAGTTCCGGTCTGTGCCTCCATCAAAAGAACAGACGGCGAAGCCAGCCCAAGGTCCGGTGTCATCTCCGGTGCTGTCTCCTCCGTCTCTTCTGTTTTCTGTTCCGTTGTTTCGTTCTGCTGCTTGTCGGAAGATTCTCCATTCTGCTCTGCCGCAGTCACTTTCAAGGGCGCTGCAAGAAGCGCCAGGATCATCAGCAGGCTCCAGACGATATTTCGTGTTCTTCTCTTCATATTCCCCCGAAACATCTGCTCTTTCTTCCCTACAGGCTATGCAGACGACCGCAGAACTATGCTGTCTGTTCCGTTTACAGCAGCGGTGCCAGAAACTTCAGCGCACCGCGGAGTGCACGGACTGCAAAATTTTTCTTTCGGCAGTAGTCCATATTGATCTGCTCACACTGTTCAAACGTGGTCAGCGCATCCTCTTTTACCTGGGCAACCGCACTGCTGCCGTACATCCAGACACCGCACTCAAAATGCAGGTACATGCTCCGGTAATCCATGTTGATCGTTCCGACCGTCGCAACTTCATCATCACAGACAAAGCTCTTGGAATGGATAAAGCCCGGCGTATACTGGTACATCTGAACGCCGGATTCCAGCAGGATCTCGTAATTGGCCTGCGTCAGAATATAGACAATCTTCTTATCCGGGATGCCCGGCGTTACAATCCGCACATCGACTCCGCGCTTTGCCGCCATGCAGAGAGCGGTCAGCGTCTCGTTGTCCGGAATCAGATACGGAGTAAAAATATAAAGATATTTTTTCGCCTGTGAAATAATGTTCAGATAAACATGCTCGCCTACTGTCTCTCCATCCAGCGGGGAATCGCCGTACGGCTGCACAAAACCGTCTTTTTTAAACGCTTCCTCGTGATAGATCTCCGGCCGGTATGATTCGAAATTGCATTCCATACCGGTGATTGTGCTCCACATCTGCAGAAACATCACCGTAAAACTCCATACCGCCTCACCATGCAGACAGATTCCGGAATCCTTCCAGTGGCCGAACCGCTCCTTGCGGTTAATGTATTCGTCCGCAAGATTAATGCCGCCCGTGAAAGCCGTATGACCGTCGATCACGGCAATTTTCCGGTGGTCACGGTTATTTAAAATGACATTCAGCACCGGTCGGAACTGATTGAACGCCGCACACTTGATGCCCATCTGCTGCAGCGATTTATAATACTGATACGGCAGCGTCGTCACGCAGCCGAAATCATCGTAAATCAGCCGCACATCCACACCGGCGGCCGCTTTTTCCTTCAGAATCTCCAGCACCGTATCCCACAGATACCCCTCGCTGATGATGAAATATTCCATAAAAATGTAGTGTTCTGCCTTTTTGAGTTCCTCAATAAAGTGCTCAAACCATACATCTCCCAGCGGGTAATACTCTGTTTCTGTATTTTCATAAACAGGATAATGCGCATAATTGGTCAGATAGGAAGACTGCCCCGCTGCCAGGATATTTTCTTCCTCGAGCTTTTTACGCGTCTCTTCTTCCTCTCCAAGAACGCCTCCCTGCGAAAGCAGAACTGTATCGTAATGTGTACGGAATTTTCTTGCCACACTGGAATGGCCGAGAATGCCGTACAGGCAGATTCCGGTTACCGGAAGCGCCAGGATACAGACTGCCCACATCAGTTTGTAGCCGGGATTCATTTTCGGATTATTGATAATCGAAAGCACTGCAATCAGGGAAAAGGATCGTGACCGCATAGTTGATGTAGACAGATTTTTCATTGAGCTGCATCACAATTCCGGCCAGCCAGCAAAATTCCAGAAGAAGTGCAACACCGATAATGACCATACGGCTGGTAAGCAGCTTCAGAATCTTTTTCACGATACGAAACAGCTTGTTTGCTATTTTGTACAAAATTCTCATTTGTCACCGCCTTGCTGTTTTGTCAAAACCTGCGACTTTAAGTTACAAGTATAAAAATCCCCGGCAAAACAGATCGCCGGGGATTTTTTGCACATTAATTATACTTACGTTTTCTGGCAGCTTCAGATTTCTTTTTACGACGAACGCTTGGTTTCTCGTAATGCTCTCTTTTACGAATCTCCTGCTGAATGCCAGCTTTTGCACAGCTACGCTTAAATCTGCGTAAAGCGCTGTCCAACGTTTCGTTTTCTTTAACGATTACATTTGACATAGTCTCACACCTAACCTCCCTCCAGTTGTAGATTGTGCATAATACAACTGTATGGGTATTTTTTGCACTGTTCTTATTATACCAGAAAAATCTCGTACGTCAACAAGTTTTTTTATTTTTTTGCAAAATTTTTCCCTGCCGCCTGCCTGGCTCCTTTTTCTGCCCTGCAGGCGGCAGGATTTTGTGCTGTTTTTCCTGCTTATTGTTATGCGATCTGGCCTTCCAGTACCTCAGCAGCTTTTGCAACTGCTTCGTCGATCTTCTCCGGATTCTTTCCGCCGGCCTGTGCCATGTTCGGACGTCCACCGCCGCCGCCGCCGACAACGGCTGCCACTTCTTTGATCAGTTTTCCGGCATGTGCACCTTTCTTCATCGCATCATCGGTTACCATGGCAAGAAGGCTTACTTTACCGTCCTTTGCAGATGCCAGAACAACAACGCCGCTTCCCAGTTTTTCTTTCAGCTGGTCGCCAAGGTCACGCAGTCCGTTCATATCGACATCCGGTACGGATGCAGCGAGAAGTTTTACACCTTTGACTTCGGTTACTTTATCCATAACATCGCCGAGCGCTTCTTTTGCCAGTTTGCTCTTTAAGGACTCATTCTCTGCCTGGAGTGCTTTTGCCTCTGCCTGCAGATGAGCGATCTTCTCGAGGAGATCCGCCGGTGTTGTCTTTAAGAGAGCTGCTGCCTCATGTATTTTCTCTTCCTGTGCTTTATAGTATGCAGTAACAGACGGTCCGGTCAGAGCTTCGATTCTGCGGACACCTGCTGCAACGCCTGCCTCAGAAACAAGTTTGAACAGTCCGATTTCAGCGGTATTCTTTACATGGGTACCACCGCAGAGCTCTTTGGAGAAGTCTCCCATGGAAACGACACGTACTTTGTCGCCGTATTTCTCACCGAACAGAGCCATCGCGCCGGATTTCTTTGCTTCCTCAGTATCCATGATGTCGGTTACAACCGGGATCTGCTCCTGAATCTTTTCATTTACCAGATTCTCAACTTTTTCCAGTTCTTCCGGTGTCATAGCCTGGAAGTGGGCAAAGTCGAAACGGAGTCTGGTCGGGGTTACGAGAGAACCTTTCTGCTCTACGTGTGCACCGAGAACAGTCTTTAATGCCTTCTGCAGAAGGTGTGTTGCGCTGTGGTTCTTCTCGATATTTTTTCTTGCCTCTTCGTTGACCTGAAGTGTAACTTCCTCGCCGTTTGAAATCATACCGGATTTCATGACACCGACGTGGCCGTATTTTCCGCCGCGGAGTTTGATGGTATCTTCTACTTCGAATACACCATTTGCTCCTTTGATGATACCGCAGTCGCCTTCCTGACCGCCCATGGTAGCGTAGAACGGAGTTTTCTCTACGAAAATGGTTCCCTTCTGGCCTTCCATCAGAGATTCTGCAATCTCAGTCTCTGTCGTCAGAACGGTTACTTTGGAGGTATCCTCCAGATGATCGTATCCGGTAAACTCAGTTGTTACGGACGGGTCGATCTCATCGTAAACGGTTGCATCAGCACCCATGTAGTTTGTTACTTCACGGCTCGATCTTGCACGCTCTCTCTGCTCTTCCATTGCTGCATGGAAACCGTCCTCGTCGATGCCGTAGCCCTTCTCCTCGAGGATCTCTTTGGTCAGATCCAGCGGGAATCCGTAGGTATCGTACAGTTTGAATGCATCCTGTCCGTCCAGAACTTTTTTGCCTTCGCTCTGCATTTTTTCTTCGAGCTCGGAGAGGATATGAAGTCCCTGGTCGATGGTTTTGTTGAACTGGGTCTCCTCGTTGTTCAGAATGTTGAAGATGAAATCTTTTTTCTCTTCAAGTTCCGGATATCCGTCTTTGGAGCCTTCGATTACGCTTGCGGAAAGGCGGGCAAGGAACAGTCCGTCAATGCCAAGCAGACGGCCATGACGTGCTGCACGGCGGATCAGACGGCGCAGTACGTAGCCTCTTCCTTCGTTGGTCGGCATGATTCCATCGGAAATCATGAATGTTGCGGAACGGATATGGTCTGTGATAAGGCGGATGGAAACATCGGTCTCATGATCTTTATCATACTCTTTTCCGGAGATTTCGCATACTTTGTTGCGGAGTGCCTGAATGGTGTCGACATCGAAGATGGAATCTACATCCTGTACGACAACGGCCAGACGCTCAAGTCCCATACCGGTATCAATGTTCTTCTGGATCAGGTCGGTGTAGTGGCCCTCGCCGTCGTTGTTGAACTGGCTGAATACGTTGTTCCATACTTCCATGTAACGGTCACACTCGCAGCCAACGGTACATCCCGGTTTGCCGCAGCCGTATTTTTCTCCGCGGTCATAATAAATCTCAGAACACGGACCGCACGGACCTGCGCCATGCTCCCAGAAGTTGTCCTCTTTTCCAAAACGGAAAATACGGTCTGCCGGGATGCCGATCTCTTTGTTCCAGATATCAAATGCTTCATCATCGTCCTGATAGATGGATGGGTACAGACGATTCGGATCGAGCCCTACTACCTGTGTTAAAAACTCCCAGGACCATGCGATTGCTTCGTGTTTGAAATAATCACCGAAGGAAAAGTTTCCGAGCATCTCAAAGAAGGTGCCGTGACGGGCTGTTTTTCCTACATTTTCAATATCGCCGGTACGGATACATTTCTGACATGTTGTTACTCTTCTTCTCGGCGGAATCTCTGCGCCTGTGAAGTAAGGTTTCAGCGGAGCCATACCGGAGTTGATCAGTAAAAGACTTTTATCGTTGTGTGGAATCAACGAAAAACTCTTCATAGCAAGATGTCCTTTGCTCTCGAAGAACTCAAGAAACATCTTTCGTAATTCGTTTACGCCATATTTTTCCCATGACTGTTTGTCCTCCAAATAATTCAGTGTGTCCCGGAATTTCTTCCGGGAATCCATTCTTTTATAATAGCACACTTAATTATTTAACGCAAATTTTTTTGAAATTCTTCTTTCCTTTTTTCAGAACGATACCGTCCTCGCCGAAGGCTGCTTTTTCTACGGCATATTTCGGATCTGTAATTTTCTCACCGTCTACGGATACACCGCCCTGCTCTACGGCACGGCGTCCTTCGTTTCTGGTCTTTGCAAGCTCTGCTTTGACAAGAAGGGTTACGATATCGATTTTATCGTCCGTGAAATCCTCTGCAGAAAGTTCACTGGTCGGCATATGCTCGGAGCTTCCGGTAGAGAATACGGCACGTGCGCCTTCCTGCGCTTTCTTTGCTTCTTCCTCGCCGTGTACCATGGAGGTCAGCTCATAGGCCAGGATCTCTTTTGCCTCGTTCAGCTTGCTTCCTTCCCAGGAATCCATCTCGTCGATCTGCTCCAGCGGCAGGAAAGTCAGCATACGGATACATTTTAAGACATCGGCATCATCCACGTTTCTCCAGTACTGGTAGAAATCGAACGGGCTGGTCTTGTTCGGGTCAAGCCATACAGCGTTTCCTGCGGTTTTACCCATCTTCTTGCCCTGAGAGTCGGTCAGAAGGGTGATGGTCATTGCATAGGCATCTTTTCCAAGTTTACGGCGGATCAGTTCGGTTCCTCCCAGCATGTTGGACCACTGGTCATCGCCGCCGAACTGCATATTGCAGCCGTATTTCTGGAACATGTGATAGAAGTCGTAGCTCTGCATAATCATGTAGTTGAACTCCAGGAAGGAAAGACCTTTTTCCATACGCTGTTTGTAGCACTCTGCACGGAGCATGTTGTTGACGCTGAAGCATGCACCTACCTCACGGAGCAGTTCTACATAGTTCAGGTTCAGCAGCCAGTCTGCGTTGTTGAGCATCATAGCTTTTCCCTCGCCGAACTCGATGAAACGCTCCATCTGACGTTTGAAGCACTCTGCGTTGTGGTCGATCTCCTCGCGGGTCAGCATTTTTCTCATATCGGTTCTTCCGGACGGGTCACCGATCATGGTGGTGCCGCCGCCGATCAGGGCGATCGGTTTGTTTCCTGCCATCTGCATCCGTTTCATCAGGGTCAGTGCCATGAAGTGACCTGCGGTCAGACTGTCTGCAGTGCAGTCGAATCCGATATAGAACGTTGCTTTTCCATTGTTTACCAGGTCTCTGATTTCATCTTCATCGGTTACCTGTGCCAGAAGGCCTCTGGCGATCAGTTCGTCATAAATCTGCATTTTGTTTTTCTCCTTTTTTCGGTTGACTTTCGGGTATGTGTTACCGTCTGGGACCAAAGTTTTTTATACAAAAAGACTCCCGTCCTTTCCGATTCAAAGGACGAGAGCCCGTATCTCCCGTGTTACCACCTTACTTCACAGCTGTCTCACGGCAACTGCCTTTGTCGGTATCCAAAATCTCTGAATACCCTGACGCTGTAACGTTCGTCTCTTACGTCGCAGCCTACTAAAAACGTGCATCATAGTTCTTCTGCCGCCCGTTTTATTCGGTGCGCAACTCCAGGATGTATTCGAATCGTACAGAACCTGCATGCGCCTCTCATCTGCCGGCTGCTTTCTGTCCGCGTTTTGTACGTCTACTTGTTCCCTTCCAAGCCTTTTTCCATGTTCCATAGTATAAACGGTGATTCGAAATCTGTCAAGACTTCTGCTTTCCGTTTTTTCATCTATTTTTAATATCCGCGGTCCTGATCCATCATATACAGGAGTGCGTTGCAGATGCACGCCGCGATATTGCTGCCGCCTTTTCGTCCGCGTGCCACGATATACGGGATATTGGTCTGCATAATCAGTTCTTTGGACTGTACCACATTGACAAAGCCGACCGGAACTCCGATGATCAGCGCCGGTTTTATTTTTCCTTCCCCGATCAGTTCATAGAGGCGGACCAGTGCCGTCGGCGCATTTCCAACCGCAATAATCAGCTTTTTATCCAGCTCCGCCGCTTTTTCCATGCAGGCTGCCGCGCGGGTGCTTCCGGTTTCTTTTGCTCTTGCCGCAACATCTTCGTCTGACATAAAGCAGAGCGCTTCACCGCCGTGGCGCGCAAGCACCTTTTTGTTGATGCCGGATCTTGCCATCTGCGTATCCGTCACAATGCAGGCTCCCTCCCGGATCGCCTCGATGCCTTTTGCCACCGCATGCTCCGAAAAGCAGAGATTATCCGCATAATCAAAATCCGCACTTGTGTGGATACAACGCTTTACAACCAGTTCCTGATCCTCTGGAAACGTTCTTCCGTTTAATTCTTCCGTGATAATTTCAAAGCTTCTCTTTTCAATCTCGTGCGGGCTTACCTGCTCCAGTTCTATCTTCATCTTTATGCCCCTTCTTCCAGAATTTGATAAATCTTCTTCATGTCGAGATGCTCGCGCAGCGCATCTGCGAGAATATCGTACTGTGTCTCTTTGAATGTCTGGTAATCGACACCGTGAATCTGCTCCATGGCAATTCCCTTATTCTTTGCAAGTGCTTCCACGATCCGCTCGGCAACTTCTTCTTTGTCGAAAATGCCATGCACATACGTACCGTACACAGTTCCTTTCTGTGCACCGTCCAGCTTATCCGAATCAGCACGGTTCTGATCATCGATGAACGTGAATGCTTCTGTTCCTTCTTTCCGCACTGTTTCTCCCATATGGATTTCATAGCCCTCGATCCGGGTTCCCTCGATCCCGGCAAGAACGCCTTCTGTTTTTCCAAAAGCGCCCTCCGCGCGGGTTCTCGTCTTCTCACCGGCAAATACGGTATCCATCGGCAGGAGTCCCATTCCTTTGATCGTTCCGCCGGCTTCGACATGCAGCGGATCGCTCAGCGTATCTCCGAGCATCTGGAAGCCGCCGCAGACACCGAAAATTACTTTTCCGGCCGCAGCCGCCTTCAGTACGGCCGCTTCCAGACCATTCTGACGCATCCAGAGCAGATCCTCCATCGTGTTTTTCGTTCCCGGAAGCAGAATCATATCCGGATTTTTCAGTTCGGAGACAGAGCTTACGTAGCGGAGTGATACGCCTTCGATCCGCTCGAACGGGTTGAAATCGGTGAAGTTTGAAATACGCGGGAGACGGATGACCGCAAGGTCAATGAGACCGATCTCCTCTTTTCTGGTGAATCGCTCGGTCAGACTGTCCTCGTCTTCCACTTCGATGTGGAGATACGGCGCCACGCCGACCACCGGGATGTGTGTTTTTTCTTCCAGCATCACAACGCCCGGGTCCAGGATGGTTTTGTCCCCGCGGAATTTGTTGATAATCAGACCCTTGATGCGGTCGCGCTCATCCGGCTCTAAAAGCTCTACGGTACCGTAAAGCTGAGCAAAAACGCCGCCGCGGTCAATATCTCCGACGAGGAGCACCGGTGCATCCACAAGCTTTGCCATTCCCATATTGACGATATCATCGGCTTTCAGGTTGATCTCCGCCGGACTTCCGGCTCCCTCGATCACAATGATATCATACTGTTCTTCCAGTGCATGGTACGCTTTCATGATGTCCGGGATCAGCTCTTTTTTGTGGGAAAAATATTCCCGCGCACTCATGTTTCCCAGTACCTCACCGTTTACAATCACCTGCGAACCGGTGTCATTCGTCGGCTTTAACAGAATCGGGTTCATCAAAACGGACGGTTCGATCCCGGCCGCTTCCGCCTGCATGACCTGTGCACGTCCCATCTCAAGGCCTTCTCTCGTAATAAACGAATTCAGCGCCATATTCTGTGATTTGAACGGCGCCACACGGTATCCGTCCTGATGGAAAACCCGGCATAAGCCCGCCGCAAGCAGACTTTTTCCCGCATTTGACATCGTTCCCTGTATCATAATTACTTTCGCCATCGTTTTTCCTCCTAAAACCACTGCAGAATCTGTGAAACGGCTTCTGTCAGAATCTGGTTTTCTTCATGTGTGCGTACGGCTGCACGGTAATATCCGTCGGCAAGGCCCGGGTAGTTGGAACAGTCGCGGATCAGAATGCCGCCTTTTTCCAGCCGTGCGGCAAGTCCTTTCGGTCCCTCAAAGAACAGATAATTTGCACAGGAATCCCATACGGTAAGACCTGCTTTTTCCAGTTCTGCTTTCATCCAGGCGCGTTCTTTTCCGATCAGTTCCCGTGCTTCTTTGACGTAAGCATCCTCGTTCAGGGCGGCAAGGCCTGCCATCTGCGCCGGAATCGAAACATTCCACGACTGCATGCTGCGGCTGATCCGATCCAGCAGATCCTCGTCGCTGCAGAGCAGATAGCCAAGACGCAGGCCAGGCATTGCGTAAATCTTTGTGAACGCACGCAGAATCAGCAGATTCGGATATTCGTCCAGTTTTCCCTGCATCGTCACTTTTTCCGGCTCCGGCAGAAATTCTATGAAACACTCATCTAGCACCAGATAGATGTTACGCTCCCGGCAGTTATCCAGGATCTTTAAAAGAAGCTCCTGCGGAATCGTAAGGCCGGTTGGATTATTTGGATTACATAAAAAAACAAGATCCAGATCGTCGGTCAGATCATCGCAGAAATCGTCCTGTAAAAGAAAGCCTTTTTCCTTTTGCAGCGGATACATACGGATAAAACACCCTGCCGCTGAAAGTGCTGCTTCATACTCTGCAAATCCCGGCGCTGCAATCAGCGCTTTTTTCGGGCGGAGAGCCTGTGTCAGGGCAAAAATAAGCTCCGCGGCGCCGTTTGCAAACAGGATATTTTCTTCTGGAAGCTGCTCCTTTTCCGACAGTGCCCGGGTCAGGTCCCGGCACAGTGCGTCAGGATACTGTTCCACCGATTCCGCGCTCTTTCTCACCGCCTCTTTCACACTTTCCGGAGCTCCAAGAGGATTGACATTCACAGAAAAATCGACTCTGCATTTTTTCGTGTAAATGTCTCCTCCATGTGGATTTTGTCTCATACCATATGCCTTCCTTTCTCTTTTCCGTTGTGTTTCTATCTTCTCTTTTTACAGAAATAAAAAGAGCGCGCGGATTCCCGCAAAGAACACCAGTCCGAGGAACGAGGTCAGATACATCAGATGATTTGCTCTTTTGATATCTTCCGCCTCGACCGGGCGGATGTCATCGCCGATCGTTGGTTTCTTTACGACTTTGCCGAAATACACGGCATCTCCGGCAAGCTGTACTTCCAGCGCCCCTGCCATAACTGCTTCTGTCTGCGCAGAATTTGGGCTGGCGTGGCAGTAACGGTCGCGTTTGTAAATTTTTTCTGCATTTTTCCAGTTCATGCGCTCGCATGCAGACGCAAGAATCATCAGCCATGCGCTGATTCTCGCCGGTATGTAATTGACGACATCATCCAGCTTTGCCGCACACCGTCCAAAATACAGATATTTGTCATTTTTGTATCCCACCATGGAATCCATGGTATTGATGGACTTATACAGAAAGCCTAATGCCGGTCCGCCGATGGCAAGAAAGAGGAGCGGTGCAATGACACCGTCCGACGTATTCTCCGCGATCGTTTCCACGGCAGCTTTCGTCACTCCTGTTTCCGAAAGATTTTCCGTATCACGTCCTACGATCATGGAAACCGCATAGCGCGCCCCCGGAAGATCGTTTTCTTTTAATTTCTGATAGACCTTCATGCTCTCATCCTTCAGGCATTTCGTTGCCGGAATCTGCCAGCACCAGAGAACCTCCAGAAGGAAGCCGATGACCGGATGAATTTTAAATGCCGCAAAGAGCAGCAGTGCCGGAACACCGTATCCCGCCAGACAGACGAGGATCACGAGAAAAACTCCTCCGGCAAGCTCTCCCTTTGGCGTTTTCGGAAATACCTTCCGCAGCCATTTTTCCAGCAGGGCAATGAGATTTCCGATCACACGGATCGGATGGTACAAAAAGGAGGGATCTCCAAGCAGCAGGTCCAATCCATAGCCCACAATCAGGGCTGCTAATGCTGTTTTCATCTTGTTTTCTCCTGTTCTTTCCGGTAAGAGACACACTGCTCCAGAAATTCCAGTGCGAGGTGCGGACTTGCCATATAGTAAAGATGCGGGAATCCCGCCATCATCCGTTTTGTCGCATGAATGCATTCCCAGTTCCGCTTCCGCAGCGGTTTTGCCGCATGCCATGCACTTCCGCAGTCTGTGCTGTCAAAGTAATGGAACTCATGGCCGCGCACCGGATTTCCGCCGTTCCGAAAGGTATCTTTCGTGTTTGGCGTGAGGGTGATATAGCCGAATCTTCCCAGCTTTTTTGTCCGGTAAACATTTCCCGGAACAGCCTGTACCATAGGATACACATTTCCATCCATATCCTCCATGGATTCTGACAGGTACATATAACCGCCGCATTCTGCAAGAACCGGCATTCCCTGACGGATGTTATCGCGGATCTTCGTTCTCATGGTCTGGTTTTCCGAAAGCTCTTCTGCGTGCAGCTCCGGGTAGCCGCCGCAGAACAGAAATCCGTCTGTATTCTTTGGCGGCTCCGCATCGGAAAGCGGCGAAAAATATTCGATTTTGGCTCCAAGTGACGCGAGAAGCTCCAGATTATCCCGATAAAAGAAACAAAATGCTTCATCCTTTGCAACGGCAAGAATCGGCTTCGCAGCACGCACCTTGGCGGCTGCTTCGCTTTCTGTCACCTTACGCAGGACTTCCGGCATTTTTCCCGAGAGCTCTTCTGCCCTTTCTGCAATCGCAAGAATTTTTTCAAAATCCAGTGTCTTCTGCAGTGTTTCTGCAAGCAGATTGACCTGCTCCTGCAGATTTTCCACCTCATCCGGCATCACAAGGCCGAGGTGGCGGCTTTCTAAGTGGCATTCCTTCAGTTCCGGCACAAAGCCGACACAGGAAATGCCAAGTTCTTTTTCCGCCATCGGCGCGATCTCCCGGTACAGCATCTCTGACATCCGGTTAAAGATTACACCGGCGATCCGGCTGTCCTCTTTGTACTGCAGGTATCCCTTGATAAAGGCAAGCGCTGAAACGCTCATGCCTTTGGCATCGACAACCAGAAGAACCGGCGTTTTTGTCATACCGGCGAGATCGTAGGCGCTGCCTTTGGTAGAAATTCCGCCAAGACCGTCGTAATACCCCATAACGCCTTCCAATACGGAAATGTCATGACCCGCTGCATGTTTGCAGAACAGATACTGTGTTGTTTCTTCCTCTGTGAAAAACGGATCCAGATTACACGACGGGGCGCCGATTACCTGTTCGTGAAACATCGGATCGATATAATCCGGGCCGCATTTAAACGCTGCGGGCTGCTTTCCCATCTGCTGCAGTGCACGGAGCAGTCCGCAGGTGATCATCGTTTTCCCGCTTCCGCTCCTTCCTGCTGCCAGCATGATTCTTGGTGCTTTCATTCTTTGGCACCTCCCTGGGCTGTAAAGATATAAACCGGATTCTGGGCAATCATCAGATGGCTTCTTCCGGCCTTTTTCGCATTGGAAGCCTGCAGGCAGACGATTTCCGGCTCTTCAAACGCAAGTTTTTTGAAACACGATGCTGCCTCCGCTAATGTTTCCACGGTTACTGTATTTAATACCACGCGGATGTTCGGATTCTTCCGCAGGAGCAGTTCCAGAATCTCTTTTAAGTTTCCGGCAGACCCGCCGATAAATGCATGCGTCGGAACCGGGAGTGCTTCGAGTGCTTCCGGTGCAGTTCCCTCAATAATTTCCAGATGATCCACTGCAAATTTCTTTTTATTTTCCTGCAGAAGTGCAACGGCTGCCGGATTTTTTTCTATCGCATATACCTTTCCCTGTGCTGCACGAAGCGCCATCTCAATCGAAACAGAACCTGTGCCCGATCCAATATCATAGACAACAGAATTCAAAGAAAGCTGCAGATGAGAAAGAGACGCATTGCGCACTTCCCGCTTGGTCATCGGTACTTTGTCACGCAGAAATACTTCATCTGCCATGCCGGCTGTAAACTCCGGTTCCGGATTCGGGTTTTCAAACAGAAGAACCGCAAGCGGAGCAAACTCCATTTTAGCAAGTTCGAATGGGGTTCCTGTCACAATCTGTTCTTCCGGATACGACAGATCCGTTCCCACATGCAGCACAATCTGCTCCCAGCCGTACGAACTTAACGTCTGGCAGATTTCCCTGACACTGCCCTTTCCGCCGGCGATCGCCAGAGTTTTCCGGTTTCGGCGGACCGTCTCCAGAAAGTTGCAGTGCTGCCCGTGCAGGCTCACAAATGCTGCATCCTCCCAGGACACTCCGATTTTGGCACAGAAATAAACCAGCGAAGAAATTCCCGGCTCTACACGGACAGAAAAATCCGCATCTTCCGCAAGGACGGCCTGAAGTTTCTTTGCTCCGCTGTAAAAGCCGACATCACCCGACTGCAGAAGAACAATCTTTTCATATTCCGGGTGCGCCTTCAGATACTCGTAAATCTTTTCCGGGCTGTATTCTGCAAGCATTGGCTTCTGATATTTTTCTACTGCTTTTGTCATGCGTCCCGCACCGATCAGCACATCCGCCTGCTCACACGCGTCTACGAGCGCCAGCGTCATCTGTGCTTCTGCACCAGGTCCGATTCCGGCGATCACGACGTCCCGTTTCACGGACAGATCAAATTTTTCAACGAGATACCGCTTGACCTCGTCCTCCGAGAGTCCTTCTTCCTCTTTCGGACGGCCGATCAGAACGACACGGACACCGGCCTTTTTTGCTGCCTCAATTTTTTCTTCAAAGCCGCCGTTTCTTCCGGATTCCTTCGTTACCATCCATTCGGCATGGAACGACTGCAGCATTGCAACGTTCATATCCATAGAAAACGGTCCCTGCATGCCTATGGTATGTGCGGCATCAAATCCAAGTTCCGCGCAGGATGCAATTACGCCTGGCAACGGCAGCACCCGGGCATACACACGGTTTTTATAATCCGGAAGCTCTGCAAATTTTGCGAGTTCCTTGCTTCCTGTTGTCACCAGAATCTTTCCCTCTGTGCCCGCCAGATACGATACCGCTTCTTCTGTCGTATCGACCATGACGCAGGATGGATCTGCCGCAAGCGACGGCCGCAGCAGCCGAAGATACGTTTTTCCTGCTTTTTCACATGCAGACCGGATATTTTCCGACACAAGATCGGCATACGGATGGGTTGCATCGATAACCATTTCCGGCTGTTCTTCGCCAAAAAGCTGTTCCATCTCTTCTTCTGTCAGTCTTCCGCTTCGAACCGTCAGGGCACCGCCCTCCTCGATCCGGCACTTGCCGTATTCTGTCGCCGTACAGGCAAGGGATGCAATCTCATATTTCTTCAGAAAACTGCAGATTTCCCGGCCTTCCGTCGTTCCGGCAAAGACGATTACTTTATTCATAGCGATATCCCCTCGGCGTTACCATGTGATCCCGGATTTCCTTTGTCTGACTGTTTCCGATAAATACCGTCGTAAACATATCCACTTTTGTATTGCGAAGTTCTGCAAGCGTCATGGTCCGGCTCGTCTCCCCGTCTCTTCCGATCTGGCTTACGATTCCGCAGACGGTTTCCGGCGCTTTGTAACGAAGCATCAGATCACACGCTTTTTCCAGATAATCCGCTCTCTTATGGCTTCCCGGGTTATAAAGACAGATGACAAAATCCGCTTCCGATGCCAGCAGAAGACGTTTTTCAATTTTCTCCCACGGTGTCAGAAGATCGCTCAGGCTGATCAGGGCGAAATCGTGGATCAACGGTGCACCAAGAACGGCAGCGCCTCCCGTTGCGGCGGTCACGCCTGGAATTACCTTAATTTCAATATCAGGCCATTCTTCCGAAAGCTCATACATCAGACCTGCCATACCGTAAACGCCGGCATCTCCGCTGCAGATCATAGCAACCTGTTTTCCCTCTGCCGCAGTTTCAAATGCCAGACGGCAGCGCTCCACCTCTTTCCGCATCGGCGTCGTCAGAAATTCTTTTCCTGCAAAATGTTCTTTTACCAGATCCACATAGACGGTATAGCCGATGATCACATCGCAGTTCCGCAGCGCATCCGCCGCCTCGATCGTCATTTTTTCATATGCTCCGGGGCCGATGCCCACGACAAAAATTGTACTCAAAATACTGCCCTCCAGTCCGCCGCAGCCAGTGCAACTGTTACACCGTCCGCTGCCTTTTTTTTCTTTATCAGTCTGCCGCCGGCGAGAACTGCGCTGCGCTCACAGACATTGTCAATTCCTGTAATCTTCTTCACAAACGGAGACGGCGTAAATTCCCCCTCCGCCGTTTCCAGTTCTTCTGCAGAAAAGGTCCGGTACTGCCAGCCATACTTTTCCACCAGCTGCAGAATTCCCGGCTCCTGCGCTTTCAGATCAATACTTGCCGCCTGTCGAACTGCTTTTGGAGAAATCCCGGCCGCCGCAAGTGCCGCAAGAACCTTTTCTTCAATCCGGCCGGCCGGTGTATTCTTCTTACAGCCGATGCCGACGGTGATCACCTTCGGGATCAGGTGAAGTGTTCTCTCATATGGCGAATCCTCTTCCGATGTGGTAATGCAGATTCCCATCGACGGTTTTGCCGCCTCTTCCGGGATCAGTTCCTCCGGTTTTGTTCCATCCACCGGAAAACGGCTGCAGAATCCAACCGTTTTTCCGTCCACCAGAAGCGCCGCTGCCTCTTTTGCCAGCTCCATCTCACAAATTTCACAATGATTTTTTACAGCAAAGACATCGACCGCAAACTTGTGATTGACATCCGTTGCCGTTGTAATGACCGGAACCGCACCCGTTACAGCTGCAACTTCTTCCGTCAGCTCGTTTGCTCCGCCGATATGGCCGGAAAGTAATGAAATCACAAACTTTCCCTGTTCATCCATACACAGAACCGCCGGATCTGTCTTTTTACTTTTCACGTACGGTGCAATACTGCGCACCGCAATCCCGCACGCCCCGATAAACAAAATCGCATCCATTTTCTGAAACATGCGCTCTGTCCATGCAGGAAGCGACGGTGCAATCGCAGGAATTCCCGCTTCTTTCCCGTACTTTTCCAGTGCATATCCTTCACAGCTGTGTTTTTTCAGTGCCGCACAGAGTTTTCGATTCCAGGCGCATCCGTTTCTTGTAAAACTTGCTATGGCTATTTTCATCTTATTTTTCTGCCTCTCGGAATTCGGTGGTAAACGCCGGATTGTACAGATCACTTCTGCGGTAATTTCCCTGGGAAACGGCATTTCCGATGATCATCAGCGCTGTCTTGGTGATCTGGTTCTTTTTCGCCGTCTCGGCAAGTGTTCCAACGGTGCAGACGAACGTCTTCTCCTCCGGCCAGGTTGCTTTGTAAACGATCGCTGCCGGAGTATCTGCCGTATAGCCGCCTGCAATCAGCTCACGGGAAAGTTCCTCTAAGAGTCCCGTGCTTAAGAATACAACCATCGTTGCCTGATGTGCCGCAAAAGACGCAATGCTCTCCCGCTCCGGAACCGGTGTTCTTCCGGCCATTCTGGTGATGACAACACTCTGGGAGATATCCGGCAGCGTATATTCCATTTCAAGGGCAGCAGCCGCTCCGCAGAAAGAGCTGACACCCGGACAGTCATCGTGAGCGATTCCAAGGGCATCGAGCGCATCAATCTGTTCGCGGATTGCACCATACAGGCACGGATCTCCCGTGTGGAGTCTTGCCACAGTCTGGCTTTTGCTTTCGGCCTCTTTCATAACATCAATCACCTGCTCCAGCGTCATGGTTGCACTGTTATATACCACACAGCCCTCTTTTTTCAGATCCAGCAGTGCCGGATTGACAAGAGAACCTGCATAAATGATAATATCCGCCTCACCAAGCAGCTTCTGTCCTCTTACCGTAATCAGATCCGGGGCTCCAGGGCCCGCTCCAATAAAATGTACCATCTATTTTTTCCTCTTTTCTTTTACAATAATCAGTGAATAGTAACTTGCCTGGTCCGGGATTTCTTCCGCGCTGAAATACTTCTGTTCCGTATCCATGCCGCAGTTTTCTACCATCACCGCCCGGCAGTTCTTTTCCTTCAGGAACTGTTTCACAGTCGGCATCTTTTTACCCGCTTTCATCAGAACCTTTGTTCCTGAAAGTTCCAGTGCATCTTCAATCTGATAAGACGCCGGAATCACATGCAGTTCTTCGGAATTTTCCACCAGTCCCTCGGAAAGAGATGCTGCTGCCGCGCAGAACGATGTAACACCGCTTACAATTCTCGCATCGTAACCGTCTTCCAGTACCCGTCTGTGTACATAAAGGTAGGTAGAATACACGGTTGGATCTCCGAGTGTCAGAAATACTACGTTTTTTCCTGCATCCAGCAGCTCCTCTATTTTTTCTGCACCGCGCCGGTGATTTTCCTTCAGTTCTTTGGCATTCTTTGTCATCGGCATTGGAATAGCAACAAGCTCTTTTTCTGCCAGTTCCGGCACTGCCTGAACAGCAATCTGGTAGGCAATGCTCTCTTCCGGTTTCTCTCCTGGTACTGCAATCGTATCATTTTCCCGGATCAGACGGACGGCCTTTAACGTCATAAGCTCCGGGTCTCCCGGTCCGATTCCTGTTCCAAATAAAATTCCTGTCATTTTGTTTTTACTCTTTTCTGTTTTCTTTTTCTTCCTGCTCCCGCAGGCGCTCCAGAAGTTCTCCCGCTCCCGGGGTTTCCCCGAGCAGGCCCTCATTGCTTGAAAAAACAATCGCCTCCGTCTGCACTCTGCCCTCAATATGGTAATTCATGTAAAAAGCAATTTTTTCTGTCACTTTTTCCATGGTCTCTTTCAGGCATCCTGCTTCCTTTAAAATCTGCACCGCTTCTTCCGTCGTTCCAGTCTCCAGCAGTTTTTTTGCCAGTGCAAGATCCGCCCCTGCACGCACCGCCTGCGCCGTAAGAAGCTCCGCACGGCAGTCTGCCTCGTGGGAATGGGTATTCATAATTCCGCCGGACACCTTGACAAATTTTCCAAGATGGGCCACAAAAAGGATGGCGTCAAAGCCGAGCTCAGCTGCAAATTCCAGTGTTTTTCCGACGTAATTACTGCACTTAACGGAATGGTCTGCACGGACCCACGGATACGTTTTTAAGAAGTCCTGTCCGTAATTTCCCGGTGTCACCAGAAGGACGCGGTCACCCTGTGCTTTCCGCATTTCCATCTCGACGCGGATCGTGGAAATCAGCGCCTCCTCGCTCATCGGCACTACAATCCCGCTCGTTCCAAGGATTGAAATGCCGCCGGTGATGCCAAGTCTCGGATTGAATGTATGCTTTGCCAGTTCTTCCCCTTCCGGTACGGAGATGATAACCTGCAGTGCGCGGAAATCATCGAGTTTTTTCTGAATCTCCTCCACATTCTCGCGGATCATCTGGCGCGGTACATGGTTGATCGCCGCGTTTCCGACCGGCTGATCCAGCCCCGGCTTTGTCACACGCCCGACGCCGAATCCTCCATCGATTACAATTCCCTCTTCTGTTCCAAACGTCACTTCCGCGTAAATCAATGCTTTATCTGTCACATCCGGATCATCCCCGCCGTCTTTTCGGACGGCACAGCTTACTTTTTCGGCACTTCTCCGGATATCCAGCAATTCCAGATTCAGAACAATGCCCTTTGGCGTATGGATTTTCACTTCCTGTATTTCTTTCCCGGAAAGCAGCATAAACGCCGCTCCCCGCGCTGCCGCTGCAGCGCAGGAACCCGTCGTATATCCCATGCGGAGTTTCTTGCTGCCGCGCATAATATATGCATCTTCCAAGCCTGTCCTGCTCATGTTTTTCTCCTTAACAGATCCGGCGGTTTTTCTGCCGGATCACGCGATCTATTTTATCATAACACACAATGAAAAAATGCTGAACCATTTTCGCATATTTTTTCAAAAAAGATCAATTTTTCCCGGCTGTTTTTCTATCTCAGAAACTTATTCTTTTCCCAGCTTCCTGTTGTTTCAAACTCCGCAGCTCTTCTTTCTGCCTGTTTCACAATTTTTTCATCAATTCCCATATTTCCAAGCAGCGCAATCGCATTCTTTCCTCTTGCCGGCCCCTGTTCCAGGCGATACGGGAAGGAAATACTCTGCGCGGTAATCTGCTCTTCAAAATGATAATTGGTGTAGAGATCTTCCAGCAGATACGTCAGTTCAGTATCATGTGTTGCTGCAAGACAGAGCACATTTGCACGGCGCAGGGCAGCAAGCACACTCTCTGACGCTGCAATCCGCTCCGTCGTGTTTGTTCCCCGCAGCACCTCATCAATGACGCACAGAAGCGGTGTTTTTTCACGGCTTGCCTCCAGAATCCGTTTTAAAGATTTTACTTCCACAACAAAGTAACTCTCTCCCTGTGCCAGATTATCGCGGAGTGCCATGGATGTCATGATCCGGCACACAACACCGCGGTACCGCTTCGAAAGACTCGTGTTCAGTGCCTGTGCCAGAATCGCATTCACTGCCATGTTTTTCATAAATGTGGATTTTCCCGACGCATTCGAGCCGGTCAGCAGAATTCCGCCCTCCGCATACAGACTGTTTGCCACCGGATGTGTCAGAAGCGGATGATAAAGCTCCTCCACATCGATCCGACAGCCCGCCTTTTTCTCATCCAGGAATTCCGGCCGGCAGTAATACGAAAGGCTCTCCCGGTACGATGCTGCAGACAGTGCAAAGTCCAGGAGTCCAAGATCCTCTGCCATCTGCAGAATCGCTTTTTCATACGATTTCACTCCGGAAACAACCGAAGAATACTCGATCAGATCCAGCAGAAAGAACGTGCGAAAGTATGCAAAAATCATGTTTGCTGCACCGCCCTGCGATTCTTTCGTATTCACAAGTGTTCTGCATTTTCTTGTAATCGGACGGAGTTGTTTTTCCTGTTCTTCCAGACGCTTCTGATACATTTCCAGTCCGGAAATTTTTTCTTTTCCAAGTTCCCTGGCTGTCCGCTGCAGCCGCAGGATACAGCCAAACGCTTTTAATGCACTCTCCAGCTTTTTGCTCTCCCTTCCATGCATCAGTCCGTTGCCGACCATAGAAGCAAACAGAACAGACACACCCAGCGGAGGCAGTACAAACAGCAGTCCAATTCCAAGCACAGCAATACCGGCCATCAGAAGATATTTCCCCTTCTCTCCCGGCTCCGCCTCCATCAGTACGGCTATTTCTTCTGTCGGCGGATTCATCTTTTCTTTTCCCATCAAAAGAAGTGCTTTCTGCACTGCTTCTCTGGCTTTTTGGTTCTCTGCAAAAAGCTTCATCAGCCGTTCCCGCTCTTCCCTGATTTCTGTTGTTGTGACCGGCATCCGAAGCGCCGTGTACAGATATTCTTCCCCGCACACCGACACTGTGTGGTCGACTGTGTCAAAAACCGCATCGAGATCCAGGTCATTCCAGGTAATCGCGTCCACGCAGAAGTTTTCCCCTGCTTTTCGTCTCAGACACGCTTCCAGTTTTTCTTTCTTTTCCCGTGCCGTCCGTTTCTCCTGCTTTTTTCCCCATTTCTTCCGCAGTTGTACCAGCTTCTTTTCCTGTTCATTTCTGTTATTCTGTACCATCCAAACTCCCAGCAGTATCAGAACCACAAAAATTCCTGCTGCCGTATACAGTTCTTTCATGTCTTATCGCCATCCTTTTTCCTGCTCTGTATCATAAGTCTTTTGATTCTGTCTTATTCTAGCACAGAACCCTCTTCCCTTCCAGATTTTGTTGCAAAAATCATCTCCACCGCCGCATGTACAGCCAGTCTCTGTGAACTGCTGCCGTCACCAATGCAGGTGGAAAGGG
>ENA-OPYT01000027-OPYT01000027.1-human-gut-metagenome-genome-assembly--contig:-NODE-27-length-43527-cov-4.279194_pt1 | contig 43527 bp, 48 predicted proteins | sample MGYA00242636_ERZ504480 | MGnify/ENA primary metagenome ERZ504480 (study PRJEB26092, sample SAMD00036228) | human gut metagenome | host: Homo sapiens | study: EMG produced TPA metagenomics assembly of...
GCTTTGAGGAATCGAATCTCTCTCAAACTGCAAAGCAGAACTATGACCTACGGAGTTGGCCTTTCTATCAGCTTGAGCAATTTCTGACCTACAAGGCTCACGAAAATCGCTCGGAAGTATTGAAAGTCTCGGCAAAATACACCTCTCAGCGTTGCCCGAATGCGGTACTATCCATAAGGAAAACCGCAAGCCTCATCAACACCTGTATAGCTGCCAGTGCGGATACCAATCCAATGATGACCGTATCGGAGCTATGAATATCCAGCTTCTTGGTTCGATGTGGATTTCTGGAGACAATCACCCTCGTTACGAGAGAATTACAACTGCCTCGGAGTAAATCTCCTTGGCAAAACGGGCATCGTCAACTGCCCGATGATGTAGGCAGAATTAGGGAGGCAGCTTTAAGATGTCGCGATTACCTATGCATTTCTGACTTACAAGCTCCCGCTTCTATAAGAGGGAGTCGTTGACAGGTCCTATTTCCTTTCTTTTACCGAGAGTAAGTAGGTCTGGCCTCTTTCGCCGACGATTTCGATATCGGCCTGGATGGCTTCCAGTTTTTCTCGTAAATAGGAGACGTACATAAAGACGATATTGTCGTCGACGTCGCCCTCATCGCCCCAGACATTGTCGAAGATTTGCTCCGTCGACAAGGATTTTCCGACGTTAGCCATGAAGAATTTCATCAACTTCGTTTCCCGATTGGCCAGGCGTATGGAGCTGCAGCAGACCATTTCCTGTTCGTCGACGTCGAGCTTGACGGCTCCGACGTGAAGCTTCGCCGGCGTAAAAGACTGAGAGCGCCGGGTCAAGGAGCGCAGGCGGGCCAGGAGTTCGCCCATGGCAAAGGGCTTGGTCAGGTAATCGTCGGCGCCGGCGTCAAGACCGGTAATGCGGTCGTCGACTTCGGCCTTGGCCGTCAGCATCAGGACCGGCGTCATATCCCCTTTTTCCCGAATTTCCTGCAGAGCCTGGACGCCGTCTTTTTTCGGCATCATGATGTCCAGGATCATACAGTCGTACGACTGTACCAGGGCCTTATCGACGGCGGCCTGACCGTCATAAACGGCGTCGACTTCATAGCCCGAATGGGTCAAAATCGCGACCAGAGCCGCGGACATTTCTTTTTCATCTTCCGCTAAGAGAAGGCGCATCTTCATTCCCCCTTATTCTTGTGCATGGATCAAATTGCGGATGGTCTGCATGGATACGTCGCACGACGCCAGTTCGTCGGCACAGCGCTTCAATTCCCGGACGATGAGCTGGGGATTTTTAATATCCTGCTTATACTTCATCTGGTGTTCCAGGCTGGCCCAGGAATCCATGGCGATGGTCCGCAGCTGGACTTCCGCATAAAAGCGGCCCGGATTGGCACCGGTTACGTCTTCATAAGGCGCCTGCAGTTCTAAAATGATGTGGTAACTGCGATAACCGTTGGGCTTGACGTTACGGATATAATCTTTTTCTTCGACGATGCGGATGTCGGGCTGGCTCTTCAAAAAATCGATGGCCCGGTAAATATCGTCGAGGAAACAACAGACGATGCGGATGCCGATGGCATCGTATATATCATGGAGCGCCGACTGAGCCGTCTGGGGAAGGCCTTTGCGGTCGCACTTTTCCCGCATGCTGGCCTCGCCTTTCAAGCGGTAGATTAAATGCTCGTAAGCGGCTTCGCCGGTCTTCTTCTTGGTATCACTGCTATAGGCCCGGATACGGCCGATAAGGTCCTTCATCACGGCCTCGAGGGCCGGTTCATATGCACCATAAATGGATGTGCTGTCCATAAAATCACCTCATTCACTAACGGTAGTATGAGTATTATACCACAAAAAAGGATGGCGCCGTACACAGGCACCATCCTTTTTAGATACTGTTTAAATTCTTTTATGAATCTTTATACCATCGTTTGACGACGATCTTTATTCTGTCTTATTGGTCAGATAGTACGAAATACGACTCAGACCGATGGACAAGTCTTCCCGGAAGACGAAGATTCCGTCGGGAACGGTCAATCGCAAGGGTGCGAAAGACAGGATGCCGCGGATACCGGCATCGACCATTTGATCTGCCACCTGCTGTGCGACGGCTGCCGGCGTCGTAATGATGCCGATCTGGATGCCTTCGCGGCGGATGACGTCCCCCATTTCAGAAATCGGCGTGACTTCGACACCGCCGACGTTCTGGCCGATAATGCGATGGTCGACATCGAAGAGGCCCGTCGTCCGAAAGCCCAGACGACCGAAGGTCTTATAGTTCGCCAAAGCCCAGCCGAGATGGCCGATGCCGGCGATGCCGACTTTCCAATGCTGCTGCAGTCCGATGATTTCTACGATCTGTTGACACAATTCACCGACATAATAACCGACACCTTTTTTCCCAAAAGCACCGAAGCAGGTAAGGTCCTTTCGAATCTGTTCCGGTGTGATGCCTAAGCGTTCCCCTAATTTTTCGGATGAGATGATATCGATTCCCGCATCTTGCAGTAACAGCAAGTCCCTGTAGTACAGCGGCAATCGTTCGATGACAGCATCCGATATTGCCTTTTTCTGTCTCATGGATAGTAACCCTCCAACTATGTCCCCAGCTATTCCCTATAGCTATAAGCCACCTTGTCTAGTGATAATAGTCACATGCCTATTATATATCATTGTGAATTATTTCGCAAACTGTTTTTATTACTTTTTTCACATAGTTCAGCCAACATATTGGCGAAAAGGGCGCTCATCAGCCAAAAAGTGAGCGATATTTGCGTACTGAACAAGTCATAATCACTGATGCCGCTGATCGCCAGCGACAGGACTGATGCCGCCAAAGTCATGGACAGGGACCGGTCAAAAGTCCGAAACGTGATGGTCTTTCACATAGCGGATGGCGTACCAGGCATTGCCAAAGAAAAACCACAGGCCGAAGAAGGTGCCAACCAGCCCCGTTTCTGCCAACATATTGAGGTACATATTGTGGGCGTGGAAAGATGACGATGCCCGCTTCCTGGATCAGTTCGTTGTAAACGGGATAGACGTGTTTAAAAGCCCCCCAGCCGATGCCGAACAGCGGGTGATCGAGGAACATGGCAATGGCTGCCTCCCACATATCCATGCGCATGGCAACGGACGTATCGGCTTCACTGTGGCTGAAGATCGACAAGAGTCGATGAGCTACGCCGCCGTGATAAAAGGCGCCGATCAAAGGCGCTGCCAAAAAAGAGGAGCCACACCCGTTTATCCCAAAAGAGGCCGAAGAAAAAGACCAGTGCCCCGACGCTGAGCCAGGCGCCGCGGGAATAGGTCAACACCAGGCAGAGGGTCAGGATGGAAAGGAGTACCAGATACAGGACCCGGTGCCAGTAATGGCGGGTGCAGATCATCATCGACGCCGAAGCGCTCATGACGATCAACAAGAAGGCCGACAGTAAGTTGGGGTTGTACAGCGTCGAATACATACGCCGCCGAAGGAGGGGAAAAGCCGCTTCATCGACCCAGTCGGCATTGTTCAGGACCAGCATGTGGGCATACTGGTAAAGGCCATATAAGGCGACGGCAAAGGCACTGAATAAGAGGGCCGAAAAGAGCATCCGCCGCTCCCACGATCGATGGACAAAGACTAAGATGCCGTAATAAAGCAGGATGTACTGCAAGACCGTAAAGACGTAGAAGGCCGTTCCCATGAAGAAGTGTGGCGAGCCGATGAGCGACAAAAAGGCCGCGACGGCAAAACCGACGGCCGGCAGCGAAAGGGGTGCCCGGCGAAGGGGCAACCGCGGATAGCGCATCATATAATACAGGCCGAGCAGCAAGGCCACGACGAAAAAGCCCTCCATCACAAAAAGATTTAAGGGCATAAAAAAACAGTCCCGGCCAGGGCATAGACGACGCGCAGCCGTGCCCGCTCTGCAGGCGTACTGCCGGTCCGTATCATCCACTTCATATAGGTTCGCTCCTCCGTAAATATATGTTTTATTTTATCATAAGGTCCACTCCGGCGCAACGAAAAAGGAGTGCCTCCATGAGGAGACACTCCCTTTCGATAACGCATTGACAGGCCGGAAACACGATGGGCCAAAAGCCCGTTCCGAGCCGATTCAAAAGCTTAGAAAAGCTGGTATTTTTCCCGAAGATATGCCCGTACTTCGCCCTGGATGTAGAGCGATCCGACGATGCACAGGACCTGATCCGGCTGTACGGCTGCAAAGGCCTTATCGAGCCCTTCCGACAGACTCCCTGCCCAGTCGGCCTTACAAGGCACCGAGGGGTTTGCGCCATCTCTTTCGGATCGGACGTACGCGGCGTCGCGCGCGCACAGATGACATAGTCGTCTTCGTGAAAGAGTTCCCGCACCATCTGGCTGTAATCTTTATCGGCCAGGACGGAAAACAGGAAGACCCGCTTACGATCGCCAAAGACGTCTTCATAAGTCTTGCAGAAGGTCGTAATGCCGGCCGGATTATGGGCGCCGTCGAGGACGACGTCCGTATCTCCGGCCTTGAAGACTTGAAAGCGGCCGGGCCACTCGACGTGACGGATGCCGTTTTCAAGGGCCGTCCGGGTCAAATTTTTTCTCATGGCGTGCCAAGAGGAGCAGCGCCATGACGGCAGCGGCGCAGTTGGTCCGCTGGTGTTTCCCTAATAAGGGCAGGACCGTCGTAATGGAAAAGCCGAACTTTTCCCGGACGGTCACCATCTGGCCCGTCGCCGAATCTTCAGGGCCGGCATTGCCGACGACGTCGAAGCTATGGTCGAGGGCGTACAGCCGGCTGTGCATGGCATAGGCCTTGCGGGCGATGACCGCCAGGGCCGATCCTTCGGCCGTCGTAACGACGGGCACGCCTTCTTTGATGATGCCCGCCTTCTGCTCGGCAATGGCTTCGATCGTATTGCCGCAGTACTTCATGTGATCCATGGCCACGTTAGTAATGACCGATACGGCCGGGACAATGACGTTGGTCGAATCGAGGAGTCCCCCCAAGCCGACTTCGATGACGGCATAGTCGACGCCGATACTGGCAAAATACCAGAAGGCGGCGGCCGTAATCAGTTCAAATTCCGTCGGCCCTTCTCCCCCTTCGGCCACCATGGCCGTCACGGCGTCTTTGACGACGGCGACGGCAGCGGCAAAATCATCGCGGGAGATGTCGTGATGATCGATGTGGATCCGTTCCGTATAGTCCTCTAAATGAGGCGACGTATAGCGGCCGGTCTTAAAGCCGGCTTCGGTAAGGGCCGAGGCGATCATAGCCGTCACCGAGCCCTTGCCGTTAGTGCCGGTGACGTGGATCGTCTGATACTTATTTTGGGGATTTCCCAGGCGTTCCAAGAGATTTTGAATACGCCCGAGTCCCAACTGAATGCCAAAGACGTTGGCAGCTTCTAAATAGTTTATTGCTTCTTCGTATGTCATAACAGCCTCTTAGAGTTTTGCCAAATCTTCCATACGTTTCGTAAGGGCAGCCATTTTTTCCTGATAGTCAGCCAGTTTCCCCTTTTCCTTTTCGACGACAGCTGCCGGGGCCTTGGCCAGGAAGCCCTGGTTGGCCAGCTTTTTGTCGAGGCGGTCGATTTCCTTCTGGAGTTTTTCCTGTTCCTTCTGGACGCGGGCCGTTTCTTTTTCGACGTCGATCAGGTCTTTGAGCTGTAAATAGACTTCAATGCCCGGAACGACGGCGACGACGGCATTTTCCGGTTTGGCGTCACTGGCCGAGAGCAGGGTTACCTTATCGGCAAAGGCCAGGGTATGGAAGTAGTCTTCGTAATCCTTCAAGGTCTGGGCCAATTCTTCCGTTGCCGGCGCTAAGATGACCGGTGCCTTCTTGCCCATGGGGACGTTCGATTCGGCACGGAGGTTACGGATGCCCTTGATGGCTTCCATGAGGGTATTCATGGTAGCGGCGTCGTCAGTAAAGTTCCACTTATCCTGGGCTTTCGGCCAGGGAGCGACGATGATGCTTTCCCCTTCGTGAGGCAGGTGCTGCCAGAGGTGTTCCGTAACGAAGGGCATGAAGGGATGGAGCATTTCCAAGGTATGGGTCAGGACATAGACCAACACGTACTGGACGGTGTGCTTGTCGCGGTCGCTGTCGGCCTGGTAGAGGCGCTTCTTGGCCAGTTCGATGTACCAGTCGCAGTAGGAGCTCCAAATGAAGTTGTAGACGGCATCGGCAGCGTCGCCCAATTCAAATTTATCGAGGTCTTCCGTGACTCTGGCTGCCGTTTCATTAAAGGAGGTCAGGATCCAGCGGTCGGCCAGGGTCAAGTCTTTTTCTTCCGGTACGAAGGATTCGTCAAAATCGGTGAGGTTCATGATGACGAACTTCGACGCGTTCCAAATCTTGTTGGCAAAGTTGCGGTTAGCTTCGACGCGTTCCATGTTAAAAACGCATGTCGTTGCCCGGCGTATTACCCGTAACCAAGGTGAAGCGAGGCGTCGGCGCCGTATTCTTCGCAGACGCCGAGGGGATCGATGCCGTTGCCCAGGGACTTGCTCATCTTGCGGGCCCTGGCTGTCGCGGACCAAGCCGTGGATGAAGACGTTTTCAAAGGGGATGTCCTTCATGAATTCACAGGTCATGAACATCATGCGGGCAACCCAGAAGAAGATGATATCGTAGCCCGTAACCAAGACGCTGGTCGGGAAGAACTGGTCGAGATCCGGCGTCTTATCAGGCCAGCCCATGGTCGAAAAAGGCCAAAGAGCCGAGCTGAACCAGGTGTCGAGGACGTCGGGATCGCGATGGATATGCTGGCTGTGGCAGTGCGGGCATTCCGTAATGTCTTCGCGGCTGGCCGAGGCTTTGCCGCAGTCGTCGCAGTACCAGACGGGAATCTGATGGCCCCACCAGAGCTGACGGCTGATGCACCAGTCATGGACGTCTTCCAGCCAGTGATTGTAGGTCTTGACGAAGCGTTCGGGGATGAAGCGGGTCTTGCCGTCTTCTACGGCTTTGAGAGCAGCTTCGGTAAGGGGTTTCATTTTGACGAACCACTGCTTGGTGACGAAGGGTTCGACCGTCGTCTTGCAGCGCGAGCAGTGACCGACGGCATGGGTCAAATCTTCGATATGATCGAGGAGTCCTAAGTCTTCGAGGTCGGCGACGACGGCTTTGCGGCATTCTTCGCGGGTCATGCCGTCGTATTTGGCGCCGGCTTTTTCGTTCATCGTGCCGTCGAGGTTCATGATCATAATCGATTCCAGGTTGTGGCGCTGGCCCATTTCAAAGTCGTTCGGGTCGTGAGCCGGTGTGATCTTGACGGCGCCTGTACCAAAGCCGATATCGACGTAGTCGTCGGCAATGACTTCGACTTCGCGGTCGACGAGGGGTACGATGACTTTCTTGCCGATATACTTCTTCATGCGGTCGTCGTTGGGATTGACGGCAACGGCCGTATCACCCATGATCGTTTCCGGACGGGTCGTGGCGATCATGATGTAATCGTCTTCACCGACGACGGGGTATTTGACGAACCACAGATGGCCGGCGACGTCGGAGTGGTCGACTTCGATGTCCGACAAGGCCGTATGGCAGTGAGGGCACCAGTTGGTAATGCGCTGACCCTGATAGATGAGGCCTTTTTCATACAAGGAAATGAAGACTTCCCGAACGGCGCGGGCACAGGTATCGTCCATGGTAAAGCGCTTGCGGCTCCAGTCGCAGGACGAGCCGAGACGGCGAATCTGTTTTTCAATGCGGTTGCCGTACTGTTCTTTCCAGGCCCAGACACGTTTGAGGAATTCTTCGCGGCCGATTTCGTAGCGGGTCTTGCCTTCTTCGGCCAGCTGCTGTTCGACCTTTACCTGGGTAGCGATACCGGCATGGTCGGTGCCAGGAATCCAGGCGACGTTGTAGCCTTCCATGCGCTTGAAGCGGACCAGAATATCCTGCAGGGTGTTGTCCAGAGCATGGCCCATGTGGAGCTGACCCGTAACGTTCGGCGGCGGCATGACGATGCTGAAGGGTTTCTTGCTCTTATCCGGCTCTTGATGGAAGTAGCCGTTCTTTTCCCAAAAATCGTACCACGCCATTTCCATGTCATTCGGTGCATACGTGCCCAGTTGTTCTTTATTCCATTTCATGATGATTCCCTCCAAAACAAAAAATGGCATTCCCTCGCCTAAGGGTTTATTCCTTAGGACGAAAGAATGCTGTATCTTCCGCGGTACCACCTAAATTGCCGCTTCCGCGACCGCTTCATGGCACAGGTAACGTCTGCTTGACGGACAGGCCTTTCCTCCTGTCAGCTCCCGGGTGACGCGCCCTACTCTCTTTGAATGCCCTCGCACCGAATCGGCATTTCGCTGACAAAAAGAAGTAAAGCTTCTTCCGCTCATCGCTTTTGTTGTGATAAATATTGTAGCAATTTTACCTAAGCCTGTCAAGGCGTCCGGCAAGTTACACCTGAAGGTCAGCGATGGAATAAAGGGCGGCATAGCCGGCCAGGGAAATTTTATCCCCGTCGAGGCGGCACTGGAGCTCCCCTCCCCGCTTCGAGGCCTGGTAGGCCAAGAGCTTCTCTTTGCCGAGCTTTTTGGCCATGATGGGAATGATGTGGCAGTGACCGGAGCCGCAGACGGGATCTTCGGGGACGGATAGTTTCGGTGCAAAGCTGCGGCTGACGCAGTCGTACGTCCGTCCCGGCGCCGTAATGTGGCAGAGCATTCCGTCAAGGCCTTTGATCTTTTCTAAGTCCGGCTGAAAGTTCCGTACGACGTCTTCGTCAGGCAGGACGCAGACCAAATCCCGTGCTATATAAGCTTCCAAAGGTCTGATGCCAAGGGCATCGGTCATGGCCTCGGTGACGGCCGTCGGCACCATGTCGTAAGCCGGAAAGACCATGGAAAACAAATCACCCTTCCGAGTAACCGTCAGTGTTCCGCCCAGAGTATGGAAGATGAAGCGTTCAGCCTCGGGTTCAACGAAATGAGCCAGGACGAAGCTCGTCCCCAGCGTCGCATGGCCGCAGAGGTCGATTTCACCGCCCGGCGTAAACCAGCGAAGCTTGTAAGCCTCCCCTTCCTTTACGGTAAAGGCCGTTTCCGACAAATTATTTTCAATGGCAATGGCCTGCATCAACGCATCGGGCAGCCAGGAGTCCAGAACGCAGACTGCAGCCGGATTTCCTTTAAAAACTTCTTTGGTAAAAGCATCGACGACATAGCATTTCATAAAAATCCCTCCTCGAAAGATAATCATTCTGTCTGCCTTCATCATAGCATAGGAAAAATAAGCACACAATATTATAATTGTGTGCCATACGATTATTCCCGATAAGGAACTAAGACCGCCTTTATAAGATGAAGGCCTCGTTCTAAGGAAGCCATGTCGTTCGGCGCCCCGATGGCCAGCCTGGCGCCATGGACGGAGACATCAGTACCGACGGCAAAATGTTCGGCCCCTAAGAGGCGGACACCGCCTTTTCGGCAAAGACTTTCAAACTGCTGCCCGGTCAGCTGCGTCGGAAGGGTCAGCCAACGACAAAGGGCATCGCGCCCGCCGGCTAAGGGCCAGCCTTGTAAGATGCGGTCCGTGAGCTCGTTTCGCTCCCTCAGGCTTTGGCGGCGAAGAGCCATAAGGGATTCACATTTTCCCGATACGATGAGCCGAGCCGCCAGTTCCATGAGCAGGGCCGACTGGGAGAGATTCAAGGTGTATAAGGCCGAGGACAGCGTCTCTTCCAACCGTTTGGGCGGCACGACATAGGCCAGTCGCAACGCCGGCAGAATGGTCTTTGACAGGCTGAAGAGATAGACCGTCTGGTCCGGTGCCAAGGTTTTGACCGGCGCCGCCGGATGATCTGTCAGCAAACTGGCAATGGCATCTTCAATGATGAGGAGGTCATGCTGTTTAGAAAAAGCGGCGAGTCTCTCCCGGCCGGCTGCCGACATAGTGTGGGTCGTCGGATTCTGAAAGTCCGGCGTCACATAGATTCCCTTAATGTGGTGATTCTTTAAGGCATAAGAAAGGCCATCTTCACTCATTTCCCCATCCTTCTGTCCGACGGGGACGAGGCGGATGCCGAAGAGTTTGGCCGCACTTTTAAAACCCGGATAGACCAGGGGATCGACGCCGATGCGGTCGCCGGGCCGAAAGAGAGCCGCCAAGATAGCTGTCAAGGCATTCTGGCCGCCATTAGAAACAGAACCGGCCTTTCTACGGTGACGCCGGCCCAGCCTAATAGTGTCTGCGCCGCCTCCTGGTAAAAACGATCGTTCCCATAGGCATATTGAAAGAACCGTTCGCGACGGTTATCGCTCATCATTTCGGCCACCAAAGAGGCCACGGTATCGCCAGCCAATCGTTCGGGCATCATGGAACCCATCTCGATGATAGGCGTCCTGTTTGGAGCTGCCAGCAGGCTGGTACCGGCATCATAGGCGACGAAGGTTCCCCGACCGACGACGCTGGTAAGGAGGCCCCGGTTAGAGGCATAGCGAAAAGCCTTGGATACGGTGCTGACATTGACGTCGAGAAAATCGGCCAGTTCCCGCTGAGGCGGCAGTTTCGTTCCCGGCAGGATGCGGCCGCGTTCGATATCTTCTATGAGCTGCGCCGCCAAGGCCTTATAAAAAGGCTGGAGACGCCCTTCTATGTCACGACGGGACGGGCGCCACGACATGGGATAGGTTTCAAAAGAATTGACCGGCATAGAAAGGCCCCCTTTCTCCGATTTTGACAAAAAAATTATCCTTATGAAGGTCACCGATCTTCATAAGGATAATGATACACGACCGTATGATTTTTGAAAAGCCGCTTATAAGGTGCCGACCAAATCGATGCCCGGTTTCAAAGTCTTAGCACCCGGTGTCCAGCGAGCCGGGCACACTTCGTCGCCGTGTTCACGGACGAACTGGCAAGCCTGAACTTTTCGCAGCAGTTCTTCGGCATTGCGGCCTACGTTGCCGGCATTGACTTCATAGGAGACGATTTGGCCTTCGGGATTGATGATGAAGGTTCCTCGCTCAGCGACACCGGCATCTTCGATGAGGACTTCAAAATCACGAGCCAAAGCATGGGTCGGATCGGCCATCATCGGATAAGTGATGTCTTTGATGAGCGGCGAGTGATCGTGCCAAGCCTTGTGCACAAATTCCGTATCGCAGGAAACAGAATAGATTTCGCAGCCTATCTTTTTGAACTCTTCATAAAAGCTTTCGAGGTCGGCTAATTCCGTCGGGCACACAAAAGTAAAATCAGCAGGATAGAAAAAGAATACGCTCCATTTTCCCAAGAGATCTTCCTTGGTAACGGTAATGAATCCGTTATTATGGAAAGCTTTGGCCGTAAAATCACTGACTTCCTTGTTGATTAATGACATAAGATGAACCTCCTCTACCATGAAAACCATAAATTGAAAATCGCTATCATTATAACTAAAAGATATCATGAATTGCCTGAAAAATCAAGGCAAACATAATGACAATTTATCCAAGATGAGGTCATTCACATTACAAAAAAGGACGTGAGCAGCTGTACTCACGTCCATTCGAGGCAGCTGCTGTAAACATCGCCACTATACAAGGAACTTGCTATCGATATGTTACTGTCGTCCGTCCCGCTTCAGGAAAAAGGGCAGCGCCACTTCCGGGAACAGGGTATAGCTCAGGACGTCTTCCATGCTGGCATTGGGGAAGCCTTCGTTGGCCAAGGCCTTCTTGGCTTCTTCCAATTCCGGTGCCAAGTCATCGGCCGGACGATGAGTAATGACCGGTTCATCGCCGATGCACATCTTTCGGAATTCTTCGTCGATGGTACCGGGCACACGGCCATATTTGCCGCGAACGATGTCGCGCACTTCATTGGTCACGATCTTATAACGGCCATAGAGGACGTTTAGGGCGGCTGCCGAACCGGTAATCTGACTGGTCGGCGTAACCAGCGGCGGATAACCGAGGTCGCGGCGGACGTTGGGCATTTCGGCCAGGACTTCATCGAAGCGGTCTTCGGCGCCCTGGGCTTTAAGCTGATTATAAAGGTTGGTCAGCATGCCGCCGGGAATCTGATATTTGCGGACAGCCGGGTTAATCTGGCTGGGCATGGTCAGTTTAAATTCGTCGGCCAGTTCCTTGCGGACGTTTTTAAAATGGTCGACAATGGGCCACAGGCGGTCGACGTCGATGCCGGTATCGTAGATACTGCCGTTTAAGGCCATGACCATCGATTCCGTCGCCGGCTGGCTGGTGATTTCGCCAAAGGGCGACAAGGCCGTATCGATGATGTCGACGCCGGCTTCGATGGCTTTCATATAGGTCATTTCACCGAGGCCGCAGGTACAGTGCGTATGCAGTTCAATGGGCACGGTCAGGTGCTTCTTGAGCATGCGGATAAGGTTATAGGCATCATAAGGCGACAAGAGGCCCGACATGTCTTTGATACAGACCGAGTCGACGCCCATATCCTGTAATTCCTGACCGACCTTGGTAAAGGATTCCATGGTGTGAATGGGGCTGATAGTATAGACCAGGGCGCCCTGGACGTGGACCGATTTCGTGTCTTTTGCCGCTTTGATGGCCGCTTCCATGTTGCGCGGGTCGTTTAAGGCGTCAAAGACGCGGATGATGTCGATGCCGTTATCGACGGCGCGGTTGACAAATTCATAGACGACGTCATCGGCATAGTGACGATAACCTAATATATTTTGACCGCGAAGCAGCATCTGCAGCGGCGTCTTTTTCACATGCTTTTTAATCGTCCGCAGGCGTTCCCACGGGTCTTCATCGAGGAAGCGCATGCAGGTATCAAAGGTAGCGCCGCCCCAACATTCGAGGGCGTTGTAGCCTAATTCATCCATGGCTTCCAGGACAGGAAGCATCTGGCGAAGGCGCATGCGCGTCGCTGCAATGGATTGATGACCGTCGCGCAGAACCGTTTCCGTTATTTTTACTCTTGCCATTCTCTTTCCTCCATATTATATCTATTGCAATTTGTTTATTGTTAAAATCATACGTACTATTTTATTATATCATAGTAGGACTGGCCTGGCTATTCATATCTAAGTCATAGCTCGTCTGTCCTTGAAAGACGTAGACGTGACCCAGGGGTACGTCCCCTTCCCGCCACGACAAGGTCAAGGGAATACTCCAGCGCGCGGTCTTAACGGTAAGGCTGCGATAGCCCCGGACGCGCGACGTCTCGCGGCGATCATAGGAAATGGTAACGGCCTCGTCCCCTGGAAGGGTCCTTAAAAAGGACAGGAGCTGCCTTCGGTAGCGATAGGTGTCGACGAGTTCACCCATAGCCGGCGTATAGGCTCCGGCCAGGACCTGCGAAGAGTCGTCCAGGTCTTCCGTGGCCTGAAGCCCCGTTCGGATGCATCGTATGCCTCGTTCCAGGAAGTGCTGCTTCATATAAGCCGCCCGCCGCACCCCTTCAGCGATCGTAAGAGGCTTATAGCTCCCGTCCTCATACATGGCGGCCAGTTCCGTCCCCTGAAGGACGGCGACGGGATAGATGCGGGCCAGATCCGGCCGGAGATTGCCGATGGCCTTCGTCGTTCGGCAAAGGCTGTCCCAATCTTCCCCGGGAAGGCCCGGCATGAGCTGATGGCCGACGGTAAAGCCGTACTGTCGCAGCAAGGCCGTCGCCTTTATGACATCCCCTGCTGTATGGCCCCGCTGAGCTTGCTGCAGCACCCGGTCGTCCATGGACTGAACGCCGAGTTCTACACAGGTCAGGCCATAGGCCTTCAAATTCGTTACAATGGCTTCGGTGATGCAGTCCGGCCGCGTCGAACAGCGTATCCCTTGAATGACGCCGGCTTTCAGCGCTTCATAGGCCGGTTGGAGCAGCTCCTGCTGCAGCGGCATGGGAATGGCTGTAAAGCTGCCGCCGTAAAAGGCGACTTCCCAGTGCCGTCCTTCACCGGCCGATGCCGTATAGGAGCCAATGAGCTCGCGTATGGCATCTCTCGTAGGCAGGCCGTGGTGGCCTGTAATCTGCCACTGATTGCAGAAGACGCAGCGATGCGGACAGCCGATATGGGGGATAAAGATAGGAATGATAGAAGTTTTCATAGTCATAAATGGGTGTATAAACTGCGAAAGAGGAGCTGCTCAGGCAGCTCCCCGTCTACTTGCCTTTTAACCGCGTCAGCGCTTCATGCGCTGCGTGTTGTTCGGCATATTTTTTTGATTTTCCCGATCCTTCGCCGAGAACCTTGCCGTTGACCAGGATTTCCATGTAAAAAGTCTTGTCATGGTCCGGCCCTTCTGTCCGGCAGAGGCGATACTCGATATGCTGAGGACCGTCTTGCTGTACGTACTCTTGGAAAATCGTCTTGTAGTCTTTTTCGTAATGACCACTGTCGACGAGGTCCAAATAGTCCTTTAATTGGTGAAGGATGAATTTCCGCGCCTCTTCGTAAGAGCTGTCGATATAGATGGCACCGACAACGGCTTCAAAGGCATCGGCCAGCATGCTGGGACGCGTGCGGCCGCCGGTTGCGATTTCCCCCTTCCCCAGGAGGAGATAGTCGCCCATATGGAACTTCATGCACACCGAAGCCAGGGGGCTTTCGCTGACGACACTGGCTCTGGCCTTTGACAGCTGCCCTTCAGGCATATGCGGATAGTGGAGAAACAAGTATTCCCCTACGACCAAGTCTAAGATGGCGTCGCCTAAAAACTCCAGGCGTTCATTGTAGTAACCATGATTGGCCTTATTTTCATTGGCATAGGAAGAATGGGTCAGGGCCTGATCCAAAATAAGGAAATTATGGAATTCTCCAAGGCCCAAGACCTGTATGAACTGTTCTAACTGTTCTTTACGAGTCGTATCCATCAGGTCAGTCTTCTTCTTTATTCAGCATATTTTTTGAACAGCAGCGTCGCGTTGTGACCGCCAAAACCAAAGGAATTGGAAATGGCAACCTTGACGTTAGCATCGACGGCCTTGTTGGGAACGTAGTTGATGCCAAGGGCTTTCAGTTCTTCTTCCGGTTCCACGAGGTTGATCGTCGGATGGACCTTGCCGGTTTCGATCGTCATAGCGCAGGCAATGGCTTCGACAGCACCGGCTGCACCGAGGAGATGACCGGTCATTGACTTCGTCGAGCTCATGAGCATATCTTTGGTATGGTCGCCAAAGACGCGGGCAACGGCGACGGATTCATTAAAGTCATTGAGGTGAGTGGACGTGCCGTGGGCATTGACGTAGTCGACGTCTTCCGGTTTGAGGCCGGCGTCTTTTACAGCCAAGGCCATGCACTTGGACTGCTGGAGGCCTTCCGGTGCCGGCGCCGTGATGTGGTAAGCATCGGCATTGCTGCCGTAGCCGCCGATTTCACAGTAGATGTGAGCACCGCGCTTTTTAGCATGTTCCAGTTCTTCGAGGACGACGATGCCGGCGCCTTCGCCCATGACGAAACCGTCGCGGTCTTTATCGAAAGGACGCGAAGCGTGAGTCGGGTCATCGTTGCGCGTGCTGAGGGCTTTCATCGCCGCAAAGCCGGCAACTGCACCCGGAGAAACGGCAGCTTCCGTACCGCCAGCAAGGGCTGCATCGAGTTCGCCCCGCTGAATCATGCGGTAAGCGTCACCGATGGAGTTGGTACCCGTTGCGCAGGCCGTAACGACGCTGGCGCAGTGGCCCTGAAGGCCGAAGAAAATGGATACCTGGCCGGAGGCCATGTTGACAATCATCTTCGGTACGACAAAGGGATTGACGCGGGACGGTCCCTTCGAAAAGAGGCCTTTATATAAGTTATGCAGTGTTTCCATGCCGCCGATGCCGGTGCCGATAATGGTACCGATACGGTCGCGATCTTCTTCGTCTAAGTTGATTTTTGAATCATCTAAGGCTAATTTCGCAGCGGCTACTGAATACTGCGTGGACGGGTCCATGTGACGGGCTTCTTTACGGTCGATACCGAAATCGGCAGGGTCAAAATCCTTGACTTCGCCGGCAATGCGAGTCGTATATTCCGCTGCGTCAAAGTGGGTAATGGGGCCGATGCCGCTTTCGCCGTTGAGCAGGGCTTTCCAAAAAGCATCTTTGCCGATGCCGACAGGAGAAATGACCCCTAACCCTGTAATTACTACGCGTTTTTCCAAAGTTTTCACCTCATTATAAAATGTAACGCACGTATCAATCGGGAACCTCTTCCACTTCCCGTTTGATATTTGCAAATATATCCTTGACCGGCAGGATGTCATGAATTTCCATCATTCGTTTGCCGGAAATACCAGGCCTGTTTCAACGTCCCCTTGCTGGGCCCGCGTCAATGCCCGGATAATGCAGTTATTTATGGCTGCATTTTTTCAGACAGAAATCACACGTTTCCGGCTTCGGTGCCGTCCCCAAAAGAATCCGTTCGGAGAATGGCGTACGGATAGCTTGGCCAGGAAGGCCGACAGGGCTGTGTACGAGAATAAAATCTTCCGGTTTATTGGCCCGGAGATAGACTTCTTTTAAAGCGTCAGCGCCGTTCGATTCGACACTGGCTGCAAAACGGCTGCCCATCTGGACACCGTTGGCTCCGAGACGGAGCATTTCTACAACATCGCTTCCATGCAGGACGCCGCCGGCGCCGATGACGGGAATGTCAACAGCGGCCCGTACTTCCGGTACGATGACGCGGCTCGAGCGATTCGTTCCCAAATGCCCGCCTGCTTCTGCACCTTCGACAACGACGGCCGAAGCACCCAGGGATTGGGATATTTTAGCTAGTTTGGCAGAAGACACAATAGGGACAATAGGCGTGCCCGAATCCTTCCCCCAGGCAAACATATCCCGGGAAAAACCTGCGCCTGCCACAACCAGATCGATTCCTTCTTCAATTGCCGTAGTAACCAAACCCTTAAATTCGCGGGCTGCTACCATGACATTTATACCTATAATTCCACGAGGAGATAACTTTCTGGCTAACTTAATTTCATGTCGCAATTCGTCAAAAGGCATGCCAGATGCCGCAATAAGGCCGATACCGCCTTCATTGGCTACTGCTGCCGCCAAACGGGCTGTGGACAAACGGATTGCCATACCACCTTGAATAATTGGCACCTTTGCTACAAGCTTACCTATTCTTAATTCTGGCAGCTTCACTCTGTTTTCCTCCATTCAAGATACCAGGAGGGGAAGACACACAGGCCTTCCCCTTCAGGCTCTTATTGCAAACTTATGCTTTCTTTTCCTTTTCAATGTAATCAACTGTATCTTTGACAGTTTTGATTTTTTCAGCAACATCGTCAGGGATTTCGATATTGAATTCTTCTTCGAAAGCCATGATCAGTTCTACGATGTCCAAGGAATCAGCGCCTAAATCATCGATGTAAGCAGCGTCCATTTTGACTTCTTTTTCGTCAACGCCTAACTGTTCAACAACAATGCTCTTTACTTTTTCAAAAGTATTTTCTTCGCTCATGTCCATTCACCCCCTTTCAGTGGAGTATGATTTTTTACATTACCATGCCGCCGTCGACATTCAAGGTCTGGCCGGTAATATAGCTGGCATCATCCGATGCAAGGAATAACACGGCTTTTGCCACTTCTTCCGGCTGAGCCACGCGGCCCATGGGAATCGTTTTAATCATGGCATCGACAGTGTCCTCGCCGAGGACCGCCGTCATGTCCGTTTCGATGCATCCCGGAGCAATGGCATTGCAGCGGATGTTTCGCGAAGCCAGTTCTTTGGCAACCGATTTGGTGAAACCGATGAGGCCTGCTTTGGCCGCAGCATAGTTGGCCTGGCCGGCATTGCCTGTTTCACCGACGACAGACGTAATGTTGATAATCGAACCGCTGCGCTGCTTCATCATCAGCCGGGTAACGGCCTTGGTGCAGTGGAAAGCGCCGGTAAGATTGGTGTCAAGCACGGCCTGCCAGTCGTCTTCTTTCATGATCATGAGCAGGCCGTCACGGGTGATGCCTGCGTTATTGACTAAAATGTCGATACGTCCCAATTCTTTCTTGACGTCTTTGACCATAGCAGTGACGGCAGCTTCATCAGCCACATCACACTGGATGGCAAGGCCTTTGCGCCCTTTTTCTTCGATAAGGCGGACCGTTTCTTCAGCAGCGGCGGTATTGCCGGCATAGATGACAGCGACGTCGGCACCGGCTTCAGCAAGGGTCAGCGCTGCCGCACGGCCGATGCCGCGGGAGCCGCCGGTAACGATGGCTGTTTTTCCTGTTAACTGCATTTTATCGAACCTCCTGGAAAAATTTCAAGCGTTTTCTTTAAGGAAGGAATATCTTCTACATTTTCACTGTGGATTTTGCGGTCAATTTTCCGATTAAAACCACAAAGGGTTTTTACCCGGACCGACTTCTACGAAGTTTTCCGCGCCAAAGTCGAGCATGGTCTTGGTGCAGTCGATCCAGAGGACGGGGCTGGCCGCCTGTTTGATAAGGGATGCCTTGATATCGGCTGCAGCCGTTTCAATCTGGCCGTTGACATTGGCAACGACGGGAATCTTGGCATCGGAAATGGTAATATCGTCGAGGACTTCGGCCAGGCGTTTTGCCGCCGGTTCCATGAGCGTGCTGTGGAAGGGAGCGCTGACGTGAAGGAGAACGGCGCGTTTCGCACCAGCAGCCTTCATGCGGTCTGCCGCTTCTTCAACGGCTTTAGTGCTGCCGGCAATGACGATCTGGCCGGGGCAGTTGAAGTTGACGGCCTGAACGACGCCGCCTGCCTTAGAAATGTCGGCGCAGATTTCTTTGATCTTATCTTCGTCTAAGCCGAGGATAGCCGCCATGCCGCCTTCTCCGAGGGGAACGGCTTCCTGCATGAACTGGCCGCGGAGGCGGACGGTCCGCACAGCGTCGGCAAAGGTCAAGGAACCGGCTGCGACGAGAGCTGAATATTCACCGAGGCTGTGACCGGCTGCGATGTCCGGGGTCAGGCCTTCCTGAGCCAGGACGCGGCAGCATGCCGTGCTGGCCGTAAGGATGGCCGGCTGTGTATTATAGGTCTTCATCAGTTCTTCGTCAGGACCTTCAAAGCAAAGTTTCGTCAGCGAGAAACCCAAGGCATCGTCAGCTTCTTCAAAGAGCTGTTTTACGACCGGGTAGGCATCGTATAAATCTTTGACCATACCCACTTTTTGGGCACCCTGTCCGGGAAAAACAAAGGCTTTCTTCATCATCAGTCACACCTCTCACAAAAAATTAATACCATTTCATAACTAAGCCGGCCCACGTCAGTCCGGCGCCAAATCCAGCCAAAACGACGATGTCGTCGCGCTTCATGCGGCCTTGACGCAAGGCTTCATCGAGGGCAATGGGAATGGATGCCCCGGACGTGTTGGCGTATTTATCGATATTGACAAAGACTTTTTCCATGGGAAGGTGGAGCCGTTTGGCTGCCGATTGAATGATGCGGGTATTGGCCTGATGAGGAACCATGAGGTCGATGTCTTCGTAACTGAGACCGGCCCGTTCCAAGGCTTTTTCCGCCGTCCGTCCCATGACTTTGACAGCAAATTTATACACTTCCTTGCCGTCCATCTTGATGTACGTTTCATGTTTCGCCCGAGCTTCATCGGTCGGCAAAATAGCGACCCCGCTGGACGGGATGTTCAGGTATTTGCCGCCGCTTCCGTCGGCGCCCATGTCAGCACCGAGGATGCCGTAGCCCTGCGGTACGGGACCGAATACAGCGGCTCCGGCGCCGTCGCCGAAGAGGACGCACGTATTGCGGTCGGTCATGTCGAGGAAACGGCTGAGGATTTCAGCCCCGATGACCAAAACGTGGCGGTACATGCCCGTTTCGATGTACTGTGCCGCCGTAATGGCGCCATAGGCAAAGCCCGAGCAGGCTGCATACAAATCGAAGACAGCGGCGTTCTTGGCACCGATATTATCCTGGACGATGCAGGCCGTTGACGGGATGGTCATGTCCGGCGTCAAGGTGCAGACGATAATCATATCCAGGTCTTCAGCTGACAGATTGGCCATTTCCAAAGCCTGTTTCGCCGCGATGGTGCACATATCCGACGTATTCATTCCGTCTTCGGCAAAGTGACGCGTTTTGATGCCGGTACGGCTCTGAATCCATTCATCCGATGTATCGACATACTTTTCCAATTCTTTATTGGTAACGACTCTATCGGGTACATAATGGCCCGTACCCAGCACACCGGCTGCGTTAGCTTTCACTATCATACTGTTCTACCTCTTCTTCCTCTATACTTTTTCGAATATGGCCGATGACGTCTTGCTCTGCAATTTCGCCGGCCACGCGGACAGCGTTTTTAATGGCCTTGGCCTTAGAGCTGCCGTGGCAGATGATAAAGCTGCCGTTGACGCCAAGTAGTGGCGCTCCGCCGTATTCGGTAAAGTCTAGTCGCTTCTTGAGCGATTTCAAAGCCGGATAGATGGCAAGCGCCCCTAATTTAGCGATGAAGCCGCTCTGCTTGATCGTGTCGCGGACGAGACGGATGATGAACATGGCCATGCCTTCTCCAAATTTCAAGATGACATTGCCGATGAATCCGTCACAGACGACGACGTCGACCGTTCCTTTCGGTATATCTCGGCCTTCTACGTTGCCGTAGAAAGTAATGGTTTTCAAATTTTCCAACATGGGATAGGTTTTTTGACACAATTCATTGCCCTTCGACGCTTCTTCCCCGATATTCAGGAGACCGACAGCCGGCTTTTCAATGCCGAGGATGTATTTGGCGTAATGGCAGCCCATGATGGCGCCTTCAACCAAGTGTTTCGGCTTGCTGCTGGAGTTAGCCCCGGAATCGAGGAGGACGGTAATCCCCTTTTTAGAAGGGATCGGCGTCGCAATGCAAGGGCGTTCAATCCCCTTGATGCGGCCCAGTTCGAAAAGGGCAGCTGTGACAGCGGCCCCGGTGCTGCCGGCGGCAACGACAGCATCACATGCGCCGTTTTTTACCAAGCGTGCAGCAACGACGATGGATGCGTCTTTCTTGCGGCGAATGGCCTGAGCTGGATGCTCGCCCATTTCGATGACTTCACTGGCATGGACGATCGACAGGCGTTCATTTTCTTTCGCCCCATACGTCGTCAATACCTGGCGTATCTTCGTTTCGTCACCGACCAGGACGACATCGTAATCATATGCTTTGACGGCTTCGATGGCACCGAGGACAATTTCTTCCGGTGCGTAATCGCCGCCCATCGCATCTACTGCTATTTTCATGATACTACCGCTCCATTATTCCAAAGATTCTATAATAAATTTCGCCCGGAACACTTCTTTTCTCATCTTCCGAATCGTAACCCATACGTAGTATTTCTGGTCGCGCTGGCGGATGACGTCAGCTTTGGCAATCAGTTTATCGCCTACGGTGACGGGCTGTTTATATTTTACATTGGCCACTGCCGTGATACAGACAGGAAGGTTTAACACTGTCCGTGCCAAGGAGCTGGCCTGGGCATACAGGCATTGGGAGCGCACGATATGGGCTTCGTCGACCATATCATCCGTAGCCGTCATAATCGAAATGGCATTCTTTCCGATGATGCAGTCTACGAGTTCGCCGACGACGGTCGCATTTCGCAGTTTGGGCTGCGCCTCCTCCGCCTTTTGGCGGATGCGGATGCGCATTTCAGGGATCCCCAAGGCCATTCGGTCCAAGCGGATTGTAGCTACACTGACGGAAAGTTCTTCAGCTAATTCTTCGTCATTTATAAAAGGATTATCTTCAATTCGCTTCTGTAACAAAGCATGTCGCTTATCTCTTGCTATACGGACCATGTCATTCACCCTTGAAATTATTACCAAGTATTATTAGCACATACAACTAGAGATTATATAATGTTTTGACGATTTTGGCAAGGAAAATAAAAAAAGTATGCTTTCATCCCATTCATTCTCGTTGAATTGCCGAAAGCATACTCCTCACTCCTTAGTATTTATCGAAATCCATTTCGTTCAATACGTCACGCAGTTTTTCCAACTCTTCCTTGGTCATGGTAATTCCCTTGGTCATCGCCTGGTAATCCGGATCCCACGAGCGCAGATCGAACTTAGGAGCCCGATTATTCCAGCTGATATAAGTCAATTCTTTGCGCCAGCCGTCTTTATTTTCAGACAAGGTGCCGCAAATATCTTCGATGTTAAAATTTAACTGTGCCATTGTATACCTCCCGATAGCGTTCATTGTTTGCATCATGTCAGGTTACGTCCATAACCCAATTATTTTATATAATAGCAAATATGCAAATTATGTCAATACAGCAGATTCGCCAATAATGTCAAGCTTTTTTCCCTTATCCGTGGCTCTTTCTCCGCTTGAAAAGCCCTCCGTGGGCCTCGCTGATATCGAAGACGGAGACGAAAGCGGCCGGGTCGATGGTCGTAATGGCGTCGCGGATCTTGGTAATTTCAAGACGCGATACGACGCAGTACAGGATCATCGTCTTTTCCCGACGATAGGCGCCTTCGCCGTTGATGAGGGTCACGGCACGGCCCATATCCTGAGTGAGGCACTGGGCAACGGCGTCGTGTTTTCCCGTTACGATGAGCATACCCTTCATTTCATCGAGACCGGTCGTAACGACGTCGATCATCTTATAGGCAATGAAGTAGGCGACCAGGGAATACATGGCACTGTCCCAGGAAAAGACGAAGCCCGAACTGCCTAAAATGAAGAGGTTAAAGAACATAATGATTTCGCCGACGGAAAAAGGCATCTGCCGATCGGCGATGATGGCCAACACTTCCGTACCGTCAAGGGATCCGCCCCAGCGAATGATGAGGCCGACGCCGAGACCGATGATGATGCCGCCGTAAATGGTCGACAGAAAAGGATCTGACGTGACCGGCGGATAGTGAAGGAAATCACTCCATACGGACAGACAGAGAATAGAAAATAAGGATGACACGGTGAAAAAAGCACCGATCTTTTTATACCCGAATATAAAAAAGGGAATGTTCAATACGATGATGAAAATACTGAAGCTGATTCCCGTGATTTCAGCAGCCATGAGGGCAATACCGACGACACCGCCGTCAATGACGTGGTTCGGAACGAGGAATACGTCGAGCCCGATGGTATAGATAAAGGCACCGAAGGCAAGCCCTAAGGCGCGTAAGAAATATTTCATAGATTACCTCCCTGTTTTTTCGTAATATAGCGGCGGCCGATAATCCAGGCGACAAAATCGTCGACCGGTTCCGGCGGATATTGAAGTGACAAGGGGATGAAGCGCCGCCACCCCTTGCGCGGTGTGCACTGAAAATAGAGATTACGGCCTTCAACGGTCGTAAATTTTTTCATCGATGAGTGAAAAAGTGACGGCACGGCGGCCATCGGCAATCCACTGCTCGACTAAAGGCTGCAGATGCTTATGGTTCGTCCCGTCACCCATGACGATATGAGAAAAAGGGTACTTCCCATAGATCTCCTCTACGTAAGAAAGGAGGTCCGGCGTCGGCACGATGGCTTTCGTGACCAGGCTGCCGTCGTCATTTACAACGGCGGTCCCAGTCTTTTCTGAGCCCGGGTCAATGGCAAAAATCATGGTCTTCCTCCCCTACTTACCGGCTTCGACGCGGATGTCAATCTGCAGCGGACCAGCCGTATAAGTATCGGTTTCGGCGACGGCTTTAAGGACAACGCTGGTCCCGGTATGACTCTTGATGCGATTGATGGTATCGAACATTTCCGAGGCCGTCAAGGCGCCGACGTTACCCGTCAGGGGATCTGGCAACAGGCCCTTAGCCTGAGCCTGCTGGTTGACATTATGCAGGAAACGCATGACCTGAAGTTCCGTGTTGCCCGACAGTTCCTCGCCGGTTAGCTCTTCTTCAAAGACGACGTCGCCGCGATGATAAATCAATTGGTTATCATACATTTCAACATGGACCAGGGCCGGTTCGCCGAGGATGATGTTCCCGGCAGCAATGATGCGCAATAATTTTTGCGACTTGCCGGCTTTTTGTAGGGCATCGACGGTGGCATTGAATTCTTCCGGTGAAATATACAGCAAAATCGTATTTTCATCGGTAACGCCGAGATGACGGCCAATCATAGTATTGGTCTGACTCATGGCCCGGCTCAATTCTTCCCGCGTCTGTTCAATGGACAGACCGCCGCGAAGGACGTTGCTCGAGAGGACTTCGCCGACGCGGAAGACGACCGTACCTTCACGGATATTGGTCATCGTCGCGTTGAGCAGCTTAATGCGCTGGTCGAGGCCATCGATGGTTTCCATCATTTTATTCTTCGTTTCTTCCAGCATAGCTACGTCCTGACGGGCCTTTTCACTGTCGGCCAGGGCCGAGTCACGCTGCTTTTTCGCTTCGTCCATGGCGACTTGAATGACCGTCAGCTGACGAGCTTTATCGTCGCGAGCCAGTTGGGCCTGCTGGAGGTCCATCTGGGTAGCGCGGATTTCTTCATTTTTCCCGTCGAGCTGTTCCTGCTGCTGTTTAAGCAGTTCTTCATTGGACGCAATCAGTTCATTCTTATCATCGAGCTCCTTGCCGAGTTCAACGGCCTGCTGCATGAGCTGGCTGCGCTGGGCTTCAAGCTGGGCTTTCTGCATCTGAAGCTGATGCATGCCAAATAAAGCGATGCGGACGTTTTCGGAAAGGATGGACATGACGCCTAAGGTAATGGCGGCGATACTGATGCCGGTCAGGATGGTGACTAAGATCGACGTGTACTTCGGCCGAAGTCCGAATAATTTAATTTTCTGTTTGCCAACCCGAGAGCCGATTTTATCGCCAAGATAGGCAATGATGCCGCCCATGACGGCTAAAACGACCAGCATAATCCATCCGTATTCCATAAGCCACCACCTTTTCTTATCATTTAAGTTCATTATATTATAGACTATAAAGGAGCCTTCCTGCAAGCGTGAAGGGTCAGAAAGGCTCCAATTATCCCAAAACCGATGAGGTCCTATCTTTCTTCGGTCACAATCGACACCCTGATTTTAGAATGCTATTTTATATTGAATCTCAAAAAAAAGGGAACTGCCGGTTAGACAGTTCCTTTGCTTATTTCGATTTTTTATAGACTAAGATGACGCCGGCGATGCCACAGATGATGTCGGGCAAAAAGGCGGCGATATAAGCCGGTATCTTACCGCCATTCCCCAAGGCATTGCCAAGAGTCATGATCGAGTAATAGATAAAGATGACGACGACACTGATGCCGAACCCAATGGAAGAGCTTCCACGCTGCTTCTGCATGCCTAGGGGCGCGCCGACGACAGCACAGACGAGGCTGGCCAGGGGCAGGGCGAAGCGATTGTACATTTCGACTTTCATCTTATTGGTATCGACGGAATTTTGGTCGAGGAGTTTGATTTGCTCGCGCAGTTCACGAATGGTCAATTCTTCCGGTTTTTTCTGAGAAGACGCGATTTTATCGGGCTTCTGCGTCACCGGCAGTGCCTGGTTCTGGAACTTCATAGACCGCGTCGTCCGTTCATCCGTCGATACGTCAAAGATCGTGCCTTCATGCATGATCCATTTCTGGCCGTTCCAATCGGCGCGGTCGGCCTGTTCGACGCGCATAAGCTGGTCGTTTTCAAATTCCTGGACGGTAATATCCTTCAATTCCCGCGAGGTAGCGTCGTACTGACGGGCATACATCAGGCTGGAAATATCGGAGCCATCCGTATTTTTGATGATGATATGGTCCTGGGTCGTCGGCGCGACGTTGTGCTTTATTTCTTCATTGATGATCCGGTTATAGGCATTATTGGCCCGCGGTACGACGTATTCATTGAAGGCCGTCGCTCCGAGAGAAATAAATAAGGCCGCGACGAAGACTGGCATGGCCAGACGGATAAAATTTTGACCGCCGGCCCGCATGACGATCAGTTCACTGGAGCTTGACAGGCGGCCAAAGGCCATGAGCGATCCCAGAAGGACCGACATGGGAAAGGTAATGACGACGATAGAGGGTATGGCTAAGACAAAGACGCGAAAAGCCGCCCAAGGAGAGGCCCCGTACTGATTGATGAGGTTGGCGATACGGTACAGCGTTCCCGTGCCGATGAAAACGGCCGTAAAGGCGCAGACGCCAAACAGAAAGGGGCCGATAAATTCTTTTAAGATATACTTGTCTAATATTCGCATTCCATACTCCCTGTTACATCCTGAATTCTTCGCCTAAGTAGAATTTCTTGGCGACCGGGTCATTGGCGATGAAGTCCGGACTGCCTTCGAGGAGGATTTTCCCATCACTCAAAATGTAGGCTTTATCGACGATGCTGAGCGTTTCCCGGACATTGTGGTCGGTAATGAGGACGCCCATGCCGCGCCGTTTTAAATGGCTGATAATGCCTTGGATGTCGTTGACAGCCAAGGGGTCGATGCCGGCAAAGGGTTCATCGAGGAGAATGAAAGCCGGGTCGGTCACCAGACAGCGGGCAATTTCGACGCGGCGCCGTTCCCCGCCGGACAACTGGATGCCCAATCGGTCCCGCAGCTGGGTGATGGAAAACTCTTCCATCAAGGCTTCGGCCTTCTCGTGCTGCTGCTTTTTGCTGAGCTTCGTCGTTTCCAGCAGGGCCAAGAGATTGTCCTCTACGGTCAGCTTGCGGAAGATAGACGCTTCCTGAGGCAGATAGCCGATGCCGTGGGCCGCCCGCTGGTGAATGGGAAGCTTGGTAATATCATTGCCATCGATGGTGATTTCACCGGCCGACGGCCGTTCAATGCCGACGATCATGTAGAAGGTCGTCGTCTTCCCCGCCCCATTGGGGCCGAGGAGGCCGACGATTTCACCCTGGTCGACGCGGATACTGACGCCGTCAACGGCATTTCTTTCTTTATACGATTTTACGAGATCTTTAGTCTGAATGAACATGGATACCCCTTACTCGTTGCCCGGCACGATGACGATGGTTGAGCGGCTGCGAGTCTGAACAGAATTATCGGCAAGCTGAATATCGACACTATCCCCGTTTAAGGAATTGCCGTTCTGTGTCGCATTGACGTTCCCACGGAGGTGGACGACGCCGTCATTTTGTCCCGGCGTCTGGGTGTAGACAGCCTGGTTGGCATAGGCGACGAGATTGTCTGACGGCGATTCGACGTGGACGTTGCCCGTACCGACGGCCTTGATCTGCTTAAACCAGGCATCGATATGGTCGGCCCACATCTGCGAGCCCTGGGCTTCAAGATAGCCGTTGCCGGTGACGATGCTGTAATCTTTATCGAGGTAGTATTCTACCTTATCGCCGCGAACTTTTTTATCTTCATAGACACCGTGGACGTTGCCCGTGGCTACGATATAATTGCGGTTCGTCGAATGCATTTTATCCGAATTGAGCTGCATATTCGGCTGCTGGACGGCAACGTTGCCTTCCATGTCAGCTTCAGACGTCTTTAAGTTGTAAACGCCTTTATTCCCGGTCATCGTCGCCTGATCGCGGACGATGACGACGTTGCCCGTAGCCGTGGCGACCTGGGTTTTACCGTTGTATTCGAGTTTGTCGGCCGTGACCGATACGGCAGAATTGCCGTTGTTATCGGCGGCGATGACCCCGGCAGACGGAAGGATCAGGGACCCGATGAGGGCAGCAACTGCCAATTTTCTTGCCAATAATTCCATCATAATTATTCTCCCCTTGTCACTTGCGCATGGCCGGTCAGCAAGACCTTGGTCAGGCTGCTGTCGGTTTCAAAAGCATCGGCTTTCAGCGTCGTATTGTCATGGCGTTCCATGACAACCTTGCCGCCCTTAATCATACGCGTATCCATATTATAATACACACTGCCGTCAGTCTGCAACGTATCGCCCTTATCGGTCTCAGCCTTAACCGGCTGCTTGATTTCGATGGTCCGCTTTTCACGGTCGACGATGCCCTTATCGGAGGTAATGGTCATCTGCGTCCCGTCTTCAGCGACGACCAGGGCTTTGGGATTGGTGAAGTACATGATCTGTGTATCCGGATCGATTTGAATCTTATCGGCCGTCAGTCTCCAAACGAGTTTGCCTTCCTGTTTTTCTTCGAGTTCCGAACCTTCGAATTCGACCAGCTTATCCGGACTTACCATCGTGTCTTCCGACGTATTGGGATTCATGAAGACGTAAAGCATGACAGCAAAGCCGACGACGGCGATGACGGCAATCAAGGAAAGTTTATTCTTTTTCAGCTTCTCGACGATCATCGATATGCGCCTCCGGTTTCTGTTGTAATGCAATGATTTCTTCCGGTTCTGTACTCCAGCGGTGCTGGAACCACAACCATTCGGTCGGATGTTCTTTGATGAAATTTTCCGTAATGACCGCCATCTTCCGGGTCATGCGGGCAATATCGGCTTCTTTATCGCCCGTGTCTTCATAATGCATGATTTCCCCGATCGCCAGATGGGTGCGGTGGTTTTCATCATGGATGGTAAAGACCGGAATGATGGGTGAATGAAATTTTTGAGCGAACATGGCCGGTCCCTTCGGCGTCGAGCTCATCTTGCCCAAAAAGGGCTGGGGCACACCGTAAAAGCCGCCGTCCTGGTCGGCCAAAAAGCCGAGGAGCTTCTTGCGCTTCAAGGCACGGGCTGCGATGATCATTTCATTGCCGCCGCGGGCAAAGACTTCAAGGCCCATGCCTTCCCGATTTTCATTGAGCAGTCGGGTAACGGCACTATTGGCCTGGTTTTTGACAATCGTCGACGCCGGATAGCCATACATGGCCAGGGCACCGAGCCATTCCCAGTTACCCATATGCGCCGTAAGGACGATGACCCCTTTGTCCTCTTTCATCGCTTCATCGAGTCGTTCCGGGTGGTCGAGCGTAACGTATTGGCGAATATTGTCAGGATTCAGCCGCGGTGTATAAAGAATTTCCATCAGCGATTGACCCAGATTGCGAAAGACTTCGGTCATGATGGCTTCCGCTTCCGGCCGGCTGCATTCCAGTCCGCGCTGAATTTGGAAAATACCGCGTTCGCGCTGCTTTTTCATAAGTTTCCCTACGAAAGGACCGAGTGTACGGCCCAAAGAAATGATGAGCGGATACGGAAGACAACAGAGAAATTTCCCAAATCCGCGAGCAACGTGGTACTGCCATTCCTTCCCCACAGTACAGACTCTCCTTTCTTATTGGCGCAACGTAAATGCCGAATCCCCCAGATATTGGCGCAGGACGTCATCCCAAACGTGTTGACTTTTTAAAATATATTCGGCAAACTCCCGAAGGGCTCCATGGCCGCCGGGATAGGCAGAAACAAAAGCGGCCGAGTTTCGTGCTTCTTCACAGGCATCGAGGGGGGCGGCACCAAAACCGGCATTGGCAATGAGTTCAACGTCATTCAGGTCATCTCCCATGTAAGCCACTTCATCGAGGGAAAGACCGATTTCACTGCATAATTGCTGCATCGAACGAAGTTTATGTGAGCAATCCTGCAGGACGTAATCGATATGCAAATCTTTGGCCCGCTGTTCGACCATCGGCGAGCGGCGGCCCGTAACCAGGGCTGTCTTGAGGCCCGCTGCCCGGACCAGGGAAATCCCCATGCCGTCACGGGCTGAAAAGCCTTTCATGGCGTCGCCCGACGGGCTGTAGTAGATAATCCCGTCGGTTAAGACGCCGTCGACATCGAGGGCCAGCATTTTAACGTGTGTCAAAAAGCCCATCAGACCACTCCCTGCCGCAGTAAATCCGTAATGTGGACCATGCCGACGACCTTCTGTGCTTCATCGACGACGGGCAGGACCGTAATCGGCCGCGGCTGATTCTTTTCCATGATGTGCAAGGCTTCTGTCGCCAGTTTATGGTTGACGATGACCCGCGGGTTTTTGGTCATCATGGCATCTACCGGCCACTGCAGGAAATTAGAGCCCGTTTCAAGACCGCGGCGGACGTCGCCGTCGGTAACGAGGCCGATCAGTTTTCCGCCTTCATCGATGACGGAAACGGCACCGAGACCTTTTTCGGTCATGAGGAACAAGGCGTCCTGAACGCTGCTGTCTTCGGTGACGACCGGATTATCCTCGCCTTTATGCATGACATCGTCGACGGTGAGCAGCAGTTTTTTGCCAAGGGCACCGCCGGGATGGAAGATACCGAATTGTTCTTTCGTAAAGTGGTGTTGCGTAAGGAGAACGACAGCCAAAGCATCGCCGAGGGCCAGTGAAACGGTCGTACTCGTCGTCGGAGCGAGCCCTAAGGGGCAGGCTTCTTTTTCGACGGAGGCATCGAGGATGATGTCGGCGTGTTTGGCCAGTGTCGAATTGTGGTTGCCGACGACGGCGATGAGTTTAGCCCCAATGCGCTTGAGCGACGGCAGGGTATTGAGGATTTCAACGGTTTCACCGCTGTTTGAAAAAGCCAGGACGATATCGTCGGCCGTGACCATGCCCAAATCGCCGTGAATCCCTTCGGCAGGATGGAGGAAAATCGACGGCGTCCCCGTACTCGACAAGGTAGCCGCTACTTTGCGGGCAATGTGACCGGATTTCCCCATGCCGGTCACGATGACCCGACCGCCGGACTGAAGGATGAGGTTTACGGCATTGACAAAGTTCTGATCCAACGTCGGAATTAATTTTTCAATCCCCTGTGCTTCCTGATGGAGCACGTCTCTTGCTTCTTCTAAAATATCCATCATATCGACTCCCCTCACATTTCCGTGCTTACGCTGTTTTTGGCAATGTCCCGAATGGCGACCATATCGCGAAGGACGCCTTCGACCTGCGATAAATACAGCATATTCGGTCCGTCGCTGAGCGCTTCGGCCGGGTTGTCATGGACTTCCATGAAAACGCCGTCAATACCGGAACCGGCAGCGGCGCGGGCAAGGTTTCCGATGAACTGGCGCTGGCCCGACGATTTGGTGCCGGCACCACCCGGCAGCTGGACGCTGTGAGTCGCATCAAAGACGACGGGATAACCGAGGCTGCGCATAATCGGGAAGGAGCGCATGTCGACGACCAGGTTATGATAGCCCAGGCTGACGCCTCGTTCGGTGAGCATGATGTTTTCATTGCCCGTATGGACAATTTTATCGACGACATTCTTCATATCGTCCGGGGCCATGAACTGGCCTTTTTTCACGTTGACGCATTTTCCCGTCGCAGCAGCCGCTTCGACGAGATCGGTCTGCCGGCACAAGAAAGCCGGAATCTGCATGACATCGAGGACTTCTGCAGCCGCTTCCACCTGGCTGACTTCATGAATGTCACTGATGACCGGCACTTGGAGTTCCTTTTTGATGTCGCTTAAAATACGCAGGCCTTCTTTGAGGCCCGGGCCGCGGTACGACGTGTACGACGAGCGGTTCGCTTTATCAAAAGAGGCTTTAAAGATATAGGGCAGCCCCAAGCGTTCACAAATCTCTTTCATTTTCCGGCCGATATTAAGCGTCCGTTCCGGATCTTCGATAACACACGGACCGGCCATGACAAACAGATTGCCATTGCCGCCGACGAGCATATTGCCAACATGAATTTGTTTCACTGTTTCCATAGTCTATTCCCCTTTATGAGCAGATTCAGCAAAATAACGGCGGATGCGTGCGAGGTCATCCGGAGTATCGATGCCGATGAATTGATGATGCGTTTTTATCACTTTTATCTTATAACCATTTTCAAGAACTCGCAACTGTTCGAGGGACTCAACTTTTTCTGCCGGCGTCGGTTCCATGGCAGCATAGGCCAGAAGAAAGTCCCGCCGGTAGGCGTAAATGCCGATGTGTTTATACGGCACGATACCGCCCTCTTCAAAGGTATGACGAGGATACGGAATGAGGGACCGTGAAAAATACATGGCTTCATCGCGCTGATTGAGGACGACCTTTACGGCACTCGGTTCCTGATATTCTTCTTCGGCCAGCGGTGCTGCAACGGTAGCCATGGAGAGGCTGGGATCGTCTTCAAAAGCATGGCACAAGTCGTCGATGACATCCGGCGCAATGAGCGGTTCATCGCCCTGGACGTTGATGATGACATCGGCATCGGGAAAATGAGCCACAGCCTCGGCCAAACGGTCGGTCCCATTGGTATGGTCTTCCCGGGTCATGACAGCCGGCCGCCAAAAGAAACGACCGTATCATAGACCTTGGGATTGTCGACGGCGACGACGACAGCCGTCAGTTTCGAGGCCTTGGACGCCTGTTCATACACGCGTTGTACCATCGGTTTGCCGGCAATATCACATAAGGGCTTCCCGGGCAGGCGCGTCGACGCGTAGCGCGAGGGAATGATGCATACAAAATTCATAGTTTATCCTCCAATACAGATTGCAAGACGGCATCTATTTGTTCTTGCCCTTCTACGATTTCAAGGGTAATGGCCAAGACGTACAAGGGAAGGTTGTATTCTTTTACAAGGTCGGCCGGCAGTTTTACGGCGTCTTTTTCCGTCGTCACCAGGATGCACTGCTTTTCGGCAGCCAGGTCGGCCATGCGCCGGATATCCGAAGGCCCGTAATGGTGATGGTCTTCATAGCGAAGGACACCGGCTACGGTAAACCCGGCCCCCCGCAGGGTTTCTTCAAAAGAAGCCGGATTGCCAAGCGCCGATACGGCCAGCACGGGGCGCTCCATAAGGCCCGCTGGTATGGCATCTTCCGGATGAAGGCCTTGGTCCCAGTTCAAAAAGGGAAGGACCGCCGAGGGTTTATGGACCGATAAGGCGACCGGCGCCGATGCATTGTATCGACGAAGATCCTCCCGAATCTGGGAAACAGCTTCCTGGGTTATTTGGTCCACCTTGGTAATGATGAAGATATCGGCCCGGGAAAGATGTTCCAATGGCTCACGCAGGATGCCTCGCGGCAGGACGTGACCATTTCCGAAGGGATTGGTGCCATCGACGAGGACGACGTCGACATCGCGATAAAGCTGCCAGTGCTGGAAGCCGTCATCGAGGATGAGAACTTGGGCGTCGAATTTTTCGACGGCCATGCGGCCGCTGACGGCCCGGTCTCGACCGACGAGGACGGGAATGCCCATGAGGCTTCTGGCCATGAGGCTCGCTTCGTCGCCCCCTTCTTCAGCCGTAAGGAGTACCATGCGGCCGTCGGACATGACCGAAGCGCCGCTCTTTTCCCGTTTCGAGTGATAGCCTCGATTGAGGAGTGCCACGCGCCAGCCTCTGGCGGAAAGTTCTTTGGCCAGCATACAGGCCATGGGCGTCTTCCCCGTCCCGCCGACGGTAATATTGCCTAAACTGATGACGACGGCCGGGAGCCGTTCCTGCCGCTCTTGGTGATCGGCAAAGGAACGGTACTTCATGATGACGGCCTTTCGATAAATCCAAGAGGCACCGCTCAACAGGAGCAGGGCCGGCCAGTCCCACCAGTGATGTTCTTTATTTCCTGTCAAATAGTGAAAGTAAGCGGTTCCTGCCGTTCTCAAGGACATAGGCTCACCTCCCGGCCTGAATCGATTCCAACATTTCCTGCAGTTTATCTAAATTCTTGCGCGTCGCCCCCTGGTTTTCCTGGACGACGGCAATACAATTTCGCTTCATCGCTTCAGCCCGATCGGGGTTGACCAGGATATCGAGGCAGGTTTCGATGAATTCGTCTTCGTTATTCACCATAACGCAGGCGCCGTGGCGACTGAGGAGTTCGAAAATTTCGACAAAGTTAAACATATTCGGGCCGACGACGATCGGTTTCCCGTGAGCTGCCGGTTCGAGGATGTTATGGCCGCCGATATGAGCCAGGCTGCCGCCGACGAAAATCAAGTCACCGAGGCTGTAGACCCGTCCCAATTCACCGATGGTATCGAGGATGACGCCATCATAGGCGGAACGAATAGCCTTCCCTGCCATCATGTCACTGCGCTTGACCATGGTCACGCCATGCTTGATGCCTTCATCGACGATGAGGTCGGCCTGGTAAATATAGCGCGGCGCAATAATCAACTTGGCCTCGGGAAAATGGTCGCGAATCTTGACGAAGGCCTTGTATACCGGACTGTTCTCGCCCCGATGGGTACTGCCGGCAATCATGATGGGACTGCCTTCATCAAAGCCCAGTTCATGAAGAAAACGCTTCTTTTCTTCTTCCGTTACGATGCCGTAGGTCTGATCGTACTTGGTGTTGCCCGTGACGATGACCTTATTGGGATCGGCGCCGATATCGATGATGTACTGGGCATCGATATAGCTCTGCATGCAGAACATGCGAATCGTCGACAAGACGCGGCGCGTAAAGAAGGTAATCAGGCGGTAGCGAACGGCACTGCGCTGACTGATGCGGCCGTTCATCATCATGACCGGAATGTGTTTATCAGCGGCAATGCGCAAAAAGTTCGGCCAGATTTCCGTTTCGACCAAGACGATAGCCTGGGGATTGACGATGGTCAGGATGCGGTTGGTAAAATACGGCAGATCCAAAGGAAAGTAGAGGATACCGTCGGCCCCTTTAATGATCTGATGGGCCATGCGGAATCCCGTCGCCGTAACGACCGACACGATGATGACTTCATCGGGGTGATTTTTTCGCATTTCACGCACAATGGGGCTGGCCGCGACGATTTCACCGACCGAGGCGGCGTGGACCCAAATAGCATGACGGTTCGATATTTTTTCTTTTAGTTCTTCCGGCAAAAAACCGATGCTCTGTTTGATGCGCTGATAGAACCCTTCTTCATGGATCAAGCGGTAGATCAACATGGGAATGAGGGTCGCCCAATAGATGAGAAGGAGGATGTTATACAGCCAGTACATCGGATGCGATTTTAGATTTTTCATCACGCTCAACCTTCTGAAGCTTCTTTCTTATCGTTAAATTGAACAGCATAGAGGTGTGCATAGAGGCCTTCTTTGGCCAATAATTCGGCATGGGTCCCCGTTTCGACAATATGACCGTGATCGATGACGACGATGTTGTCGGCGTTGCGGACGGTGCTCAGGCGATGGGCGATGACGACGGCCGTCCGGCCTTCCATGAGTCGGTCCAGGGCAGCCTGAACGATCTTTTCACTTTCCGTATCGAGGGCCGACGTCGCTTCATCGAGGATGAGGATGCGGGGATTTTTAAGAATAGCTCTGGCGATGGCAATGCGCTGCCGCTGACCGCCGGACAAGGAGTTGCCCCGGTCGCCGACGAGGGCCTCGTAACCGCCGGGCAGTCTCATGATAAATTCATGGGCATTGGCAGCCTTAGCCGCAGCGACGACTTCATCATCCGTCGCGTCGAGGCGGCCGTAGAGGATGTTTTCGCGAACGCTGGCGTTAAAGAGCATCGTTTCCTGGGGCACGAGGCCGATCTGCTGACGAAGGGAGGAAAAGGTGACATCCCGTACGTCGATGCCGTCAATCAAGAGCCGCCCTGCCGTAACGTCATAAAAGCGAGGCATCAGGTTGGCCACCGTCGACTTGCCGGCACCACTGGGGCCGACGAGGGCGACGACTTCCCCGGGACGGACTTCGAGGTTGAAATCGGTCAAAGCCGGGTGTTCTTTATCGTAGGCAAAGGAAACGTTATCGAAGGTCACTTCCCCTTTTACCTGGGGCAGGACCATGGCACCTTCTTTTTCCTTGACATCGGGAACGGTATCGATCGTTTCAAAGACGCGATCGGCAGCGGCCAGGGATTTTTGGATATCGCCGTAAATTTCACTGATGCGGCGAACGGGGTTGGCCAGGTTAATGGCGTAGATCAGGAAGGCGATCAAGGCGCCGGCCGTCATTTCCCCATTGATGACGCTCATGCCGCCGTACCAGATGATGCCGGTAACGGCGATGGCCGCAAAGAACTGAATGAACGGCGTCAATAAAGACGTCAGCCGCGTCGTATTCATCAGGGCCCAGAAATTGCGGTCATTCTGAAGGATGAAGCGACGGATTTCAAAATCTTCGCGGTTAAAGGAGCGAATGATGCGGATACCGGAAATGGCTTCTTCAAGAAGGGACGTGATATCGGCCATCTTGCCCTGGACGTCGTGACCGGCCCGGCGCAGGCGGGAGCCGAAGAAATTAATCGTAAAGACGACTAAAGGCACGATGACCAGGGTCAGAAGGGTCAGTTTCCAGTAAAGGAAAATCATCGATACCAGGGAGCCGACGAGGATGACCGCTTCCTGGACGAAAGAAATGAGGTTGCCGGCAATGGCCGTCTGGAGCGCCGTGACGTCATTGGTCAGGTTACTCATGATGTTGCCCGTCTTGTGCTTATCGTAATAAGACAAGGACAGGGTCTGTAAATGGCGATACAGTTTTTCGCGGATATCGTTGACAATTTTCTGACCGACGAAACTCATGAGATAGCGTTCGCCAAAGTAGAAGAACCCGCGCAGCAAAAACAGGATCAGGATGCCGACGACGATGAGGTTCAGGGTATAAATATCTTTATTGGCCAATACCTTATCGATGACGTCCTTGATCAGCCAGGGGACGACGACGTTGCTCGCCCCGGACAGGGCCATACAGATGACGGCGAAAACGAGCCGTGTCTTATAGGGTTTTATGAAAGTTAATAATCGTTTATAACCTTGCCAACTATTGTACTGCTTCATGAATACCTCTTTCTCTTGCAAAAGTTAAGACAGCTTTGGCTGTACGCATGACAGCCCCCGATTCTCCCATCGTACGGCGCACGGCGGAAAGGCCCTCACAGAGCTCCGTGCGGCGCGGCCCGTCGTCCAGCATGGGAAGGACGGCATCGGTGATATTATCGGGCGTCACGTCATCCTGCCACAATTCGGGAATAACCCTGCGTCCCATGATGATGTTGGGCAGGCCGATACTTTCAATATGTACTAAAACTTTGGAAAGCCAATAGGTCAGGCGATTGACGCGGTAGACGAGGAGCGTCGGAAGGCCCATGAGGGTCGTTTCAAGGGTCGCCGTCCCCGAGGCGGCAATGGCTGCTGTACTGATGTTCATCATGTCGTAGACATTGCCTTCCCCGACGGTAACCGGGACGCCGGAAGCTTCGATGATATCATCGAGCATCGCTCTATCGATCGTCGTCGCTCGCGGGACGAGAAACTGCATATCTCCGTGGTCGCGGCTGAGTTTTTCTGCCGCTTCCAGCATGCACGGCAACAGGCTCTTTACTTCCTGGACACGGCTCCCGGGCATGAGCAGGACCGTCTTTTTTTCTTCATCCAGGCCAAACTTTTGAAAAGCGTCATGACGGCTCAGGCTCGGATGGACGCTGTCCAAGAGCGGGTGCCCTGTATAGAGGACATTCGTACCGAGGTCTTCATAGAGCTTGGCTTCAAAGGGAAAGAGGGAGATGGCCAAATCGGTATATTTTGCAATCGTCTTTCCGCGGCTCTTATGCCAGGCCCAAATGGTCGGCAGGATGTAATAGATGACAGGAATGCCGGCGGCTTTCGCAGCCTTAATGAGGCGCATATTAAAGCCCGGATAGTCGATGCAAAGGAGGACGTCGGGCTGTTCTTTTTTCATCGTATCGACCAGAAAATCGCGAAGGCGAAAGAAAAAGGAATCTTGCGGATAATCTCGCCGATGCGATGACCCCCAGATTGGCGATATCATAGACGATATCGACGCCGGCGTCTTTCATCCGTTCACCGCCCATGCCGAGCAGTTCGATATCCGGCGCAAGTTGTTTCAAAGCTCGTGCCAAATTGGCGCCGTGGAGGTCGCCTGACGCTTCACCGGCAGAAAACATAATCTTCATAGGATCTCCCGTCAAAAGTTTTTATCAACAGCACAGATAACGATGCCGTGGCTGTCAGCCAGGCGCAGGACTTCGTCTTGTTCGACAAAGAGGGTCCGTCCGGCTTCCATGGCAAGGACGTTGCAGTTACTTTCAATCATGGACATAATCGTCTGCCTGCCGACGGCCGGCACATCAAAACGCGGGTCTTGATTGGGTTTGGCCACTTTGACGACGACCGATTTTTCACGGCCGAGAGCTCCGCCGCGGCGAATGCAGGCGTCGGTGCCTTCGATGGCTTCGACAGCCATGACGGCTTTATGCTTGACGACGACGGTCTGTCCGATGTCCATGCCGCCCATGGCCTTAGCCGTGACGAAGCCGAAGCGGATATCGTCTTCTTCCCCTTCCGTCGGCTTGCGGCGCGACAAGACGCCGATTTCCGGCATGAGGTCTTTCAGGTATAAGGTCTGGTCGACGACTTCAAGGCCGTCTTTGGCGAGTTCATCGACGATGGCCAGCATGATCGTATCGTCCTTGCGGTTATGCAGTTTTGCCAGCAGTTTAATGGCCCGCCAATCGGGGAATTTCAGTCCCTTAAAGAGAATTTCCTTGGTGACTTTCCCGATCATGGTAACTTTCGAGACGTCATTCTTTTTGAGGGTCTTAATGACTTTATCCAGTTTTGCGACGTTGATATCGTAGTATACATCGGCTTCTGCTGCCAGTTCCGGTTCGACATCCCCGACGACGGCGATGACGACGACTTCGTATCCCAGGTGCTTTGCAGCCCGCATAAACTCGACAGGAAGTTTACCGATACCGGCCAAGAGTCCAACTTTTTCCATAGCAATCATCCTTATTCATAAAGAGAAATATTTATCTCTATATTATACAAAAAAACAGGTCCCTTGTCAGTAAAAAAAGGGCTATCGCAGGTGCGACACCCCTTTTACTCACTGGCTGCTGCCTAATCCTTTGTTCCTCGGCAAATACCGCGATCGGCATTGCGAAGGAAGCGGAGAAAATGTTCTACTTCTTCAGAACTATCCAGTTCCTGTTCCATTTCAAAAATAGCCTGGCGCAAATTGAGTCCCGAACGGTACAAGATGCGGAATGCTTTTTTTCAATTCCCGACGGACATCTTCCGGTACACCGGCCCGCGAAAGGCCGACGCTGTTCAGGCCGATGCAGCGTGCAGGCTGACCATCGGCGATGACAAAGGGAGGAATATCCTGTACGACCTTGGCCAGGCCGCCGATCATGCTGTTGCGGCCAATCTTGACAAACTGATGGACGCCGGCAATGCCGCCGATGACGACCCGGTCTTCGACGGTAACGTGACCGGCAAGACCGGCACAGTTACTCATGATGACATGGTTGCCGACGACACAGTTATGGGCTACATGGGTACAGGCCTGGAATAGGCAATCATTGCCGATTCGCGTTTCTTCCCCTTCACCCGTTGCCGTACTGACCGTGACGAATTCCCGGAAAACCGAGCGGTCGCCGATGATAAGAAAGCTCTTTTCACCGTGATATTTTAAATCCTGCGGCTCCGAGCCGATGGAACAGCTCGGGAAAAACCGGCAGTCCTTACCAATCGTCGTCCAGCCGTCAATCGTAACGTGGGCCATGATTTCTGTTCCGTCACCAATGGTGACGTGAGGCCCGATAACGGCGTACGGTCCGATTTTAACACCGGCCCCGATTTTAGCCTGCGGGTCTATAACAGCCGTCGGATGTATCATGCTCTGGCGCATGTTATTCGTTTCCTCGGTCATTAAAGTCACTCCTCGCTTCCCTGCCCCAAGGGGACAGTCGCTTAATTTCATAAATATCTACGTATACAGTCGCAGGAGAGACGATTTCTTTCGCCCGGCAAAATCAAGCCATTTCCTGCAATATTCCCCTTTATGCTAATAAATGCGCCCATTTAGCTCACTATTCAACATAAAGTCAATTTTATCGATTACTTTTTCGGGTTCTGTCCCGGCATGAGGGCAAAGAGGTATTCGCCTTCAGCACAGAGGGTATCACCGACGTGGCACTGGGCTTTGACCTTACCCATGCGGCCCTTTACCTTTTCGATGTCAGCCCGCATGACCAATTGATCACCGGGGATGACGGGATGGCGGAAGCGGATCTTATCGATGCCCGTAAAGAAGGGGATGAGACCGCGGTTTTCTTCAGGGTACAAGAGGGCGATGCCGCCAACCTGGGCCATGGCTTCGGCAATGAGGACGCCCGGCATAACCGGTTTGCCCGGAAAGTGGCCTTGAAAAAATTGCTCATTAAAGGTCGCATTCTTGATGCCGATGGCATATTTCATCGGTTCCAATTCAATGATCCGGTCAATAAGCAGCATGGGATAGCGATGCGGCAAAATTTCCATAATATCAGTTACTTCCAAAGTCATGAGAATTCCTCCTTAGCTCACTGTAGTTCTTCAAAAATCTGGTGGGTCAGCTGGTTATTCAAGGTGTGGCTCGATTTAACGGCAATGACATGCCCTTGTATCGGTCGGTTCAAGAGGGACAAGTCACCGATGATGTCGAGGACCTTATGGCGGACCAATTCATCATCCGAACGCGGCACGGACAAGCACGACGTCTTATCATAAACGACGACGTTTTCAATCGTACCGCCCTTACCAAGGCCCAGTTTCTTCAGCATTTCCAATTCTTCCGTAAAGGCGATGGTCCTGGCAAAAGAAACCTCATTGATGTACGAGGACTTGGTGATCATCGAGTCAAAAAACTGCACGCCCAGCATGGGGTGTGGATTGATCGAGGTAAAGGTGATGCGGAAGCCGTCATGCGGTACGAGGGCGATGAACTTATCTCCGTCCTGGATGAGATGCTGTTTTTGTATGACCAGCGGCCGGCGCGGCACATCGAGTTCATGGACGCCCGCTTCTTCAATGAGCTTGACAAAAGTCAGACTGCTGCCGTCGGCAACGGGCGGTTCGACGGAATCCATTTCGACAAAGCAGTTGTCGATTTCCATTCCATAAAGGGCTGACAGCAGGTGTTCTACGGTAAAGACCTTGGCGCTCCCCTTTTCAAGGGTTGTCGCCCGCATCGTATTGGTTACATTCGTCAGATGGGCTTGTACAGACGGTTTTTCCGGCAAATCGGTCCGAATAAAAACAATACCTGTATCAGCCGGAGCCGGGCGCAGTACCATATGAACTTCATTGGCAGCGTGCAGGCCGATCCCGTTGAATGAAACGTCATGAGCCAGTGTCGTTTGTGCTGTCGGTGACATAGGCAGGTCCCCTCCTTTCTGGTTACGAATAAGATAAATAAATTTTTCGTAATTTTTTTATAATTTTTTCATGCTTTTTATTATACCTTATCAAGCGGCCCTATGACAAGTAATTGTTCACCTAGCGGCCTTATCCAAACAAAAAGGAGCTGCCTTTAAAGACAACTCCTTTTTGCTTCAATCGCGTTACTTCAGTAGTTCATAGACAGAGGAGACGACATCGTCCCAGGTTCCGATTTGGGTCTGTTCGCCGGCAATCGTATCGCGGCCGGCTTTGCATTGACGCGCAACGGACGTTGGCGACGTGCCGTTATATGTGTTACGCTGTTTGACGCACGTTTCGATATCCAAGTAATGATGGATATCTTCGGCGAAGAGCGGGCTCATGGCCTGGAGCTCTGACAGCGATAACTGCTGTAATACCTTTCCCTGTTCGATGCAGTAATGGACGGCTTTTCCGACGACGGCATGGGCTTCGCGGAAAGGAAGTCCCTTTTTGGCCAAGTAGTCGGCCATGTCAGTGGCGTTGGAGAAGTCGCTTTCCAGCACTTCCCGCATGTGATCGCCGTTGACGGTCATTTTATCGATCATGGCGGCGTAGATGGTCAGAGCAAACTTCAAATTGTCGATGGCATCGAAGACGCCTTCCTTATCTTCCTGCATGTCCTTGTCATAGGCCATGGGAATGCCCTTCATCATCGTCAAAACGCCCATGAGGTGGCCGTAAAAACGGCCCGTCTTGCCGCGGACGAGTTCGCAGATATCAGGATTCTTCTTCTGCGGCATGATGGACGAACCCGTGCAGTGGGAATCGTCGAGTTCGATGAACTTAAATTCCGAGCTCGACCAGAGGATGAATTCTTCCGACAGGCGGCTGAGGTGCATCATCAGGACCGCTGCAAATTCCAGGAAGGCAATGATATAGTCCCGGTCGCTGACGGCATCGAGGCTGTTGTCATAGAGTTCCCCAAACTGGAGCGTTTCGGCGACAAAAGGCTGGTCGAGAGGATAGGTCGTACCGGCCAGAGCGCCGGCGCCAAGGGGCATCATATCGGCCATCTCCCAGGCATATTTCAAGTGAATGAAGTCGCGGGACAGCATGGAGAAATAGGCCATGAGATGGTGGCTGAAGAGAATCGGCTGCGCCCGCTGCAGATGGGTATAGCCGGGCATGATGACGTCGCTGTACTTTTCAGCAGCCTTGACCAGCGACTCTTGGAGTTTGACCAAGAGGTCGGCAATGGCGGCGATTTCCCGACGAATATAGAGGTGCGTATCGAGGGCCACCTGGTCGTTGCGGCTCCGGCCCGTATGAAGGCGTTTCCCCGCTTCGCCAATGGCATCGGTAAGCCGCTTTTCAATATTCATGTGGATATCTTCGAGCTCGACGGAAAAGTCAAACTTCCCGTCTTCAATCTGCTGGAAAATAGCCTTCAAGCCTTTTACGATAGCGTCCTTGTCTTCTTCCGAAATGATGCCTTCTTTGGCCAGCATCGTCGCGTGGGCAATGCTGCCGCAAATATCTTCGGCGTACATCCGGCAGTCAAACTGGATGGATGCATTGAAGGCTTCTACACTTTTATCTGTGGCCTTAGTGAACCGGCCGCCCCATAACTTCATATCCTTCGCTCCTTATTATTTACCCTGTTTTTCAGCGTGCTGCTTCATCAGGGCCCGCATCTTGAGGGGCAATCCAAAGAGGTTGATGAACCCTTCCGCATCGGTCTGGTCATAGACATCGTCTTCGCCAAAGGTGACGAATTCTTCATTGTATAAGGAATAAGGCGACGTCGAACCGGCACTGATGATATTGCCCTTGTAGAGTTTTAAAATAACCTGACCGGTAACGGTCTGCTGCGTTTCATCGACGAAAGCCGAAAGGGCTTCGCGAAGCGGCGAGAACCATTTGCCGTCATAGACGAGTTCGGCAAACTTGTTGGCTGCCGTTTCTTTATAATGGAAGGTATCGCGGTCGAGGGTGAGGTATTCCAATTCCCGATGAGCATACATCAGGATGGCACCGCCCGGGTTTTCATAAATACCGCGGCTCTTCATGCCGACCAAACGATTTTCAACGATGTCGACGATGCCGACGCCGTTGCGGGCACCGATTTCATTGAGGACCGTAATCAAGGTAACGGCGTCATATTTGGAACCATTGACGGCGACGGGAATCCCTTTTTCAAAGTCGATGGTGACGTATTCCGGAGCGTCCGGAGCCTGTTCCGGCGTCTTGGTGACCATGTAGACCATGTCTTTCGGAGCATTGGCCGGATCTTCGAGGTCATCGCCTTCATGGCTCAAATGCCAGATATTCCAGTCCATGCTGTAGGGATAGGGATTTTCTTCCGATTTATAGTCGATGGGGACGTTGTGTGCTTCAGCATAAGCCAGTTCATCTTCACGAGATTTGAGGTCCCACATCCGCCACGGAGCGATCAGCGTCATTTCCGGAGCCAAGGCTTTAACCGTCAATTCAAAACGGACCTGGTCATTGCCCTTGCCGGTAGCGCCGTGAGCAATGGCTTCAGCCCCTTCTTTTTTTAGCGACTTCTACGAGGTTTTTTAGAAATGAGGGGACGGGCAAAGGACGTGCCGAGGAGGTATTTCCCTTCATAAACGGCACCGGCTTTTACCGTCGGCCAAACGTATTCTTCCATAAATTCCTTCTTGATATCCATGACGTACACTTTAGAAGCACCGGAAGCATAGGCTTTCTTTTTCAATGGCTTCAAAGTCGTCAGGCTGGCCAACATCGGCACAGGCTGCAATGACTTCGGCACCGGGGTAGTTTTCCTTTAACC
>ENA-OPYT01000028-OPYT01000028.1-human-gut-metagenome-genome-assembly--contig:-NODE-28-length-43418-cov-7.597029_pt1 | contig 43418 bp, 44 predicted proteins | sample MGYA00242636_ERZ504480 | MGnify/ENA primary metagenome ERZ504480 (study PRJEB26092, sample SAMD00036228) | human gut metagenome | host: Homo sapiens | study: EMG produced TPA metagenomics assembly of...
CTGCCTTCGGCAGTTACGGCTGGAGCGGCGATTCAGTGAAACAGATCTCGGAGCTTCTTGATTTAGCCGGGTTCACGGTTGTGAATGAAGGACTCAAGATGCTGTGGATGCCTGATGAAAAAGGCCTTGAAACCTGTGAACAATTTGGTGAGGATTTTGTAAAGAGCTTGAACGCATAAATCATCTATAGGCAGTGAAAAAGGAAATCATGTCTGCCGCGTTAAAAAATAAGAAGCCTTGAAGCAGCGATAACCTTCAAGGCTTCTTGTTTTTTTAGATCAAGGATGTTTCGAACGGTCTCATTTTTTTAAGAACAAAGGAAGCAGCAGATTTCCTAAAATCGTGACGCTGATGATTTCTCCGAGGGCCACGTACCCCATGGTAGGAAGAAGGGGCAGGTCCGCCATGTAGTTGAGCTCAAACCCGATGAGAAGGCCGTTGGAAAAAAACGGGCATCAAACTTGCCAGGAAGGCGGATCTGCAAAAGCGCATGAAATAAAGTCCCAGGAAGGTGGCCGAGGTGCCAATCAGCATATCCGTAATGCCGAAAGGACTTCCTACATTGGAAATAAGGCAGCCCAAAGTCAGGCCCGGAATAAGGCCTTTATCATAAAAGGCAAGGAGTGTCATGAATTCTGAGACCCGCACCTGGACCGCACCGTAGCTTACAGGTGCCAATCCCAAGGTCAGGGCTGCGTAGAGGGCTGCCACCATGGCTCCGCGATAGGCTTTCAAGCGGGTTTCCATCATGATAGGGCCTTTGCTTTCATTTCCAGGTAGTGGCGGGAATAATAGGGCCCGAGCTGGGACTCCCTATGATCATAGCCATAGGCCCGCTTTGAAATGGAAAGGATGGGCGGAGCCTGGATCCTTTTGGCAACGGAGAGGCCGCAAAAAAGGTTCCACCACCGTTCGAGATCGCTGATAAAGGAGGCCGCATCGGGAAAGAGCTTATGGGATAGGCCTTCTTCACAGCCGATGCGAGCATCCAGGGTGCTATCCAGATACCAAGCAAGGAACTCTTCCGGTGCCTGCTTTCCCCAGCTTTCGACGAAGGCGCGGAAAAGATAATCGTGGTAGGGATAGTGAAGGGGATCGCCGCCCGTACCGACGGTCTGTTTCTGAGAAAGTTCAGCACTCGGTTTGATCGTAAAGACTTCATCAGGAATAACATCCTTGTGGTAGACCTGTTCATTGAGATAGCGCCCCAGGGCATAGACTTGGTGCTTCCATAGGTCGCCAATGAGAGCCATGACACCGGCAATGTCTCCATAAAAGGTGGCATAGCCAACGGTCATTTCCGACTTATTGGAGTTGCAGGAAAAGCCGCCGCCCCAAAGGGAAGCCATGCCGGCAATAACGCGGGCCCCACGGTCACGGGCTTGGATATTTTCAAGGGCAAAGGACGATACGGAAAGGGTTTCGTCTTTTCCCGTGCCATAATCATGAATGGTTGCGGATTGCAACTGCTTTTCCGTGAGGGATACGGATTCTTCAATGGGAATCACGGCATAGTGGGTACCCAGGGCTTCTGCCATCTTTTGGGCAAGGCCCTTGGTGAGGCTCGAATTAAAGCGTGATGGCAGGTTGAGGAGAAGCACATTTTCCGGGCCCAGGATGTGCACATAAAAAGCAGCCGTTACCGCTGAATCAATCCCGCCCGAAAGACCGATGGTCATCTTACGGATGCCTAGCTGGTCCAGGAACTTTGAAGCTCCATAATAGAGGGAATGGTAGATTTCCTCGATTTCCGTCATCTTTGGATGGACCGTTCCGGTTGAGGAAAGGGCTCCTGTTTCGGTATCAAAACTGCCGGTAAGGAAGGCCTCCTCAAAGGAAGGCGCATCGCAGAGCACATTTCCTTCCTTTGTATAAAAGGTGCTGCAGCCGTCAAAGGTGAAGATGTTCTTCCCGTTATTCTGGATGCCTACGCCGTTGCAGTAAAGAAGCGGCAGACCGCAGTCCCTTGCTTGTTTTTTAAAGAGCTCCCCGCGTTTGCGGTTTTTCTGTAGGGTAAAGGGCGAACAGGAAATATTGATAAGAAGCTGTGCCCCGTTTTTAGTCAGGATCTGTGGAACATTGAAATCATAGTTTTCGGTCCAGCCGTCCTCGCAAATAAAGACACCGAGCTTCACTTCTTTCCCCCTGATGGTCACAGATACAGGCTGGATGAGGTCTTCCAGGGTTTTCCCCGGAAGATGGGGCAGGAGTTTTGCCAAGCTGTGGAAATACCGGCTGTCATCAAATTCCCGGTAGTCAGGCAGGGCCGTTTTGCTGATAAAAGCCTGAGACAGGCCACCCTTTTTGAGTTTTCCATCTTGGGCAATGAAGGCGGCATTATATTTGCGGGGCCGGCCATCTTCATTCACAGCCCTTTCATCAAGGGCAATATTGCCGAAGATGACGCAAATATCCTGCGTGGCTGCAATGAGATCCTTCCCGTAATCGCGGCAGTCACGCAAAAAAGCGCGCTGCTCCCAAAGGTCACCTAAGAGGTAGCCTGGAATCAGCTGTTCAGGAAAGATGAGAATATCGATGCTGGCACGCTTTGCTTCTTCAATGGTTTCGAGGGCCCGGCGCAGATTGATCTCGGGACGGCCGGGGCGCACTTCCACCTGTGCGCATGCAATCTTGATTTCCATAATGCGTCAACTCCTATCGGGGGACAGCCGCAACAGGTCGGCTGGGCTTTTTTCGTCCACTGTCTCCCTTCATGTTCCTTCCCATTATAGCAAAGGAAGGCCCCTGTTAAAAGCAAAAAAGCGGGGACGATGCCATCCTTTATGAATGAGGCCCTCAGATGGCCCTGGGCGTTCTTTGGAGCAGGAACGGAAAAAAAATGACTGTTACTCATCAGACACGATGCTTGCGCATCGAATTTGACTATGCTATGATACGAATACGAAAGCAGAAGTGGAGGGGACTATGTTATACGTAAGTACAAGAGGTAAAACAGATATGGTGAGCTCTGCCCACGCTATTTCCAGTGGGCTGGCCAAAGACGGCGGTCTTTTTGTGCCCCGGGATTTTCCTCCTGTGGCCCTTGCTGAGATCGATGCCATGAAGGGTAAGCCTTATGGCGACCGTGCCGTACAGATCCTTTCCCGGTACCTGACGGATTTTTCGGAGGAGGAACTTCGGGAATGTGTTTCAGCTGCTTACAGCAAAGAAAAGTTTGGCGGTTTTGCAGCGCCGCTTCATCTTCTCAAAAAGGATACTGATATTCTGGAACTATGGCATGGTCCAACGAGTGCCTTTAAGGATATGGCACTCCAGATCCTGCCTCATTTCCTTACGAGAGCCGTCCGCAAGACGGGCGAACAAAAAAAGAGCGTGATTCTCGTTGCGACAAGCGGCGATACGGGAAAAGCGGCTATGGCCGGATTCAGTGATGTGCCGGATACAGAAGTCATCGTCTTTTATCCCCATGGCGGGGTCAGCGATGCCCAGCGCCTGCAGATGACGACGCAGCGGGGGAATAATGTCCATGCTGTTGCGGTTGAAGGCAATTTTGATGATGCCCAGACTGGGGTCAAATTGCTTTTTGGCAAAGCGGAGCTTGCAGCTGAGCTGAAGGAGCAAGGCTGCGCTTTTTCTTCTGCAAATTCCATCAACTGGGGCCGCTTGGTGCCGCAGATCGTCTATTATTTCAGCGCCTATGCCGATGCTGTGGAAAAGGGACGTATCCAAAATGGTACGGAAATCGTCTTTTCTGTTCCCACGGGCAACTTCGGTGATATTCTTGCCGGCTACTATGCCAAGCTCATGGGCCTGCCAGTGAAGAAGTTCATCTGCGCGTCAAACAGCAACAATGTCCTGACCGATTTCATCAACACGGGGACCTATGATCGGAACCGCGAGTTTCATCGAACCATTTCCCCGTCCATGGACATCCTTGTTTCAAGTAACTTGGAACGGCTCCTTTATGAAAAGACCGAGCATAACTCTGAGAAAATCAACGAGTGGATGGATGCCCTCCAGGAAAAAGGCGCCTATTCCATTGGACGTGATATCCAGGATGCCGTTGTCAGTGACTTCTTTGGGGCTTGGATCGATGAAATCGAAACCCAGGAAACAATTAGTGATGTCTTCAATAACTATGGCTATGTCCTTGATCCCCATTCAGCTGTTGCCTATAAGGCCCTACAGAAGTATCGCCTCATGACCAGCGACGAGACGTACGGCATTGTCCTTTCAACGGCCAGCCCGTTCAAGTTCAGCGATGTGGTCCTGCGGGCCCTTTATCCTGATGACTATGAAGGCAAGGTCCTGACGGCTTTTGAGGCCATGGATGAGCTGAGCCAAAAGGCTCGAATCGACATTCCGCAGGGCCTCAAGGAACTGCGCGGCCTGCCGGAACGGGAAAGCGATATCGTGGCCCCGGGCGAAATGGAAAAGGAAGTCAAGAAGATTCTTGCCATTGACTAAGATAAGAACGATAAGAGACTGTGAAAAATGAACCATCATTTTTCGCAGTCTTTTTTGCCTGTTACAAAGTGCAGCTAAGTAGGGTGGGGCCGTCTCTTATTTTTTACTCGGAAGCACAAATCGCTCCAATTCGATGGAGTTAGGGACCTTCTTTGCTTGGAAAAAGAGTCTTTTGAGAGCCAGGAAGGCATGGCGATTCGTAAGAAGTCCCGTACCACAATCCAAATTGTGAAGACGCCTGAAACAATCCCGCTGTCGGTCGGGCCGCTCCTAGGACTTTACGGATTGCAGAAGCCCCTGTTTCGCCTACGTCCATAAAGGAATTAAATAGTGGAGGCAAGAATTTGTGGGAAATTGGTATGTATTTTGCGCCGAGCCTGATACTGCCCCTATCTGTCCACACTGAATAGACAAATAATTCTAACAATGGATAGGCAATAATGACTATTAATTTGTAAATTTTGTTGCATTTTTACGAGGATTTTATGGTTTTGAGGCTTATTTTTTTAGCTGAAGTATGATATCATAGTGTCCATAGATTTTAAACATATGATGAAGGGGTATCAAATGGAAGTCACTCAAATTACGCAAATCAGACGGAAAGTCCTGACCATGCTCTCGAAGATGGCCTATGATGGGAATCTGCCAGACCATGTCTACGACATCCTCCAGATCGTCCAAGAGGATTCGCCGCGTCTGCGCTGCTGCGTTCACAAGGAACGGGCCGTTTTGAAGGAACGCATCAACGTAGCCTTAGGTCTTGATACGGACCTGAATATCATTGAAGCTGCCAAAAAGGCCGTTTCGGAACCGGTTGACCGCACGCAGCATGTCATTGCCGTCCTGCCGGAAGGCTGCTCGACCTGCCCGGTGAATAAGTACATGATTACGGATGTCTGCCGCCGGTGTCTGACCCATCGCTGCATGAATGGCTGCCCGAAAAAGGCCATTTCCGTATATCAGGGCCGTGCCCATATTGATTATGATGTATGTGTTGAATGCGGCAACTGCAAACGGGCCTGCCCTTATGGCGCTGTCGTTGAAATCTCCCGTCCCTGTGAAAATGCCTGCAAGGTCCACGCCCTTCATATGGGGGCTGACAAAAAGGCGGAAATCGATAAAAATGTCTGTGTGGAATGCGGTGCCTGCCGTGGGGCTTGCCCCTTCGGCGCCATCGAGGAACGGAGCCACATTGTACAGCTTATCCAGGACCTCAAGGCTGAAAATCGCAGCGTCTATGCGCTTTTGGCGCCCTCTTTTGTCGGTCAGTTCGGGCTCAAGGTCTCTCCCGGTCAGATCAAAAAAGCCTGCCGCATGCTGGGCTTTACGCAAGTCAAGGAAGTTGCCGTTGGGGCAGATATGACGGTCATTTCAGAAGCTGAGGAATACGTGGAAAAGGTGGAGCACGGCGACCAGAAACTCTTGACAAGTTCCTGCTGCCCTGCTTTTGTGGCAACGGTCAAGCGTCATGCTCCGGCCCTTGCTGACTGCATCTCCGATACGGTTTCCCCGATGGTGGCCCGCAGCAAGGCTGTAAAACACAATGATCCTGGTGCCATCACGGTCTTTGTCGGTCCCTGCATTGCAAAGAAAGTCGAAGCCCGCGAGCATCCGGATGAAATCGATTATTCCCTGACTTTTGAGGAATTAAAGTGCATGATGGACAGCCAAGGAATCAACCCGGCTGAACTGGAAGCCGAGGACTTCCAGCCTGATTCTTCCGCTGATGGATGCAGCTTCCCTCAGGAAGCCGGCGTCAGTAAGGCCGTGAACGACTATACGGAAAAATTCCATGACATCACGGTAAACAGCCACTATTGCAATGGTCTGGAAGAATGTCTCAAAGCACTCAAGGATTACCAGGATGGCAAGCTTGACATCAAATATCTAGAAGGTATGGCCTGTGTCAAGGGCTGTCTCAATGGTCCGGGATCACTCACGGAACCGGGGCTTACGCGTGTTCTTCTCAAACGCTTTGCTGACACAACGAAGGTCAAATGTGCCGGCGACAACGATTTTGCCCAGAACGAAGTCAAGCATGTTGACATGGAACGCGTCTATTTGCGCAAATAAGCGCTTTGTGATAGAATAGGCGGGTAGTACACAGTTTTGTTGGGAGGAATTCAGTATGTCCGGACACTCCAAGTGGGCCAATATAAAGTTCAAAAAAGGAAAGGCCGACGCCTTGCGCGGCAAGATCAACACGAAAATCGGCCGTGAAATCACCATTGCTGTCAAGATGGGCGGCTCCGATCCAACGGGCAATATGCGCTTGAAGCTGGCCCTTTCCAAGGCCAAAGCCAATAACATCCCGAAAGAAAACATCAAGCGCGCCATCGCCAAAGGCGAAGGGACGACAGAAGGATCGAACTACGAAGAGATTACCTATGAAGGATACGGTCCTGCCGGCGTTGCCATTATGATCAGCGCTCTGACGGATAACCGCAATCGTACAGCTGCCGATGTGCGTCATGTCTTTTCCAAGGGCGGCAATATGGGTGAATCTGGTTGTGTAAGCTGGATGTTCAAGAACAAAGGCCTTTTCACCATCGAAAAGGAAGGCGCTCCGGCTGAGGACGAAGTGATGGAAATTGCGCTCGAAGCGGGTGCCGAGGACATGGAAACCAACGATGATACCTATGTCATTACGACCGCTCCGGAAGATTATGATGCTGTGGAACAGGCCCTTGCTGACCACAATATCAACGTTGCCATGAGCGAACTGTCCTTGATTCCTGACAATACCATTGCCGTTACCGGTGAGGATGCAGAAAAAGTACAGAAAATGATCGACAGCTTTGATGAACTCGACGATGTGCAGGATGTGTACACCAACGCAGATCTGCCTGACGAGGAATAAGCTTGGATTTGGGCCGGCCGTCTGGGACTACCAGGGCCGGCTTGTTTGTTATATAAGGAAATGGATTGTGATCAAGGAGGCCCCATGTTAGCACTCGGAATCGATCCGGGGACCGCGATCTGCGGTTACGGTCTGGTGAAATTGGAACGAAGCCGGCTCATTCCCATCCATTACGGATCCATCCTGACCGATAAGGATATGCTGCCGGAAAAACGGCTCCAGATCATCTATGAAGCCTTGACCGGCCTCATCAAGGAGTATAAGCCGGATTTCATGAGCGTAGAAAAGCTCTTTTTTAACCGCAATGTCACAACGGCCATTGCAGTTGGACAGGCCCGCGGCGTCATCGTCCTGTCAGCGGCCATGGCCGATCTGCCGGTTTATGAATATACACCGATCCAGATCAAACAGGCCATTACGGGCACGGGCCGGGCCGATAAGAAACAGGTGACCTATATGGTCATGAAGCTGCTCCACTTAACGGAAGAACCGAAACCGGATGATACAGCAGATGCCCTTGCGATTGCCATTACAGGCCTTAATTTTGTCCGCGAAAAAGATCTTATGGAGAAACTCAAATGATTGGATTTATCAAAGGACGCGTCGATACGATTGGAAGCAATTATGCATTCGTTGAAACCCAAGGTGTCGGCTACCGCATCTACATGAACACATCGGATTTGGGACGCATGGTCCTTGATGATAAGGTCAAGGTCTATACGTACCTTGCCGTCCGGGAAGATGCCCTGACCCTTTACGGCTTTCTTTCCCAGGAGGCCTATGGTCTTTTTACAAAGCTCATTACGGTAAGCGGCATTGGCCCGAAGGTGGCACAAGGAATCCTTTCCGCGTCAAAGGTGGACGATTTCCTGCTTGCCATCAAGAATCGGGATGTGAAATTCCTGACCAAGCTTCCAGGCATTGGAAAAAAGACGGCAGAACGCATGCTCTTGGAGCTAAAGGACCTGACGGGACCAGAAGGCCCGCTGCCCGAATCAAATGGAGGCTTCCTCGCTCCAGAAGGCCCAGCTTCTGCCCTGACGGAAACCATGGAGGCGCTTGCTTCCTTAGGGTACACCCAAAATGAAATCTCAGGCGTCATGAACCGCATCAAGGTGACGGCGGACATGTCAGCGGAGGACCTGCTCAAAAAGGCCCTCCAGGTCATGGCAAGGAGGGGATAAGCTGTGGAAGAAGATCAGCGCATCATTGCCGGCGGTGAGCAGGTTCAGGATGGCTGGCAGTACAGTCTCCGGCCGCGCAGGCTCCAGGAATATATTGGTCAGGAAAAGGTCAAAGAGAATATGACCGTCTTCATTCAGGCTGCCCTCAAACGCCGGGAAGCCTTGGATCATGTCCTGCTTTATGGACCGCCTGGCCTTGGCAAGACGACCCTTGCCAACATCATCGCAAACGAATTGGGCGTCAATATCCGGATTACCAGCGGACCTGCCTTGGAACGGCAGGGGGGACCTAGCCGCTATTTTGACCAATCTGGACGAAAGCGAAGTGCTTTTTATCGATGAAATCCACCGCCTGCCCAAGACCGTGGAAGAAATTCTTTATTCGGCTATGGAAGACTACGCCCTTGATATCATCATCGGCAAGGGCCCTGCTGCCCGCAGTGTGCGCCTTGACCTGCCGCGCTTTACTCTCATTGGGGCGACAACGCGTATGGGAAGCGTGGCAGCTCCGCTGCGGGACCGCTTTGGTGTCATCTGCCATCTGGAATTTTACACGGCCGAGGAACTCCAGATCATTGTGGAACGGGCAGCGGAAATCCTGAACGTCAAGATTGACCATGAAGGAGCTTATGAAATCGGACGGCGCAGCAGGGGTACGCCCCGTGTAGCCAATCGCCTCCTGAAACGGGTCCGGGATTTTGCCGAAGTGGCCGGGGCGGACACGATTACCAAGGAAATCTGCAGGAAGACCATGGAGCGACTTGAAATCGACGACTTGGGCCTTGACCGCAGTGACCGGCGCCTGCTTACGAAGCTTGTCAAGGATTTTGGCGGCCGTCCTGTCGGTGTCGATACCCTGGCTGCTTCGTTAAATGAGGAATCAGAGACGTTAGAAGATGTCTACGAGCCTTACCTCATGCAGCTGGGCATGCTCCAGCGGACCCCTAAAGGCCGTCAGGCAACAGCGGCGGCATATCGTTATCTTGGAATTGCCTATCCGGAAGGAAGATGACCATGAATATCCTGCTTCATGCCTGCTGCGGTCCCTGTTCCTGCTATCCAACAAAGGAACTGACGGCTGAAGGGCATACCTTTACGATGTATTACTTCAATCCCAATATCCACCCTTACAAAGAATTCAAGCGGCGCCTCAATACGCTTCGTGAATTTTGTGAGGCCCGTCATTATCCCCTCGTAGCGGATAAGAGCTATCCTCTGGAAGATACGCTTCGGGGCATGCTCAGTGAACCGACTGTGCGCTGTGCTTACTGCTATCGCGTGCGTCTTGAAATGGCCGCCCGCTACGCCAAGGAACATGGCTTCGATGCGTTTTCCACGACCCTTCTCGTAAGCCCTTACCAAAAGCATGACCTCATCCGCAGAACCGCCGAAGAAGCGGCTGCGCGGTTTGAGATTCCCTTCTATTATGAAGATTTTCGTACGGGGTATGAAGAAGGCGTTGAAATCAGTCTCGATCTTGATCTTTACCGTCAGCCGTATTGTGGCTGCATCTTTAGCGAACGGGATCGCTATGAGATTCGCAAGCGGAAGAAAAACATTCCCGAAATCATGGCAAAGGACGCGGGGCGATGAAGATGAAAAAGATCCTGACCGCTTTTTTTCTCGCCGTTATGCTGCTTTTTTCCCTAAGTGCTTCGGCCGCTTCCCTAGGTCCTAAGATCCGGGTTGGCCTGGTCGTGGATCAGTATTCGGCAGAACTGAGTTCTGCTGGAAAAATAACGGTCATTGATGGACGGGGAAAGAAGGTCACCCTGTCACCAGGGCGGCATTTCATCTCCGTCAAGGGCGGACGTTTTTATGCCGATAAGAAAAAGCTTTCTGGCGGCAATCTTTCTTTTGCGGCCCAAAATGCCAGTCAGCCCGTCCTTGTGAACCGGAAGAAATACCGCGGGGCCTTGACGGCGGTCATGACCCGTGAAAAAAAGCGCCTTACCATTGTCAACGCGCTTCCCGTGGAGGAATATCTTTATGGGGTGGTGGCTAAGGAAGTCATTCCTTTGTGGCCTGATGAAGCCATCAAGGCCCAGGCCGTTGCTGCCCGCAGCTTTGCTCTCTACCATTTGGATCATCCCCAGTATGAAGGGTTTGATATCAAGGCGACGGACCAAGGACAGGTCTATGGCGGTATCGAAGCTGAGCATCCCAATACGACAAAACTCGTCAAGGCAACGCGCGGCGTGACGGCTGTTTATGACGGGGAGCCCATCCAAGCCTTTTTCCACAGTACGAGCGGCGGTTATACAGAAGCGGCCGTAAATGTCTGGGGAAAGGATATCCCTTATCTTCAGGCCGTCAAGGATGATGACAAGGATTCTCCCAACTACAGCTGGACCAAGAGCTTTACGGAGGCTCAGCTCGAACGGACGCTGAAACAGGGCGGCTATGACATTGGCAAGCTGCAGGGCATCCGTCTCCTGCCACTGGGAAAAGCGCCCATGAAGTGGTCCAGTGATCGCGGTACCAGCGGCCGGGTCAAACGGATGACCTTCAAGGGCAGCCGCCGTGACGTAACCCTCACGGGCAGCCAGGTGAGATCTTTATTGGGCCTTAACAGCACTCTTTTTGAGGTAACCATCGGAACGGATGAACCTGACTCCATCGATGTGTCCATCAAGAATGCCTATGGTTATGAAGTGGGCCGCAAGAAGATCCCCATCGACAAGAAGACTCGCCAAGGCATGGGAACGAAGGTTGGGGACCTGCGCTTATTTGCCGGGGTCAAGGACGAAAAGGTCTTTTTTGTCGGCGGCGGTTGGGGACACGGTGTGGGACTCAGCCAGTGGGCGCCCGCGGTATGGCCCTTGAAAAGAGTGCCCGTCGGAAAAAGGATTATTATAAGACCATTCTCCGGCACTATTATCGGGGCATTTACCTTGAAGAACGTTACTGAGCCTTACGGCCATGGATGAACCAACGCAAAAAAGCGTCTTCTTTTTGCCTATCATTTTTGACCGTCCAGCCCATTCCTGATACAATGGAGGCTGGACGGAACTATTTTCTGCCTGATTGATGAATCAAACAAACGGGGAGGCCCAGGGCCGAGCCATGAAGGAGTTAATATGGAAGTTACTGATTTTGATTATGATCTGCCCAAGGAGCTCATTGCGCAAACACCGATTGAACCAAGGGATGCTTCGCGTCTGCTTGTCATGGATAAAAAGACAGGTGCATTGGAACACCGCCATTTTTATAACCTTCCTGAATACCTAAGACCGGGTGATGTCCTTGTCTTCAATGATACCCGCGTTATGCCGGCGCGTCTGCACGGGACAAAGACGACAGGCGCCCATGTTGAAGTCTTTTTGCTTACGCGAAAAAACAATACGGATTGGGAAGTCCTTGTGAAACCAGGGAAAAAACTCCAGGAAGGGGCGGAAATCATCTTCAGTGATGAACTTTCCTGCACCATCCTTGAAAAAACGGATTTTGGGGGCCGTATTGCCCGTTTTCGCTTTGACGGTGTTTTTGAGGAAATCCTGGACCGCTTGGGAGAAACACCGCTGCCGCCATATATCCATGAAAAACTCAAGGATAAGGAACGCTACCAGACCGTGTATAACCGGGAGCTTGGAAGCGCCGCGGCGCCGACGGCGGGCCTTCACTTTACTAAGGAATTGATGCAAAAAATCAAGGAGATGGGCGTTGAAGAAGTTTTTGTGACCTTGAATGTTGGCCTTGGAACATTCCGCCCTGTCAGTGAGGAACGCATTGAGGACCATGAAATGCATAGTGAGTTCTATACGGTTTCCCCTGAAGCAGCCGCTGCCTTGAACCGGGCCAAGAAAGAGGGCCGGCGCATCATTGCCGTCGGCACGACGAGTGTCCGCACCTTGGAATCGGCGGGAGCAAGCGGCACCATGGTGCCCGGCGGCAACTGGACCAAGATTTTTATCTATCCGGGCTTTAAGTTCCATTTCGTCGATGCCCTTGTCACCAATTTCCACCTTCCCCAGAGTACGCTCATCATGCTGGTTTCGGCTCTTTCGAGTCGGGAGAACATCCTTCATGCCTATGGGGAAGCGGTGAAGGAAAAATATCGTTTCTTCAGTTTTGGCGACGCCATGTTCATCAAAGATTGATAAAGGAGTCTTTATGCACGCTGTTTACTTCGAACTCATCAAGGAAGATCCCCGGAGCGGTGCCCGCTTGGGCAAGCTTCATACGCCTCACGGTACCTTTGATACCCCGATGTTCATGCCCGTTGGGACCCAGGCAACAGTCAAGACGCTTACGCCGGAAGAACTTTACGACATGAAAAGCCAAGTCATCCTGTCCAATACCTACCACCTGTTCCTGCGGCCTGGGACGGAGCTTATCCGTAAGGCCGGCGGCATCCACCGCTTCATGAACTATGAACGAGGCATGCTGACGGACAGCGGCGGCTTCCAGGTCTTTAGCCTTGGTGCCATCCGTAAGATTACGGAAGACGGGGTGACCTTCCGTTCCCATATTGATGGATCCAAGCAGTTCCTGAGTCCGGAAGTGGCCATGAAGGCCCAGGAAGACATCGGGGCCGACATCATCATGGCCTTTGATGAATGTATTCCTTATCCGGCTGATTTTGACTATGCCAAAAAGTCGACGGAGCGAACGACACGCTGGGCAAAGCGCTGTCTTGCCGCAAAGACGCGGGATGACCAAGGCCTGTTTGGCATCGTTCAAGGCGGTATGTACCCAGAACTGCGCAAGTACAGTGCCGAAGCCTTGTCAGAACTTGACTTTGCCGGCATGGCTATTGGCGGTCTCAGTGTCGGCGAGCCCCACGAGCTGATGTATGACATCTTGGGCAAGACGACACAGTACCTGCCGAAAAACAAGGCCCGTTATTTGATGGGCGTTGGCACGCCGGACTGCCTCGTGGAAGGGGTGAACCTAGGCGTCGATATGTTTGACTGTGTCTATCCGACGCGGGTCGCGCGCAATGGAACGGCTATGGTCCGGTCGGGGCGGCTCGTCCTCAAAAATCTTGAATTCAGGGAGGACTTCCGACCTATTGAAGAAGGCTGTGACTGCTATACCTGCCGTCACTTCTCAAGAGCCTACATCCGGCACCTTTTTAAATCGGAAGAACTTCTTGCCATGCGCCTTTTATCTATACATAATCTGCGTTTTCTGTTAAAATTTGCAGAGGACATGCGCAGTGCCATTGCTAATGATACGTTCCCTGAATTTAGGGCGGCGTTCTTAGACCAATACCAAAGAACCAGTAGGAGGTAAGTAAAAGATGGAAAACGTTGTACAAATGGCTTGGCCTTTTATCCTTATGGGTGTGATTTTCTATTTCATGATCTACCGCCCGCAGAAGCGTGATCAGAAAAAGCGCGCCAATATGCTCGATTCCCTGAAAGTGGGCACGCGGATTGTCACCATTGGCGGCATCTTTGGCGAAATTGCCAAGATCAAGGATGACCGCATCCGCATCAAGGTCGCGGAAGACGTTGAAATCTGGATTCGCCGCGCTGCTGTCGGGACCGTTATCACTACGGAACTGCAGAAGGCTGCAAAAGAAGAAAAATCAGAAGCAAAAGCAGAAGAAAAAGTAGAAGAAACCAAAGCAGACGCTGCTGAAGAGGCGAAGGAAACGGCTGCTTCCGAGGCTTCCAAATAAGATGGATAAGCGCACAGTCCGTAAGGAAGTCGAAGAAAGACGCGCCAGGCTCAATCAGCGCGAACTGAATAAGTTCAATAAAGAAATCAACAGCCACATTTCTGTGAGCCGCTTATTTCTAGAAGGAAAGGTCATTATGGGGTATCTTGCCATGGCAGGAAAGGAAGTTTCCGTCGACCAGGCGATGCAGACAGCCCTTAATATGGGAAAGACAGTCTGTGTCCCCCAGATCTTGGACCTTGATGGCCATATGCAGGCTGTTCGCCTTGTAACCTTAAAGAAACTGGCAAAGGATATGTATGGCATCCGTACTCCGCAGGAGCCGGTCGAGGTCATCAGCCCTGAGGATATTGACCTTATCCTTGTTCCTGGTGCGGCCTTTACGGAACACGGCGACCGCTTGGGAAAGGGCAAAGGATTCTATGATCGTTTCCTGCCCCGCTGCACGAAAGGGGTTGCCATGGGTGTTGCCAATGAGGTCCAGGTCCTTCCAGAACTGCCGACTCAGGCCCATGACTTCAAAATCCGCTATCTTGTGACGGAAAAAGCACTTAGGGTGTGTAAATAAGCCTCATAACAGGGGAGGGACCGCGCTCAACCGGAGCCATGAAAGGGCCTTGTGCCTTTTTGTGGGTCCCTTGTCTTTTTTCTTGGATGCCAGGCATCCGCAAAAATTTGCAATCCATCAAGGAGGAACTTTATCTTGCAGCAGAAAAATCGGATCAAGCTGATTGTGTCAGTGTTGGCCATTATCATCTGCTTTGCGCTCCTAGTCAAGCCTTTGGCGCTTTCTGTCAAACAGGGCCTTGACCTTCAGGGAGGGACCCATGTTGTCCTTCAAGCCGAAGATACACCGGAAGCCAAAGTTGATGATGATGCCATGAACCGTTCCATCAGCATCATTGAGCGCCGTGTCAACGAACTCGGCCTCACGGAACCGGTCATCCAGCGTCAGGGCCGGGACCGGATCATTGTTGAGCTCCCGGGCGTCAAGGACCCGGAACAGGCCATTGCCATGCTTGGCAAAACGGCTATGCTTGAATTCAAGGACATGGAAGGCAATACGGTCCTGACTGGTAAGGACCTGAAAGATTCCAAGGCAAGTGCCGATCAGTCGGGCCGTCCTGTCGTTACCCTTCAGTTCAATGAGGAAGGAGCCAAGAAGTTTGCCGAACTGACCGCAAAGAATGTAGGCAACCAGATTGCCATCCTGCTGGATGGCAAGGTCCTGACAGCGCCTCGTGTCAGTGAACCGATTACGGGCGGAAATGCCCAGATTACAGGTTCCCAAAATGCCCAGGAAGCTGAACATCTGGCTATCTTGCTCCGCAGTGGATCCCTTCCCATCAAGCTCGAAGTGGTGGAAAACCGCACCGTCGGTCCGACCTTGGGCCAGGATTCCAAGGATAAGAGCGTCAAGGCATTTGCCATTGGGGTTGCTGGCGTCTTTATCTTCATGCTGTTCTTTTACCGCCTGTCTGGGTTCATTGCTGACGTTGTGCTGCTTCTTTATACGCTCCTCGTCCTTGCCGTCATGAAAGGCCTCAATGCCACACTGACCCTTCCGGGAATCGCGGGGATCATTCTTTCCATTGGGATGGCGGTTGATGCCAACGTCCTTATCTTTGAACGCTTCAAGGAAGAACTGAAAGCGGGCAAGACCTTGCGCGCAGCCGTAAATGCCGGTTTTTCCCGTGCCTTTGTAACCATTATGGACTCCAATGTGACGACCATCATGGCCGCTGCCGTGCTGTTCTATCTTGGCACAGGCCCCATCCGTGGATTTGCCGTGACGTTGGCCTTAGGTGTCCTCATCAGTATGTTTACGGCCATTACGGTTACGAAGTTCATCTTGAACGCCTTGGTTGGCAGCCAATTTACGAAGAATCCTTTCTTCTATGGAGCCAGCCTTCCGAAAAAAGATAAGGAGGTGGAAAAATGAAGCACTTTTCCATTGTGAAAAAAGCGAAGGTCTTCTTTTCCATTTCCCTGATCTTCCTTTTGGTGGGCGTTGTGTCTATGCTCACAAGGGGCTTCAATCTCGGTATTGATTTCACGGGCGGCAGCATCATTGATGTGAAGTTCGAGAACCCTGTAACCGTAAGTGAGGTCCGTGATGTCCTTTCAGACCATAAGCTGGGCAGCAGTATCATCCAGTTGGGCAGTATGGATGGACAGCAAACCGAAGAAAGCCAGTCCGTCCTCATCCGTACGGGCATCATCAGTGATGACCAGCGCGTTGAGACCATGACGGACATGACTAATCGGCTGGGACCCAATGAGGTCCTGCGTGTGGAAAACGTCGGGGCCACGGTAGGCCGCGACCTTGTAAAATCGGCTATGGGCGCCGTTGCTCTCAGCTGGGTGCTCATGATCATCTACATCACGATCCGCTTTGAGCATAACTTTGCCTTTGCCGCCATTATCGCCCTTATCATCGACGTCATGGTCACGCTCAGTTGGTTCTCCCTTCTGCAGCTTGAAATGGATTCGTCCTTTGTGGCGGCGCTCCTTACGGTGGTTGGCTACTCCATTAACGGAACGATTGTTATTTTTGACCGGATCCGGGAAAACCTCCATACTCACCGCCGCAGCGAAAGCTTGGGGGATATGGTGGATAATTCAATCTGGCAGACGATGAACCGTTCCATCTATACGTCGGCGACGACCCTTTTTGCCGTCATTGCCATCTTCCTGTTTGGTGGGGAGACGATTCGGAACTTTTCTTTTGCTATGCTTGTTGGCTTTAGCAGTGGGTTCTATACGTCGACCTTCCTGGCTGGTCCCTTGTGGATCAAGCTGCGCAGCCGCGGCACTCACAAATAAATGAATCATAAAGCAGGGTATCGTTTCGTTTTTGGGGACGGTATCCTGTTTTCTTTTGAAAAGTCTCCTTTGAAGGGGAGGAGAAGGGACGTTTTGTCCATAGGGAATCCAGCAAGATCCTGTAAAATATTTTTTACAAAAAAATGAAAAAAACGTACTTGCATAAAATGACCTCATGCTGTATTATATACGAGTAGTCACTTTTCAGTGACTGACGTGGTCCGCTAGCTCAGCTGGTAGAGCACCTGACTCTTAATCAGGGTGTCCAGAGTTCGATCCTCTGGCGGATCACCATTTTTTTTGGCCGGATGGTCAAGCGGTTAAGACACCGCCCTTTCACGGCGGTATCGGGGGTTCGATTCCCCCTCCGGTCACCAACTTTGATGGGCGCTTAGCTCAGCTGGGAGAGCGTCTGCCTTACAAGCAGAATGTCAGCAGTTCGATCCTGTTAGCGCCCACCAACTCCCGAGAATAAGACCTTTGGATGATTCCAGAGGTCTTTTTTGCTGCTTAAAAAAGGAATTTCCCGTATGTTGTAGAATATAGAGGTAAACGCCTCTGATAAAAGGAGGGATTCCTTATGTTTATGACGTTTCTTCTAATCGGCGTCGTCTTGCTCATGGTAGAAGCTGCAATTCCCGGATTTGGGATTTTTGGCGTGACCGGTCTTTTCTCCCTCTTGGCCGCTCTCTTTCTCTATCTTGGCGGTGGAGGACAGGCGCTTTTCATTGTCGGTGCCCTGCTTTTTTTGACCCTTGTCCTAGGCTATTGGTTCTTTCACAAAGGCCCGCATAGCCGCATTGGGCGGCGCATTACCTTAGGACTGCGCTTTACCGCCGATAAGGGCTATGAAGCCACTGAACGCCTAACCCAGATGGTGGGACAGACGGGAACGGCGGCAACGCCCCTGCGCCCATCCGGACGCGTCGCAATCCACGGGGAGCCTTATGACGCCATGACCCGTGGGGAATTCTATGAGGCCGGCACACCGGTCAAAGTCATTGCCGTCAGTTCACGGCAGCTCGTTGTCGAAAAGGAGGTCCCATGATTGCTTTATTGAGCAGTTCCTTCGTTGTCCTGATTCTTTTTGTCCTCATTGTCCTCTTTCTGCACTTTGTGCCCCTTGGTCTTTGGGTGTCCGCTCTTGCCGCCGGGGTCAATGTGGGAATCTTTACCCTTGTTGGGATGCGGCTGCGCCGTGTTGTGCCCTCAAAGATTGTCCTACCCCTGGTGAAGGCTAATAAAGCCGGTCTTGATGTCAATGTGGATCAACTTGAAGCCCATTATCTTGCCGGTGGGGACGTGGACCGCGTTGTTGATGCCCTCATTGCAGCGGAACGGGCTGCCATCCCCCTTACCTTTGAACGGGCTGCTGCCATTGACCTAGCTGGACGCGACGTCCTGGAAGCCGTGCAGATGAGCGTCAATCCGAAAGTCATTGAAACCCCGTTGATTTCAGCCGTGGCCAAAAATGGGATTGAACTTAAGGTTCGGGCCCGTGTTACGGTTCGTGCCAATATTGACCGTCTTGTTGGCGGTGCCGGGGAATCGACCATCATTGCCCGAGTCGGAGAAGGCATTGTCACCACGGTAGGTTCCTCGGAAGAGCATACGGACGTCCTCGAAAACCCGGATCATATTTCCCGCACGGTCCTTAGCAAGGGACTTGATGCTGGCTCGGCTTTTGAAATCCTTTCCATTGATATTGCCGATGTTGATGTGGGACGCAATATTGGTGCCCAGCTCATGACAGACCAGGCCGAAGCCGATAAGAACATTGCCCAGGCAAAAGCGGAAGAACGGAGGGCCATGGCTGTGGCCAAGGAACAGGAAATGCGTGCCTATACGCAGGAAATGAAGGCCAAGGTCGTCGAAGCCCAGGCTGAAGTTCCGGCCGCCCTGGCGTCCGCCCTGCGTGAAGGACACCTGGGTGTCATGGACTATTACCGCATGAAGAACATCAATGCCGATACGGCTATGAGGGAGCAGATTGCAGGTGGTGAGCCCCTGCAGGGAGTGGATCATCCAAGTGAAGAGTAAGGAGGCCGCCGCATGGATCATTTCATTTTCTTTGTCTTCCTCGCTTTTATCGTTTTTTCCAATGCACACCTCATTGCGCGAAAAAAGCGTCCTGTCCTCAAGGAAAAGCGGCCCTTGCGGATAAGGCCAAAAAAGCGGCCGCATGAAGCACCCGCTCCTTGTGATGGAGCGGCGGCAGTCCTTGCGGAAAGTAAGGACCGCGGTCCCCTCAAAGAAAGCCTTGAGGAGCTAAAACCCAGCGTTCAGTTAGTCTCGAACCAGGAGGACCTGAGAAAAGCTCAAAAAGCCGTCCAGACAGCGCATAGGCGCCACAGCCGGCAGCAGAAACTGCGGGAAGGCATTCTGTGGAGTGTCATTTTAGAGAAAAAATGGTAAAATAGATAGGACCTTTGCTTTTGCTGACGGGACTGCGGCACTGCTGCAGCCCCGTTTTCCTGTCACTTTGATGGGGCCTTGCCCCTTTCTTGAAAGGAACGTACCTATGAAAGACGTGATATTCTTTGACCTTGACGGAACCCTCACGAAATCGGAGGAGGGAATCATCCGCTGCGTCCAATATGCGCTCAGGGAACTAGGCATGCCGGTGCCTGCAAAAAAGGACCTTTTTTATTTCATCGGACCGCCCCTTGTCGATTCTTTCCTGACCCTTCCTGGGTTTACCGAAGCCATGGCCCTTGAAGCGACAGCTCTGTACCGGAAACGCTACACTGCAATCGGCATCTTTGAAAATGAACTGTACCCAGGCATTACGGACCTATTGGAGGCGCTTGATGAGGCAGGGTTCCTGCTTGCTACGGCATCGGCCAAACCGGAAGTTTTTGTGCGCCACATTACCGATCATTTTGGCCTTACGCCTTATTTTCGGGAAATTGGCGGTGCTTCCTTCGATGCCTCCCGGCGAACCAAAAGTGCAGTCATCGCAGAGGTCCTGAACCGGCTTGGCCTTCAAAAGACAAAGGAACGCGTCCTCATGGTGGGGGATACGGCCTATGATGTTGAAGGTGCCCGCAAGATAGGCATCGACTGTGTAGGGGTAACCTACGGCTACGGAAAGGAAACGGAGCTTGCCGCTGCTCATCCTCTTGGGCTTGCTGCTACGGTAGAGGCCCTCAAGGACGGTCTTTTGACCCATGCCTTTGGCTGATGACGGCAGGCTCCTGATTTGACCTTGCTTCCCACTTTTTCTATAATAAGGGGAATCATCATCCTAAAAGGAAGTGTCACTTTGGAAAATCTTGAAATCCCATCAGGGATCCTTGCCCTGATCCTTGTTCTTTTTATCTTTTTTTCGGCGTTTTTTTCAGCGGCGGAAACCGCGCTGACCGGAAGCAACAAACTGCGGCTCAAGAATATCGCCCGCACGGGTGATAAACGGGCGAGCATCGTGATGAAACTCCTTGACAGTTTTGACCGGACGCTCACGACCATCCTGATTGGCAATAATGTCGTCAACATTGCTGCGGCCTCCTTGGCTGCTGCCGTCTCAACAGCCTATATGGGAGCTTCGGGCCTTGCCCTTGCTACGGTGCTGACGACAGTCATCATCCTGATTTTTGGAGAAATCATCCCTAAAGACCTCGCTAAGGATCAACCTGAAAAATATGCCATGAAATCGGCGCGGCTCCTTTCCGTCCTCGTCCTCCTATTTATTCCCTTTACCTTTTTGTTCCGTATCGTCAAAAAGGCCATGGGACGCTATGCTTCCAAGATGCCCCCTCGTTCTGCTACGGAAGAGGAACTCATGCTCATGGTTGATGAAGTGGAAACAGGGGGCTTCATCAAGAAAGCGGACAGCCTGCGCATCAAGTCAGCCATTGAATTCAGTGATATCCGTGTTCGGGAGATCATGACGCCTCGTGTCGACATTGAAGCCATCGATATTTCTGAGGGAAACAAAGCGGCCCTTGCCATTTTTTCAACAAAAGGATTCTCCCGTCTTCCCGTTTTTAAGGACGACTACAGTGAAATCATCGGGGCCGTCCATGCCCGTGATTTTTATGCGTCCTATCTCAAAGATCCTGATTTTGACCTCAAGACCATCTTGAAGCCTGTGGTTTTTGTCCATACTTCGACAAAAATTGGCCTTGTCATTCAAAACTTGCAGAAGGCCAAGGTGGAAATGGCTATTGTTGTCGATAGTTATGGGACCATTGACGGCCTTGTGACAACCGAGGACATTGTTGAAGAATTGGTCGGTGAGATTTGGGATGAACATGACCGCATGACTTCATCTTTTCGCAAGATTGCCCAACATACGTATCTTGTTAACTGCGATTCCAATGGACAAAACGCGAACCTCTTTGATCTTTTCCGCTACCTGGACCTTGATAATGCTGTCTATGGCCTGGAAAATAATTCCATCAGCGGATGGGTCATTGAGCGTCTGGGCGAAATTCCCGAAAAAGGGGCTTCCTTTGACGAAAAGAATCTCCATGTAACGGTGACAAAGACGGATGCCCACCGCGTGAAGGAAATTGTTGTTGAAGTGCGTCCTATAAAAAATGAAGAACATGGCTGAACTGTACCTGATCCAACTGATATGTAGGGCTTGCTTCTTCTAAAAAAAGCTTTTTCAAGACCTTCCGTTACATTGGGCGGAGGGTCTTTTTTGCCTCCCAAAAGGTCTTGGAATCATTTTCCTGACGCCTAGAACAGAGCTTTTTTCCTGACGGAGTCACAGCGCTGCTAAAATATTTTTCCCGTTTCAGGAAGGACATTGTGTTATAATAGAATGGCTATGGTATCTTCAAAACTTGTTTTTTCACGCCGAAGGACCCTTGCCCTTGAAATCGACCGGGACGGTCAGCTCATCGTGCGGGCCCCTTACGGGACGCCAAAAATATATATTGATCGTTTTGTAGCGGAAAAAAAGGAATGGATTGAGACGCACGCCGCGAGGATGCGCCGCCGCCGCGCTCGCTACGGAGCCCTTACTCTGAGGGAAGGGGAGACCCTTCCTATCTTGGGAAGGAACGTGACGCTTCGCATGACGGAAGAAAATGGCATTTCCTTCAAGGAAACAAGCGGGGAACTCTTTTTTCCTGTGACTGCGGCAAAGGTGGACCTGCAGCGCTATTTGTACGGGCTTTTAAAGGAGTTTTTACAGCGCCTTGTCAGCCGTTACGCTGCCCTTATGCAGCTTCCCGCACCGCCCTTTTCTTTATCCAAGGCACGGACACGGTGGGGTTCATGCAGCAGCCGGGGACATCTGCGCTTTAATTGGCATCTTGTTTTTTGCACGCCGTCAGCGGTGGAGTATGTGGTTGTCCATGAATTGTGTCATCTTTTTTCCATGCATCATGACCGCGTCTTTTGGTCTTACGTAGAAAGCTATCTTCCTGACCGAAAAGTACGGGAAGGATGGCTCAAACAAAACCAGGGGGTTATGGAAATCTTATGAGTATCAACAAACGGATTCTTTTGTGTCTTTTACTCCTGCTTCTTGTGGGTGGGGTATCCTTTCATCTCATTCATCAGAGCCCTAAATATATTGCCCAGAAAAAGGAAATTGAAAAACAGGAATCCCAACTTGTCCATGATAAGGATACAAAGCTGCCTTATACTTTCCTTAATAATGTCATTGCCCAGTCGGGGGCAACGAGTTCTGTCTATTATAAATCCCTCGATACGGGAGAGGTCTTTTATAACTTTTCGGGAAAGATGCCAGCTGGAGGACTCATCCGGCCTTACGTTGCAGCGGCGCTCCTGGATGCGGTGAAAGAGGGCAATCTGTCCCTTGATGAGACGGTCACCGTGACAGCCAAGGCCCTACGCAAAAAGAGCCCGGCTCTTTCCAAAATCAAGCCGGGGAGCAAGGTTCCCGTCCGCATCCTTTTGGAAGACATGATGCTCGATCAGGATGAAACCGCTCTTTATGAACTCGTGCGCTTTATCGGATGGGATGAAATCAATGCGTACCTTCTTCGAAAAGGGTATGCAGACACCATTTTGGGGAGCCCCGATCTTGTAAAAACGGAAGAAACGGCTGAGGACAAGGAAAAAAGTGAAACCATTTCCTATACCTCTGTCAATGATATGGTCACGCTCCTAACACGGCTCTATGAAGGAACCTGTGTTTCCAAGGAACTGGATGCCTATCTGTTGGGACTCATGGAAAAACAGAATGATCGGCAGCTTTTAGGTGCCCTGCTTCCGAAGAAACTGCGCCTTGCCCAGGTCTCAACCAGTGAGGGCCGCGTCCAAAATGCAGGGGGCATCATTTATGCCAAGGAAAAATACATCCTTGTCATCATGACGGATAAAGCCCTTCGCAAGGATGAAACCATGAAGACCATCAATCAGATTTCTTCCATTATTTTCAATACGGTCAATGACAAAGAGGTGTTCAAGAAATGAAAAGAGATGTAGCAATCATTGGCGGCGGTCCTGCGGCAATTTATGCCGCTTATGAATTTGCCCTGAAATACCCCGATATAAAAGTTGTGATTCTTGAAGAAGGGCATGCCATTGATTTCCGTAACTGTCCCATCATTGCAGGAAAGACCGAACAGTGTGTCCGCTGCACGCCCTGCAGCATTATGCGCGGCTTTGGCGGGGCCGGCGCCTTTTCTGACGGCAAATATAACTTTACGACGGAATTTGGCGGCTGGCTGAGTGATTACCTGCCGAAAAAGACCGTCATGGAACTCATTGATTATGTCGATGAAATCAACTGCCGCCACGGCGCGCCGGGGGAAGTCTTTTCCACAAAGAACTGTCGCATTGGGAAAAAAGCGCTGGGCCATGACCTGCATCTGCTCAACGCGAAGGTCCGTCATCTGGGGACCGATAACAACCGCCTCCTGATGGGAAGCATCTACCGTTTCCTTTTGGCTCATGGCATTGAAATCAGCTGCGATACCCAGGTGGACCATATTGAAAAAAAAGAGGATGGCTATCGCCTCCTCATCAAAGGGCAGGAAGAACCGGTGGACTGCACCTACCTCATTGGTGCTCCGGGCCGCGCCGGTGCCGAATGGTTCAGCAAGGAATGTGAACAGTTGGGACTTGACCTGACAAACAACCAAGTTGATGTCGGTGTTCGTGTCGAAGTGCCGGCTCAGGTCTTTGAAGATATCACAAATGAAGTCTATGAAGCCAAACTCGTATATACAACCAAGCAGTATGGCGACAGGGTCCGCACTTTCTGCATGAATCCCAATGGGTATGTCGTTGCAGAAAATACGGATGGAATCGTTACGGTCAACGGGCACTCCTTCAGCGATCCGGCCCGCAACAGCGGCAATACAAACTTTGCCCTTCTTGTGAGCAACAAGTTTACAGAACCTTTCAAGGAACCGCACCGCTACGGAAAACACATCGCTTCCCTGTCAAATATGCTGGGCGGCGGCGTCCTTGTCCAGCGCTTCGGGGATTTGGTCAAGGGCCGCCGAACCAATGCCCATCGTCTCAGCAAGAGTTTTCTACGACCGACCTTGAACGCCGTGCCCGGCGATTTGAGCCTTGTCCTGCCAAAGCGGCATTTGGACAACATCATTGAAATGATTTACGCGCTCGATAAGGTTGCCCCAGGAACGGCCAATGATGATACGCTTCTTTACGGTGTAGAGGTCAAGTTTTATAGTTCCCGTCTGGAACTTGATGGCAACCTGGAAACCCAGCTGCCCAATTTCTTTGCCATCGGCGACGGCGCGGGCATTACTCGCGGCCTTTCCCAGGCGAGTGCATCCGGTGTCTACGCCGCCCGCGTGATTGGTGAGCGCGCAGCGCGGAAAGGATAACCCGTCATGCGAGCCATCCTCGACCAGCCGCTGTTTTTGGCGTATCTTGCTGTCATCAATGTGGCGGCCTTCTTCATCTACGCCTATGATAAGTACTGTGCCATCCATAATAAATGGCGCATTCCCGAAAAGGTCCTGCTCCTTCTTGTCGTCTTTGGCGGCGGAATGGGGGCCTTTGGCGGGATGAAACGCTTTCGGCACAAGACGCAGCATATAAAGTTCCGCTTTGGTGTCCCTCTCATCATGTTGCTCCAAGTGGCGGGACTCATCTATCTGAAATAAGGAAAGTCCCGTACTTTTCTGCATCATCCGTTTGAGCTAGGGAAGGTGCTGCGCGATTTTGCGGCATCTTCCTGTTTTTTTATTGATAAGGAGTCCTTTATGGATCAATTTGTCCATCTCCATACCCATACGCAGTTCAGCCTCCTAGATGGGGCCTGCCGGATTCCGGACCTTGTCAGTTATGCCAAGGAGCTGGGAATGCCGGCCCTTGCCATTACCGATCATGGTGTCATGTATGGTGCCATCGAATTCTATCAGGAATGCGTCAAGCAGGGAATCAAGCCCATCATTGGCTGCGAAGTCTATATTACAAGCGGTTCCCACACCGTAAAGAATATGGAGGCCCGCGGCAAGCTTTATCATCTGATCCTTCTTGCCGAGAATCGGACAGGGTACCAAAACCTCATGAAGCTTGTTTCCATTGGGCAGGTTGAAGGCTTTTACTATAAGCCGCGCATTGATAAACAGGACCTGCGCAAATATCATGAAGGCCTTATCTGCCTCAGTGCCTGTGTGGCCGGAGAAGTGGCCCGCCACATCGTGCGGGGCGAAAAGGAAACGGCGGAAAAGGTCATGCTTGAGTACCTTGACATCTTTGGAAGGGACCATTATTATCTCGAAATCCAAAATCATGGTCTGCCCGAGGAAAAGGCTGTGGCCGACGAACTCCATCACCTGGCCCGCAAATATAACGTGAAGCTTGTTGCCACAAATGACCTCCATTATGTCCATCAGGACGATGCCAAGGGTCAGGATATCCTCCTGTGTATCCAGACCAATGCCCGCTATCTTGACCCGCAGCGCATGCGCTTTAATAACGACTCCTATTATCTAAAGAGCCGAAGCGAAATGGAAGCTCTTTTCCCTGATGACGCAGAGGCTCTTGACAATACTCTTGAAATCGCGGACCGCTGTGATCTCACCCTTGAATTTGGGCATCTTCTCCTTCCTGAATTCCCACTTCCCGAAGGGGAGACGAGTATGGATGCGTATCTGAAAAAGCTCTGCGTCAAAGGATTTCAAGAGCGCTATCCCAAGGATGATGGATCGGCTCAAAAGCGGATGGACTATGAACTTGGTATCATCCGTCAGATGGGCTATTCAGGTTACTTCCTCATTGTCTGGGACTTCATCAATTACTGCAGGACCCATGATATACCCGTTGGTCCGGGCCGTGGCAGTGCCGCCGGAAGCATTGTTGCGTACCTTACAGGCATTACGGACATCGATCCCTTGAAATATAACCTCATCTTTGAACGTTTTCTTAATCCGGAACGCGTGAGCATGCCGGATATTGATACGGATATCTGTTATGTGAAACGCCATTTGGTGGTGGACTATTTGGCCAGTAAATACGGAGAAAGCCACGTGGCCCAGATTGTCACCTTTGGGACCCTGGCGGCCAAGGCGGCAATCAAGGATGTGGGCCGTTCGATGGAAGTGCCCTTGAACGTTGTCGGGCAGGTCAATAAACTCATCCCCAATACACCGGGGACAACCCTTAAAAGTGCCCTTGAAGGAAGCCGGGATCTCCAACAGCTCGTCCAGAACGATCCCAGCATTGCCCAGCTCATGGACTTTGCCGGCCGTGTCGAAGGCATGCCGCGTCATACGTCGACCCATGCGGCCGGGGTTGTCATTACGCCGGGAGAACTGACCAATTACGTCCCGCTCCAGATTACCTCGACAAGCGATGATGACCATGAATATATCTGTACCCAGTATGACAAGGACTGTTCCGAGGCCTTAGGCCTTCTTAAAATGGACCTTTTGGGGCTCCGGACCCTCACTGTCATTGATGATACGGTGAAGATGATCGAAAAGAATCAGGGCATCAAGCTTGATATCCACCATATTGACCTCGAAGATCCCAAAACTTGTCAGATGCTCTGCGCAGGTGATACGGCGGCCGTCTTTCAAATGGAATCAGACGGGATGACCCGACTGATGAAGGAACTGGGACCGGAATCCATGGCCGATCTCATCCCTCTTGTGGCCCTTTATCGACCGGGCCCCTTAGGAAGCGGTATGGCGGAGGACTTCATTGCCGGCCGTCATGGAAAGCGCACGGCTAGGGTCCTGCATCCTCTTATGGAACCCATTGTAGCCGATACGTACGGCGTTATCCTTTATCAGGAACAGGTCATGCAGATTGTCTCCGTGCTCGGCGGTTTTAGCTTGGGCGAAGCCGATATCCTGCGCCGCGCCATGGGAAAAAAGAAGGCAAAGCTCCTTGACAGCATGAAGGAAAAGTTCCTTGCCGGCGCGGCAAGGGAGCACCAGATCAGCCGTCAGCTGGGGGAAGAAATCTTTGCCCTGCTGCAGCACTTTGCTGGTTATGGCTTCAACAAATCCCATTCTGCCGCCTATGCCCTTGTGGCCTACCAGACAGCGTATCTTAAAGCCAATTATCCGGTGGAATATATGGCGGCCTTCCTTAACAGCGTGATCACGGTAGCGGAAAAAGTCAGCTGGTATATCAGTGTCTGCCGCGATATGGGCATCAAGGTCCTGCCGCCTGACATCAATTCCAGTGAAGCCGCTTTTTCCGTTGATGGCGATAATGTGCGCTTTGGCCTTGGCGCCATCAAGAGCGTCGGGGAAACGGCTGTAGCCGTTATCCTCAAGGAAAGGGAAAGACATGGGCTTTTCAAGGACTTTTTTGACTTTGCCAGCCGGGTAGACCTGACCAAGGTCAACAAGCGGGTCGTGGAAAACCTCATCAAAAGCGGTTCCATGGATACCTTTGGTTATCGTCGCCGTCAGCTTCTTGCCATCATGGACCGGGCGCTTGACGCGGCGGCCCAGGATCAGCATGACCGCATGACAGGGCAGCTTTCCCTGTTTGGCGGCGATACGCGGCAGAGCGCTGCGGCCATCCCTATCCCGGACCTGCCGGAAATCCCTAAGGACGAAGTCCTGCGTCTTGAAAAGGAACTCATCGGATTTTACGTCACGGGCCATCCCTTGGACGCGTTCCGCAAGGTCCTTTCGTCCATGACCGGTATTGCCCGCTGCACGGAGGAACACTATCATGACGGCGAACGCGTGACCGTTGGCGGCCTCATTACAGGTGTCCGCATCCGCTCAACGAAAAAAGGGGAGCGTATGGCGACCTTTATGCTGGAAGATTTGACTGGCAGCATCGGCGTCATTGCCTTTCCCCGCACGTATGGGGAGTGCCGCAGCCAGATTGAGGAAGATCAGCCTGTCGCCATTACGGGCATGCTGAAATTTGACGAAGAGACACCGCGCCTGTTTGCCAATCGCATTGAACCTTTGCGGGAGCGCGAAAAGGAAATCCACCTTTTCATTGGCAAAGGACGCAACACGCCCGATGTCCAAGCCCAGCTGGGCGCCATTTTCAGCGCCTTTCATGGGAAAAATCCTGTCTATCTTCATGTGGAAGAGACCCGGCAAGTGATCCGTACGCGGCCCCAGTTCTGGGTGGACGGGAAGGCACCGGGATTTACCGACGCCATCAAAAGGGTCCTAGGGGAGGAGGGCCTCCGCTGAGTCATGTCTTTTCATAAGGGTCCCTGCAATTTTGACAGGGACCCTTTTTATCCTTCTCTGGAATCTTCCGTTTCTGTTAGCGGAAGAGGTTCAATGGAAGGACCATCTTCGGCAATCAGGAATAGGGGGCTTTTCTTATAGGAGAAAGGAAGAGGAAGAGGGAGAAAAAATGAGTCTTCATGCCTCTTTTTCATTTCTTTCCTGTCGTTTAGAAGGAATGCTTCATAAGTTAAATATTATATGTAACTTCAATGAGTTCAGTAAAATCATAGCTTTTCTCTTTGCCGATTCTCACAAGATTGGGCAAAATAACCAAGTTGTACGTTACAAGTGGACAATGAATGTGAATATAAAACGTAAATTTTCTCAATTTTGTAAAGAAAATAAAAATAATGACCATTCCTCCGCTCATAAGAGCCTTCTAACTTGCATGACGCTGGTCTCCGTGTTACAATAAAGCGGTATGGATTGAATATTTCAAGTTTTTAGGAGGTCGCTTTGTAATGAACATCTTTGTATGTGTTAAACAGGTACCGGATACCGCCGAAATGAAAATCGACCCGGTTACCAACAACCTCGTCAGAGACGGTGTCACCAATATCATGAACCCGTATGACCAGTATGCTTTGGAAACGGCTCTGGAAATCAAAGATTCCATGGGTGCCAAGGTTACGGTCATCACCATGGGACCGCCCCATGCTGAATCCGTCCTGAAGGATTGCCTTGCTGTCGGTGCTGATGAAGCTATCCTCGTCAGTGACAGAGCTTTCGGCGGCGCTGATACGCTTGCTACGAGTGCTGCCCTGGCTGAAACCATCAGACATCTTGGGATTCCTGATCTCATTATGTGCGGCCGTCAGGCTATTGATGGTGATACGGCACAGGTTGGTCCTGAAATTGCTGAACATCTGGATCTGCCGCAGGTTACGGCTGCCCTGAAAGTTCAGGTCAAAGATGATAAAGTCGTTGTTGACCGCGACAACGAAAATACGTCCATGACCCTGGCCATGAAGATGCCTTGCGTCGTTACGGTTATGCGCAGCCCTGAACTTCGTTTTGCCAGCATCAAAGGCAAGATGAAAGCCAGAAAGACCCAGGTTCCTGTTTACAGCGCTGACGATCTCCAAATCGACCACAGCATCATCGGTAAAGCCGGCTCCCCGACTCAGGTCATGAAGAGCTTCACTCCGAAAGTTACGCAGGTCCATGGCGAAATCTTCAACGATGAAGATCCTGCAATTGCTGTCGATAAGCTGGTCAACAAGCTGATCGCTGACAAGATTATTACGAAGTGAGGTAGGGATAACAATGGCTAAGAAAACCGGTAACGAAAAAGATTTATGGGTTTATTGCGAACATTACGAAGGTAAACCCGTTCATGTCGTATACGAACTGCTCGGCGAAGTTAGAAAAATGGCCGATAAGTGCCATCAGCGTGTTGGGGCTGTCCTCCTGATTGATGATCCGAAAGACATCCCTCAAGACCTGATCGCTCATGGCGCTGACGTTGTTTACGTTGTCCGTGATCCAAAGTTTGCTCATTATTCCACGGAACTTTACACCAACGCTTTCGCAGAATTGATTACTGAATATCGTCCTAACGCCATCCTTATCGGCGCTACGAATGATGGCCGTGACCTTGGTCCTCGCGTGGCTGCCCGTGAACGTACCGGTCTGTGCGCAGACTGCACCATTCTGGACGTCGAAGAAGACGGACTTGTTGAATGGACCCGTCCGGCTGCTGGCGGTAACATCATGGCCACGATCCTCTGCAAAGAAGACCGTCCTCAGATGGGGACCTGCCGTCCGAAGACCTTCAAGGCTCCGGAAGCTGATCCTTCCCATAAAGGTGAAGTTGTTGAATATACCCTGAAACATCAGATTGAAGACCGCGTTGAAGTCCTGAGAAGAGATCCGGTCGTCACCGAAGGTGAAATGGCCATCGATGATGCTCCGTTCGTCTGCTCCGGCGGCCGCGGCATGAAAGCCAAAGAAAATTTTGCCCTCCTGCAGGATCTGGCCCATGTGCTCGGCGGTGCAGTTGGCGGTTCCCGTGCTGCTGTCGATGAAGGTTTCATCGAACATCCTCGCCAAGTTGGCCAGTCTGGTAAGACCGTTACGCCGAAGATTTACTTCGCCTGCGGTATTTCCGGTTCTGTTCAGCACAAAGCAGGTATGAGTAAATCTGATACCATCGTCTGCATCAACAAGGATCCGGATGCTCCGATGTTTGAAATCTCCCGCTATGGTATCGTTGGCGATGCCCTGAAAGTCCTGCCTCTGCTCACCCAGAAGATCAAGGAATTCAAGGAATCCTAATTAGCGGCACTCCTATGAAGTTTCGTAAAGCCCGAGCCTTTTTGGCCCGGGCTTCTTGCGTTTTCTCTCGAAAAAAGAAGGTCAAGAGATTGCCCTTTTCTGGTCAAAGGGATTTGCCCCGCTACTTTCTTTGTAGTACAATGAAATGAGCCGGTTTCAGGAAATGTCACTTGCTGGATGGCTAAGGAGAAGGTCCTCATTCTTTACCTGGATTGGTTCCGTACCGATCCTGTTCTGGATGGAAAGTTCCCCTTCCTTGCGAGGGCAATCCATGCGCACCGCGGCTTGTGGGCTATACGATCTATTTCCTGGGATGACGGCTTTTTTACAGGGATGGATGAATACAACACCAAAGACTCTCCCCGGTGGGAAGAAAGGTCAAGATAAAGGAGTTCTTACCATGAAAAAAACGAAGATTATTTGTACTTTGGGTCCGGCAACGGACAGAAAAGAGATCCTTGTCAAGATGATTGAAAGCGGCATGGATTTGGCTCGTTTCAACTTTTCCCATGGATCCCATGAGGAATGTGCCAAACGATTGGCCCTTTTGAAGGAAGCCATTGCCGAAACAGGCCGTGTCATCGGTTTTATCGGCGATACAAAGGGACCGGAAATGCGCCTGGGCCTGTTTAAGGGGGACAAGGTGACACTGAAGGACGGGGACGCCTTTACACTGACTGCAGAAGCTTGCGAGGGCACAGCGGAAAAAGCCCATGTAAACTACAGCGGTCTTCCCCAAGAGGTGAAAAAAGGTGATACGATCCTTCTGAATGATGGGAAACTGACCCTTCGGGTAGAATCAACGACGGATACTGAAATCCATACAACGGTCACCAACGGCGGGGAGATTTCTTCCCGTAAGCGTGTCGCTGTGCCAGGGGCTATCTTGAAGCTGCCCTTTATGTCGGAAGCAGACGTGTCCGATATTACCTTTGCGGCAAATGCGGGAATGGATTATATTGCAGCCTCCTTTGTACGCAGCGCCGATGATGCCATGCAGATCCGGCGCCTTCTGGAGAGCCTCGGCTCCAATATGGGCATCATTGCCAAGATTGAAAACCAGGAAGGCGTCGATAACATCGATGAAATCCTGAAAGTTGTCGACGGTGTCATGGTCGCCCGTGGTGATTTGGGTGTCGAGATTCCTATGGAAGATGTTCCTGTTGTCCAAAAGCAGATCATCGCAAAATGCAATGCAGCTGGCAAACCTGCCGTCACGGCAACCCAAATGCTTGAGAGCATGATCACAAATTACCATGCCACGCGTGCTGAGGCAAGTGATGTGGCAAATGCCATCTATGACGGGACCGATGCCATCATGCTGAGCGGTGAAACCGCTTCCGGTGCCTATCCTGTCGAAGCCGTGGAAACCATGAGCCGGATTGCCAAACGGACTGAAGCTTCCCTTGACTATGTGAATGTCTTTAAACATAAAGGCATTGGGGCACAGGTCCAGATGACGGACGCTATTTCCCATGCCACGGTGCAGATTGCTCAGGAACTTGATGCCAACGTGATCCTGTCCATTACGGAATCTGGATACACGGCCCGCATGGTTGCCAAATATCGTCCCCACGCCATGGTAGTCGGTGTTTCCCCGAAAGAAGAGAGTCTGCGCCGCATGGCGCTTTATTGGGGCGTCGTTCCCCTTAAAGGCCTCAATAAACCCAATACGGATGCCCTTATTGACCTTGCCGTCAACGAAGCCAGAAATGCAGGTCTTGTCCGGAAAGGGGATTCGGTCATTGTCACGGCGGGTAAGAACGTGGGGAAAGTAGGAAGTACGAACCTTATTCAGGTTGTCAATGTCGGTGAAATTGTCGTCAAAGGGCAGGGCATTGGCCGTAAATCCGTTACGGGCGAAGTGGCCCGCGTGGAGCATCTCAGTGATATCGATAAAATAAAAGAGGGTTCCATTCTTGTCTGTTCCGCCCTTGAAAACGAAATGGGTGCCAAAGCGGCCCAATCAGCGGGCATCATTGCTGAAGAAGGGGGCTTTACCTCGCCGGCGGCCATTGTGGGCATCAATTTCGGAATCCCTGTGATTGTTGGGGCCGCTGGAGCCATGAAGGAACTGGAAGATGGCGATGTGGTGACCCTTGACGTGGAGTCCGGTACGGTCTATGCCGGGAAAATCAACGTCAAATAAAAAGCGCATTGATGGATCTAAAAAACTTTACAAACAGCGTCACGGAGGCTTTTTTCCGTGGCGCTGTTTTGGTTATTCTTAAAAATACTAAGGCCCTTTCGTGAATTTAAAAAGAAGGCAATGGCCGCTTTTCCCGTTTTCTTGGAATCCAATCTGCTACAATAGAATTAAAATGGAGGAAGGTGAAGAATGTGGAAGGCTTTTGGCAGATGCTCTCCATCCAGATGCTGCTTTTTGTCTATATGGCCATTGGCTATGGACTGCGTAAAGGGAAAATCCTCAAAGCGGAGGCGCGGGATGCTTTTACGGAATTTGTCATCCTTGTTACCCTGCCGTGCATGATCTTTGAGTCCTTCCAGATTACCTTGACAGTTGAAACGCTGCAAAAAGGGCTCCTGAGCCTTTTTGTCGCCTCTTCTGTGGAAGTCCTTTCACTCATAATCAGCAACGTAGCCTTTCGGTTCTGTAAAAAAGATGAGATTCCTATCATGCGCTACGGGACGCTGGTCAGTAACTCCGGTTTTGCCGGTCTGCCGGTTATTGAAAATGGGTATGGGCTGGACGGTCTTTTTTATGCCAGCCTCTATATCATCCCTACAAGGATCCTCATGTGGAGTGCGGGCATCAGCCTTTTTACGACGGCACCGCGCTGGGAGCGTATAAAGAGGGTCCTATTCAACCCGGGCATCATTGCCGTAGAACTGGGGCTCCTGCGGATGCTCTTTGAACCCGACCTGCCGCTGGTTGCCGTGAGTGCAATCCACGCCTTGGGTGAATGCACGACGCCCCTTGCCATGATCATTGTGGGGATGATTTTGGCAGAGATTCCATTAAAGAACTTCCTATCGAGCAAGGCTTTGCTTCTATCCGCTATCCGTCAGCTTTTCATGCCGTTGGTGCTCCTTCTTAGCCTTCACGGCCTTCACATCGATCCCCTTCTGACGGCGGTCGCAACCATCCTTACGGGAATGCCTATCGGGTCTACGACGGCCATCCTTGCTGCAAAATATGGGGCCAATGCGGAATTTGCTTCTGCCTGTGTCTTTACGTCAACCGTGACAAGTCTCGTGACGGTGCCCTTTTTGGCTCTTTTCCTCTAAAAAAGAACTCCCAACAAATCCATGATTGGAAGTTGCTGGGAGATTTTTTATGCCTTATTGGGTAAACGTGCCAGAAGGTTTCTTTTAAGGGGCGGGACGATGCGTTGCAAAAGACCGGCCGCAACATAGGAGACCGTGACAAGGAGCACGTAAAAGACGGGCATGGGGAATCTGTCAAAGGGAACGATGGCTCGATCGATCCAGTAGCTTAATTGGTCGAGAAAGAAGGGATGGATGAGGTAGATATAAAAGGAACGATCCGATATTTTTTCCAATAAAGGCAGTTTTCCTTCAGGATAGCGGTCCAGAACGGCACTGGCAAAGAGGATGAAGATGACTGTATAGGTCAGGCCCGGTGTGGAAAGCTGCTGCAGTGCATTCGTCGTATCCTCAAGGGGCATGTGATGGATGAGGATCCAGCGGTAGAAGATCAGCGTGTTGCAGCTTGCAGATAGCACAAAAGCCGCGCCCAAGACTTTTTTCCATTTTCTGATGAAGGTAAGGAAGGCCTCATAATGACGGGCAATGACGCCGCCCATCATAAAGACAAAGAGATAGAAGAAGGGAAAATAGTTCAGCCTGTATTGGAGCAGGTCATACAGAAGGGGCGTATCGACAACCCATTGGGGATAGGCCCAGAAGTGGGCACTGACCCGGTATAAGAAAAGCTCTAAGATAAACAGGATGGATAGGCTCAGATAAAGGCCCATGGCTTCCATCTTTTTCATGAGGCTTCTCCATAGGGGAAAGAGCAGATAGAACCACATGAGGATGACGAGAAAATAGATGTGATAATTTCCCAGTCCAAAAAAGAGGGTGAAAAGCACGTATTTGGGATGCCACATGGCAAGGTTTCGGGCCATGAGACTTGCGACACCCATATAAAAGAGGCTCGTCACTACATAGGGAATCCCGATGCTCTTGAATCTTTTCTTGATAAAGGACCTATACTCCAAGGGCTTTTCCAAGGGATGGGAATAAAAAAGTCCGTAGCCGGAGATAAAAAATGAAGGTGGGCACGCTGTAGCGGCTCAGCACTTCACACAAAAGGTAGAGCCAGTTCCATGGTGTACCGGACTGCATGACAAGGTCACCGACGTGGATGGCAACGACGCCCAGCATGGAAAGGGCGCGCAAATGGTCAAAGATAATGTTTCGTTTTTTCATAAAAGAGCTCCTCTAAACGGTGTTTCCTTAACTTATCAATTATAATATACCCAAAGGGAAAAGGCCATCGAAAAAATCAACTGGTCAGATGGACCTTGCCTTGCTACAATGAAAATAAGAAAGGAGGGATCCCTATGAACCATCATACAATGCAGGCTTTTGCGCGGGGGAGCCTTTTTTGGCTTTCGCTCTTATGGTGCAGCAGCTGCGTATTTTGCTGCCTTTGCCGCCTTTTGTGATGACGCTCATCATCGGGAGCCTTGTCAATTTGTCCCTGGTCCTTGCGGGGCGCTTTACGGCGCCTGCCGTAATCTGGGCCATGAGTGCGGCCCTGCCTGCAGTGGCCTTTATGCAAGGTCATCTGGCCCTTCCCTTCATGATTCCTGTGGTCTTTTTCTCAAACGCGGCTTACGCTTTTTTCTGTAAAGAAGCGCAGCGTGCGCGCCTTCGTATCTTGATTGCCCCGCTTTTCAAGGCATCCTGTATGACAGCGGGGCTTTTTGCCGTGAGCTCCCTCTTTCAGGTCGGCCCTCAACTCGTCTGGCGGTTTCTTCTGTTCTATGGGAGCATGCAGTGGGCGACCTCCTTTTTAGGCTGCCTCTTTTTCGAACTTGTGGCTCGGCGTCTTGCTGGAAAAGAAAGTGTATGAAATGGTACAATCATATGGCTTTTTGGAAAGGCCCGTTATATAATAGATTGATACGCTTTTAGATTTGCTGTGGGGGAGAACAAAATGCAAATTATCGTTGTCGGCTGCGGTAAGGTGGGACGAAATATCGTTACGCAGCTTATCAAGGAAAACAATAATGTGACCGTCATTGATACCAATGCGGACCTCATCCACCATATTTCGACCAACTACGACGTCATGGGTATCATAGGCAACGGCTCAAGTTTCAACGTCTTGCGGCAGGCCGATCTTAAGCATGCGGATATGCTTATTGCCGTGACGGAAAGCGATGAAGTCAATCTTTTGACCTGCGTCATTGCCAAACTCAATAATAGCGGCTGTCACACCATTGCCCGTGTGCGGAGCCCGCATTATTCGGAGGAAAGCCATTTCCTGCAAAAGGGCCTGAATCTTTCCATGACCATCAATCCGGAACTGGAAGCTGCCAAGGAAATGACGCGGCTCCTTAATTTTCCTACGGCAATTGATATCTTCAGCTTTGCCAAGGACCGAATCGATATGCTGCGCTTCCGCGTTCCCCAGCGGTCCATGCTCATTGGGATTTCCTTAAAGCAGTTGGCGCAGCTGACGACAAATAATCTGCTTATCTGCATCATTGAACGCAATAGTGAAATCATTGTTCCTAACGGGGATACAGTCATCATGAGCGGCGATATCCTGACCATCATGGCTATGCCCAGCGATGTCGAGGAATTTTTCCGCAAAATCGGTGTCAAGACAAACAAAGCGGAAAACGTCATGATTGTCGGCGGCGGAGCTACAAGCTATTATTTGGCCAAGCTTCTTTCCAGCCGCAATATCCACGTGACCATCATCGAAAAGGATATGAAACGCTGCGAAGAGCTTGTGGATGCCTTGCCCGATGTAACTGTCGATTGTGGGGATGGAACGGACCGCCAACTGCTTGATGAGGAACATCTGGAAAATATGGACGGCTTTGTGGCCTGCACGGGCATCGATGAAGTTAACGCCATCCTTTCCCTTTACGTCATGAACCGTGTGAAGAAAAAGGTTGTCACAAAGCTGAATCATGTCGATTTTGGGGAACTTTTGGATAACCTTCATCTGGACAGCGTCATCAATCCGAAGGAGATTACGGCCCAAAAGATTGTGCAGTATGTCCGGGCTGCCGGCAACAGCATGGAGTCCAATGTGGAAACCCTTTATCGCCTTATGAATGGGCGCGTCGAAGCCATGGAATTTTTCATTGATAAGGATTCCTTGGTGACCGGGCAGAAGCTCGTCGATATGAAAATCAAGGACGGTGTCATCATTGCTGGAATCCTGCGCGGCGGCAGGCTGATTATCCCAGGCGGTCAGGATGAATTCCGGATTGGGGATACGGTCATTGTCGTAACAACCCATATCGGGTTCCACGATATTTATAATATTTTAAAATAGTGGGGTGAGGCCATGAATTATGCTGTGATTGGAAGGATCCTTTCCTGGGTCCTTCGTACGGAAGGCCTCTTAATGCTGCTTCCCTGCCTCATTGCCCTCATTTATGGGGAGTGGCAGGGCCTGGTCTATCTTGCCCTGGGAGTCGGGGCCATAGCGGCAGGCTGGCTCCTTTCCCGCAAAAAGATTGCCAATCCCGCCATCTATCAGCGCGAAGGCTTTGTGTCCGTTGGGCTTTCTTGGGTTGTCCTTTCCCTTTATGGAGCAATTCCTTTTGTCATTACCGGTGAGATTCCGGTTTTTCTTGATGCCCTTTTTGAGATTGTGTCAGGGTTTACGACGACAGGTTCTTCCATATTGGCCAATGTGGAGGCGCTCTCTCATACAAGCCTGTTTTGGCGGAGCTTTTCCCACTGGATTGGCGGGATGGGCGTCTTGGTCTTCATTCTCATGATGATCCCCTCAGGCAGCGGTGGTACGCAGATCAATCTCATGAAAGCGGAAAGCCCCGGTCCTGATGTATCAAAGTTCGTGCCCCGTGTAAAGAACACGGCCATCGTCCTTTACCGTATCTATCTTGGTATGACCCTTCTCATGATTGCCATCTTGGCTTTTTCTGGGATGAACTGGTTCCATAACCTGTGCATTACTTTTGGCACAGCGGGAACGGGGGGCTTCGGGGTCCTCAACAGCAGCTGCGCTGAGTATACGCCCTTTCAGCAGTGGATCATCACCATTTTTATGATTGCCTTTGGCGTCAATTTCAGTTTCTATTACTTGCTTCTGACAAAGAATTTCTATGAAGCCTTCCATCTGGAAGAAGTGGGGGCGTATCTTGCCATCATCCTTTGTGCCGGCCTTGCCATTACCTGGCAGATTGAACCGCGGTATGGCAATTTTGAGGAAGCCCTGCGCGTGGCCTATTTTCAAGTCGGTAGCATCATTACGACGACAGGGTTTTCAACGGTGGACTTTGACCTATGGCCAAGCTTTTCCAAAACCATCCTTGTCATGCTCATGATCATCGGAGCCTGTGCCGGATCAACAGGGGGCGGCGTCAAAGTCAGCCGCGTTGTCCTTGTCATGAAGAGTATCAAGCAGGAACTGCGCCAAATCATTCATCCCCATGGTGTACAGTGTGTCCGGATGGACAAGAAGACCGTGGACCGCAAGGTCCTCAGTTCCCTTTATGTCTATTTGACGAGTTATTTCTTTGTCTTTGGTCTTTCCGTGCTTGCCATCAGTCTCGAAAACTTTAGTTTTACGACCAACTTTACGGCTGTTGCGGCCACCCTCAACAATATCGGACCGGGACTTGCAGAAGTGGGTCCGAGCCGTAACTTTGGCGTATATGGAGACTTTTCCAAGTTGGTCCTGATCTTTGATATGCTCGCTGGCCGTTTGGAACTGCTCCCCATGCTGCTGCTTTTTTACCCACGGACTTGGTCCAGCAAATGCTAAGGAGCCTCATATGACAAATGAAGTGGAATACTGGACGGAGCGTCTTATAAAAGAAGTTGTCCTGCTGGGTCACCCTGCTGAATTTGGACGTCTGCTTGCTGCAAATTTGGGCTCTGAAAAAAGCATCCGCCGTTTGGCCCTTTATGTCGCGCACAATCAGCCGGCTTCGGCTGAGGACATTGCTGATGAAATGCTTGCCATCTGCGATGAACGAGACGCATGGCGCCGTAAAAAGGAAGCTGAATATTACAGCCAAAAAGTGAACGCGTGGTATAATCGAGACCGCAAAAAAGACCAGGACTGAGGGCCTGGTCTTTTTTTCGGCTGTATGACGGAGCGCCCTACCTGTGGTATAATGAGCTGATAACAAAGAAAGGATGAAGCAAATGGATACTTGGCAGCAAGTCAGCATCAGTGTAACCCGTGAAGCCGTCGAAGCAACAGCCAATCTTTTTTGTGAAGCCGGCGCCCGTAACGGAGTTGAAATAGACGATCCCCTGCTCCTCAAGGAGCTCAAGGAACATACAACGTGGGAACTGTGTGACCTTCCCATGCCGGAAGAAACGGAGATTGTGACCGTTTCTGCCTATTATCCTGAAGATGAAGAACTGTCCGGACGCCTTTCCACCATTAAGGAAGGCTTGTCAGAGATAGAAAAGAGAATTGGCAGCTTCCAGGTTGGTCAGCTCCGCTTCCGTAAGGTGAGTGAAAAAGATTGGGCCAATGAATGGAAGCAGTATTTCCATACGACGAAGATCGGCAGTCAGATTGTCATCAAACCCGATTGGGAAAGCTATACCCCGACGGCGGAAGAAAAAGTCATCGAACTTGATCCCGGTATGGCCTTTGGTACGGGAATGCATGCTACAACGCGGATGTGTATCGAACGCCTTGAGGAACTGGTCACGCCCAATATCGATGTGTATGACGTCGGTACAGGAAGCGGGATCCTTGCCATGACGGCCGCGCTTATGGGCGCCCGTTCCATTCATGCCATTGATATTGACGGCAAGGCTGTGGAAGTGGCCAAGGAAAATATTGCCAAAAATCACCTTTCCAACCGGATTACGGTCAAAAAGGGCAATCTCCTCGATGATGCCGATGAAAAGGCCGATCTCATTGTGGCAAACATTATTGCTGACATCATCATCACGCTCCTTCCCGATGCATTCAAAAAGCTCCGTCAAGGCGGGCTCTTCCTCGCCTCGGGCGTCATCAAGGAGCGCCTTTGCGATGTGGAAAAAGCGGCTCGGCAACATGGTTTTACTGTCCTTGATGTTAAAAACCGTGCTGGTTGGACCGCAATCACCATGAGAAAGGATGCCTGACGTGTACCGTTTCTTTTTAGGCAAACCCTTTGCCGATACCCTGGAAGTGACAGGCCAGGATGCCCATCACATGGGCCATGTCCTGCGCATGAAAGTAGGGGACGAGGTTCAAATCGTAAGCCTTGACCAGATTGCCGCCGTTATGAAAATTACGGCCTTTTCCAAAGATGCCGTCACCCTTGAAACAGTACGGATCCTTGAAGAAAACCACGAACCGACAGTGAGGGTCACCCTCTATCAGGGGCTTCCCAAGCAGGACAAGATGGAATGGATCATCCAAAAAGCCATTGAACTGGGTATTTCGGAGATCCAACCTGTCAGTATGGCTCATTGTGTCGTTCGCCTTGATGAGGGGAAAACTGCCAAAAAGCTGGAGCGCTGGCAAAAGATTGCTGAGGCAGCGGCCAAGCAAAGCAAGCGGGATATCGTCCCTGTTATCAAGGCCCCTCTGCCGGTAGCGCTCGCCCTGACTTCCTGTGAAGCGGACCTAAAGCTCATGGCCTACGAAGTCGAGGAAGAAGGCAGCCTGCGCAGGACTCTTCAGAAGACTCCTGATGCAAAATCCATTGCTCTTCTCATTGGGCCTGAAGGCGGTATTTCAGGGGATGAATTTGATCTTGCTGCTGCCCATGACTGGCAGTCTGTCAGCCTTGGACCACGCATCCTGCGCACGGAAACCGCGGCTCTTGCGGCCCTTGCGGCTATCCAATACGAAACCGGAAACCTGGGAGGTTAAGTGTGAAGCACAGCATCAGTTTTTATACTCTGGGCTGCAAAGTGAACCAGTCCGATACGGCTTCCATGGAAAAACTTTTCCGTGAAGCTGGCTATGAAATCGTTCCTTTTGGAGAAGCCAGTGATATTTGTCTCATCAATACCTGCGTCGTCACCAATATGGGGCAGGGGAAATCCCGGCGCATGATCCGCCGTACCATCAAACGTGATCCCAAACCGCTCATAGTCGTTACAGGGTGTTATCCCCAGACGGCGCCGGAAGAGGTTGCGGCCCTTGAGGGCGTGGACCTGCTTGTCGGCAACCGTGACCGGGCCCGCATCGTTGAGCTTGTGGAAGAGCGCCTCGGTGAGCGGGACGCGGCGCCCGTCAATGACGTCCTTGACCTGCCTGTAGGCAGTGAATTTGAAGATCTTGCGGCTTCTGTCGATGACAGCCGTGACCGGGCCTTCCTAAAGATTCAGGAAGGCTGTGATCAGTACTGCTCGTACTGCATCATCCCCTATGCAAGAGGTCATCTGCGTTCCCGACCGCTATCAAGTATCCGCCGCGAAGTGGAGCACCTTACAGAAGAAGGGTATAAGGAAGTCGTTCTCCTTGGTATCCATCTTGGCTGTTATGGTAAGGAGACGGCAAATGGCGAGCGTCTCTCCGATGCCGTTAGCGCTGCCCTTTCTGTACCGGCCCTGTGCCGTCTGCGCTTAGGCTCCTTGGAATCGGTGGAAGTCCAGCCGGAGCTCCTTCGGCTCATGCAGGAAGATCCGCGTTTTTGCTGCCATCTTCATTTGCCTCTTCAATCTGGCTGCGATAAGATACTAAAGGCGATGAACCGGCCTTATGACACAGCCCGCTTCAAGGAGCTCATTGATAGGATCCGTGCAGCTGTTCCGGATGTAGCCATTACAACGGATATCATAGTCGGATTCCCGGGGGAGACGGAAGCTGACTTTGCCCAAACCCTGACCTTTGCTGAGGCCTGCGGCTTTGCCAAGATCCATATCTTTCCTTATTCCAAACGCAAGGGAACGCCGGCAGCAGAACGGAAGGACCAGCTTTCCAATAAGGAAAAGGAAGACAGGGTCCATCGTTTGGAGGCAGTGGACCGCAAAGGAAATGAAATCTTCCGAAAGACCCTCATTGGGCGCCAGTACCCCGTCTTGTGGGAACAAATAGGCAGGAAAGGGCTTTGGGAAGGTCTCACACCCAATTATGTCCGGGTCTACCTTAAGTCCGAAGAAGACCTTACGGGAACCCTTACGACCGTTGCCGTAACCGGCCTTTTTGATGATGGCGTCCTTGCCGAACCCTGCTGACAGTCAGTGATGAAGGGGACGCACTCAAGCGTCGCCCGTCAAGAGAAAGAGGTGTTTTTTATGAGTGATTGTGTATTTTGTAAAATTGTTTCCGGTGAGATTCCAAGCCCCCGCGTCTATGAAGATGATGAAGTCATTGCCATCAATGACCTTAGTCCCATAGCACCAATCCATGTCCTCATCATTCCCAAGAAACACACGGAAAATATCGTTACGGCGCCGGTGGAACTGGTGGCTCATGTAAAGAAAATCCTGCCGGAAGTAACAAAAAAACTTGGAATTGCTGAAAAAGGCTTCCGTCTCATTGTCAATACAGGCGCCGAAGGCGGCCAAACAGTTCCTCATTTGCACTTCCATATCCTGGGCGGTAAAGAACTAGGTTGGCCGAAGCTCTAAAATCGTTGACAGGTACCCCTCTTTTACGGTATAATAACCGAGTGTTAATGTTAAATTACACTTCCCGAAAGAGATCGTGGAGGGAGGGATATAGATGACTGAGATCAGAGTTGGCAAAACTGAATCCATTGACAGTGCGCTTCGTCGTTTTAAGCGTGCGACTCAGAAGGCCGGCGTCCTCTCCGAAGTGAGAAAACGCGAACACTATGAGAAGCCCAGCGTAAAACGCAAAAAGAAGTCTGAAGCTGCCAGAAAACGCAAATCCAGATAATTCGTTTGGGGGCTTTAGTGATGTCTTTACGAGAACTCTTGCAGACGGATATGAAGACCGCCATGAAAGAACGGGAAAGCGGTAAGGAACGCCTTTCCGTCCTGCGTATGGTCTGGGCTGCTGTCCGGAACAAAGAGATTGATGAAAAGACCGAACTTACGGATGATGCCGTCATGGCCGTCTTGATGAAAGAAGTCAAGCAGCGCGAAGACACCATCAAGGAAATCAAGGATGCCAATCGTCCTGACCTTGTCGCTAAGAACGAAGAGGAAATCGAGATTCTTAAGAAGTATCTCCCCGAACCGCTCAGTGATGAGGAACTGAAAAAAGTGATTCAAGATGTCATTGCCACAACCGGCGCCAAGTCCATGAAGGACATGGGAAAGGTCATGGGCCGGGTACTTGCCCAGACCCAAGGCCGCGCAGCTGGTTCGCGCGTCAGTGCCCTCGTCAAGGAATTGCTCAAATAGTAAAAAACTCCGAATAGGTGAGCCTATTCGGAGTTTTTTGTTTTTCACCAGCCATTGGGAAAGTCCTCAAAATCATCGTAAGATTAGACAGGGAGAGCTTTTGTTTGTTCCCCATC
>ENA-OPYT01000029-OPYT01000029.1-human-gut-metagenome-genome-assembly--contig:-NODE-29-length-42579-cov-3.974842_pt1 | contig 42579 bp, 35 predicted proteins | sample MGYA00242636_ERZ504480 | MGnify/ENA primary metagenome ERZ504480 (study PRJEB26092, sample SAMD00036228) | human gut metagenome | host: Homo sapiens | study: EMG produced TPA metagenomics assembly of...
GCTGCAATAGTCGCCGTCGATCCGTCCGTACCGGCCAAAGCGACAGAGCCTGTGGCACCATCAACAGCTACGGAAGAACCGGCAGCCCCGTTAACCGTAAGGGAGCCGCTTTCACTGCCTGATTCCCCAAGAGCCACGGTATTTTTCAAACCTACGGTAATTCTTTTACCATCCGCATCAGCGGTAGTCGTGATGTTACCGTCATCCGGCAATCTGGATTGTCTTGCCCAGGTCTTGTTTAACTGCTGTATTATTGTCATCCGTCAAGCCGAAGCCGCCAGTTGCGTTTTCACTGGTGCCGTCGATAATAGCATCGCTTACGGTTTCAGCTGATCTTCCGTAGCTGCACGGCCGCTTACGATATCCGGATTGGCTACATTCCACGTCGTGTTATCCAAACCGGTTACATAGCTGCCTTCTTGAGATGTACCACCAGCTGTAGTAGCGGTTTGATTACCTAAGATAGCATCGCCGGCCGTTACGGTATTCAAACCTGTAATATCTTTCGCCAAGCGAACGGTTAATTTACCATTATCACCGTCTTGAGCGGCTACGATGCCAATGTTATTGTCGGTCGATAATTTGGTAGAATCAGTTTCACCGCCAACAATATTGACGGTTTTATTCAATTTTACAGCGGCCGTTCCGGTGTCGCCGGTGTAGACCATGCCGTCATCAAGGGTTGCTACAGTCGCACCGCCTGCGGTAATACGGTTAATAGAAGTACCGTTGACGTCGCTAGTCGCCGTACCGGCTGCGATGGTAGCCGTAGAACCGTCGGTACCGGTTAAAGCCACAGAACCGGTTGCCCCATCAACGGCTACGGAAGAACCACCGGTACCGTTAACAGTAAGGGAGCCGTCCGTGCCAGTCGTGCCGGTGCTGCCTAAGGTAACCTTATCAGCTAATTTAAGGTCATAAGCGATAGAATTGGTGCCTGTCGTCGACGTAATTTGTAAGTTGTTGCCTGTATACGTACTGTCGGTACCGGCTGCCGTGCCGCCTTCAACGGTTACCGTAGTCGTTGAACCGGAGCCACCGCTAACACCGGCGATAGCCTGATTCAATTGACTTACGTTAACACCATCGGTGCCAGCTGTACCGGCAGCAACGTTGGTAATCTTGTTCCCTCCATTATTGAGGCCCGTACCGGTCAGAGATACAGCGGTGCCACCACTGGGTCTGATAGTAATGCCGTTACCGCTAAGGGTTGTGGCATTGCCGGTGGTCGGATTGGTCAAATAGATTGTTTCCAAGCCACGGAGAGTTTTATTTAAGAGAAGGGTAACCTTGTTGTCACTGATTACGCTACCGATATTCGGGCTAGTGGAAAAATCAGACTGATAGTACAGTGTATTGTCTACGCCACCGGTAATCTTCAAGGATTCATTCAAAAGTTTAGTCGCTGTACGCGGTGTGTTGTCCGAGCCATATTGTGTGGATCCACTGGCTTGGAAATCACCGGTAGTAGCCAGCATGGTATTGGTCCACTGCTTCATGTTCACGGCATCCGTATCATACTGACCGGCTGCTAAACCGGTGAGTTTACGGGTCACGGAATTTCCGGCAAAGCCATCTGTACCAATGGAAACGACACCAGCACTGCTGTTCCATACGCCACCGCTGGTAGTACCGGCATTGCCTTTGGTAGAAAGCCAGCTGCTCCATGTACTGTCCTGAACATTCCAGCCCTGGCTGGTAGTATCTGTTGATCGCTCTGTAGTGGATCCAGAACCAATGGCCACACTAGTTGCAATCTTGGCCGTAGCAGCACTGCCTAATGCAATAGCACTAGCCGCCGAAGAATCTATAGCAGCCGTTTTACCAATAGCAATAGAATTCCCAGCCGGAGCGACGGTCTGATAACCGATAGCAATGGCGTCCGGATCCGTTGAAGCTGTACCAGCAGAGGCTTCTCGACCAATAGAGATACTTCGCGTACCTAACGATTTTGCCAAATAGCCAAAAGATATAGCACTACCGGCACTGGCGACCGTATCATAACCAATAGACATAGAATAAGAACCACTTGCATTTGCATTAGTCCCTTGGGCCATAGCACCGCCACCGCTGGCTACTGCATTATAACCGAAAGCACTGGCTCGGACGCCGGCGGTAGTAGCATTACGGCCTACAGCCATAGCATTTTCACCACTAGCATTTGCAGATGCACCGACGGCAATGTTTCCTTGATTTGTAGCTTGCGCACCCGACCCCGTAGCTACTGCATAAATCGCGCTCGCATTAGAGTTTTTACCAATGGCAACGGCTTCAATCGCGGTAGCCGAACTCGCACCACCAATTGCTACCGTAAAGCCCGAAGTCGATTGAGATGCAGCACCGATGGCAACCGCAGAGTCTCCATTTGCATCATATGAGGTCCTAGAAGTATCCGTATTACCGGCAATAGCATTATTACCAATAGCGATAGTATTCGTAGAATACGAGCGAGTATTTGTACCAAAGCCCATAGCATTTTCATAGGCTAGTGTGCCGCCGTCAGGTTGACCGACGACAACATTTTGACCGATAGCAATACCATGAACCGCATTTGATCGGTTGTTAGAACCTAAAATAACCGAGTTACCGGCACGACCGTAGGCAATATTGTCGTGACCGATTAGGACCCGGCCGCCGAAAGCCGAACTCGTGTTAGACCCATTAGGCGTATCTTCTGACGGCCCATAGTTCGCCGTTATGGCAGTCTGATTTGCGCCGATTACAACGTCATTAAGACTATAAGCTATGGCATTATAGCCGATAGCAACGGCTTTATTATTAGTGGCTCCTGCCGTACCGGCAATACTGCCTAGACCAAAAGCAAGGGAATAATCATTGGCAGCCGTACCACCGGCTATAGCTGCCGCATTGGTGCCGCTCGCCGTCGAACCGTTACCGACAGCTACAGAGTTAGTACCGCTTGCATTGGATCCGCCGCCTGCAGCCACGTTTGTGGTCCCACTAATAGTCCCCCAGGCATTGGTTGCAAATGCCGGAAACGTTAGGGTTGAAGCAATCCCCAAGGACAGACTGGTCACGACGGCCAGCCGCAGCAGGCTATGGGGTACGCGCGACGTGTGCTGCGATTTTGTTTTACTATTTCTCTTAGCAAGTTCTGAAACGACTATGTAGGCATTTCTCACCTTACTCCAAACGACCTTGTAGATCTTATTCATAAAAAAACCTTCCTCCTTTTAAATCCCAATAAACTAACTCGTAAAAACGGATGTAACTCGGAATCTATCCTGACAGTAGGCAAATCTAGGACCTGTCAGGATCTGTCAATGACTTGTGATGTATGGATTACAACTAAAAAAAATACCGTCTCAGGTAAATCGTTCCCCCGTTGAAACGATCAATCACAGGTCATGCTGTCAACACCCCTTCCTGCTGTGATGTTTTTTCAATGAAACGTATACACTCTAACGATAAGTTACACTTCAAAAAATAAAATTGGGACCACATAAAAACTTATTTATAAATATCATTTCTCTTTTAATATTTGACAATACTCATCCACAAAGTTTTATTTATTTTGTTTTATTATTGAAGTTGTAAGCTAAATCATGTACTACAAATACGCTAGTTATCCCAATTTATCTTTATATTATAATGTGGATTGTTTTAATCTTTGATATAGTATATCATTCTGTCAAATAACTTGTAAAGCTTATCTATAAGAAATTTTGTGTCTTTACATAAATATTAACACCATAAAAAATATAAATTTTCTCTAACAAAGTATATCATGTGTCAATATATTACAATTTTAACTATAAGAAAGGGCCCCTATTCCCTTTTATAGAAAGGCGAAACAAAAGGACAACATAATTTCTATATAAAAAATCAGCCGAATTGGGATATATCGGCTGTTTCTGGAATACATCTATTGTTTAGCATATCTTGTCCCAAATAAGCGTATAGATCACTAATCAGGACATAATTTGTCTATAATACACCTATTATTCGCAAAAGTTTTGAATAATTTTTCTGATTCAAAAGGGCAAAAAGAAAAAGCCCGGTTGTATCATTACTCAAAGAATAATGGATACAACCGGGCTCATGTATGGTGGGCGGTAATGGATTCGAACCATCGACCCCCTCGATGTCAACGAGATACTCTAACCAACTGAGCTAACCGCCCATACAGCGCAAGTTTCATGCGACTTGTATAGTATACCGTGTTTTCGTCTTCTTGGCAAGTCTTTTTTATTATTTTATCTTTTCCAATTCTACCTCCATTTGGCGCTCGGTCAGGACGCCGCGATAAGGAAAGCTCATCTGGCCGCCCCGGGCGATGAAGATGACCTGCGGCACGTCGGCGATGCCGTAGTCACGAAAAAGTTGGCCGTCACCGCCATAGACGGGGATCCCGTAGCCTTTCTTGCGGCAGTAGGCTGCCCCCTTGTCAGCATCTGGACCGGTAGGCACGGCGACAAAGGTAACGTCCGCTCCATACTTCTGATACATCTCTTCCAGAAGGGCTAAGTTCTTCAGGCTGTCGTCGCTCCAGACGGCCCAGAAAAAGAGACAGACCGGTTTTTGATTATATAAGTCCTGCAGGCGCACGTCACCATCTTCACCGTAGAGCCGTTCATCAGGGGCCAGCATTTCCGTTTCGGCCCGGCTCACTTCTTCGGCCGCTTCTATTGTCGCCGAGCTGTAGGCATCGGGTTCTTTTTCGGGCCAAAAAAAGAGGCTGAGCACGACGCAGACGGCGGCTAAGCATACCAGTACTTTCGTTTTTGTCCTCATGATTTCTCCTTTCGTCTATTATACCCGACTGACGAATAAACTTCAAACGACCGCAAGGCCCAAAAAAGGGACCGTGCTGAAGGTAAGGCACAGTCCCTGAATCCGGGGAAAATGAAATATATGAGACGCCTCAGGCGTGAATATAGATACGGACGGCACGATTGATGAGGTTGATTTTCCGTCCATAGAAGAGATAATACAAGACGAAGCAGGCAGCGGCGATGACACCGGCTACAATGTAGAGCTGCGGGAAGGTCAAGAGGCCCTGGAGGCTGCCGAGAACGTAAGGACCGACGCCGATGCCGAGGTCAAGGGCGACGAAGTACGTCGACAAGGCAACGCTGATACGGTAGGGCGGCGTCAATTTGATGCAGACGGCCTGACCGTTCGACATGAAGGTCCCATAGCCGAGGCCGACGAAGACGCCGGACAAGAGGAGCTGCCACGAAGTCCCTGTAATGCTGAGCAGGAAGAGGCCGATGGCAAGACAGATGTAGCAAGGATAGAGGACGTAGTTTTCGCCTTTGCGGTCGAAGATGATGCCCGTCAGCGGACGAGTCAAGGTAATGACGACGGCGTAGACGACGAAGAAGAAGGTCCCGGCTTCGACTAAGTTGATTTCCCGGGCATAAGCGGCCAGGAAGGTCAGGACGCTGGAATAGGCAAAGCCCATGAAGAAACCGATGATGGAGATGACCATGACGCGGTATTCGACGTAGTTGTCGAGGGTCATGGCTTTCATCTTGGCGATCTGTTCGGACGTCAGTTCAATTTCATTGATATGAAGGATGATGCAGCCGATCATGCACAGGCCGACCAAGACGGCGCAGAGGGTAATGATGAAGGTGAAGTTGGTAATGACGATGAGGAGCATGCCCAAGAAAGGACCGACAGCAGCGGCCAGGCTGGTGCTGAGGCCGTAATAGTTGATGCCCTGGCCTCTCTTTTCAGGCGGAATACAGGAGGCAACGATGGTGTTGGTCGCCGTCGATACGATGCCGTAAGCCATGCCGTTGAGGAAGCGGATTACGTAGAGAATAGCTAGATTCGGGATATAGAAATACAATAAGGTCGTTACGAAGTAAAAGATGATGCCGCCATAAAGAGACATGCGGCGGCCGTAGAGTTCAATGGCCTTGCCGAACTGAAGGCGTGCCAAGAGGGTGCCGACGATGAAGATGCCCGATGCCAGTCCCGCTTCCCCTAAAGAGGCGTGGAGTTGGTCTTTAGCGACGACGGCGATGATGACCATTAACAGATAATAGATGAGGTAGACGACGAAGTTGATTCCCGTATCAAGCAGGAAATCCTTGTTCCAAAGTGATTGATTTGACATACAGCATTCACTGCTCCTTTCGTATTTGCAAGCTAGATTCTACACCTTCCGCCGCCCCTTGTATAACAGAAAAAAAAGATATTTGTCATCGTTTTTTTTGATGACAAATATCTTTCATGGACTAGGTTTCAATGTGGTAGACGCGGCGGATATACTCGACAAATACTTGGATGGCAGCGTACTTAGGATTCTTTTTTTTGTAGACCAAATAGCATGGCAAATGGATAGGCGGATCGAGCTGAGCGTAGTTTTCGACGACGCCCATAGCCCGTAAAAATCGTTCGGGCAGCAAGGCCCCGATCTGGTTCTGCTGACAGTAATTGAGCATGGCATAGGGCGTAGAGAACCAGGCTTTCGTCTTCTGGGGCTGACAGTCCTGGGCTTCAAAATAACGGCCGATATAGGCGTTCATCTCATACTGCGGCGAATATTGCGCCAAGGGCTCTGCTGCTACGTCTTTCGCGGGAATGGAAGTACCGCTGACGTCGAGACCCGGCTTATAGTAGACGATGTTGTCGGTCCCAAAGAAAACCTTTTCGTAGTCGTCGAGGTTAAGGCTCGGCAAGTAAAACAGGGATACGATATCGAGACGGTCATCCTTCAGCCATTGGAGCATTTCCCGCACTTCGAGGTTATAGACCCGAAAGGACGCGCCGCTGTGATGATCCTGAAAGTAAGCCAGATGGCGGTTCATGTGGACGTCACCTAAGGACAGCATGATACCCACGGCCAGAGGTTGGGCCGTCGCCGCCCTTCCGGGAAGCTCACTGACGACGGCTTCGAGTTCACCGAGGATATGGCTTATCTTGGTATAAAAGTCCTTCCCTTCCGGCGTCAGGTGGCTGCCGCGGTTGGAGCGCTCGATGAGGTGGACGCCTAGGAGTTCTTCCAGCTTCTTCATTTGAGCGCTGAAGGCCGACTGAGTGATGTTAGCCGCCTTAGCAGCGGCTGTAAAGTTACCGTATTTACTGTAAATGACAAAATTCCGCAATTGCTGTATCGATGGCAATTCCATGTTACTCCCCCACTTGAAAAGGGACTTCGCATCCGGGCATCTTGCCGGGGCGCGAGTCCCTGTGTCATCCTTACTGCAATACAAAACGAGGAAACTGTCCCAAGCTTTATGCCGGGACAGTACCTACTGAATCGTTATTCCGAAAAAAGTTCATCAAAAGCGGCATTAGCTGCGTCGAATTCTTCATCCGTCGGCGCAACATAGACTTCTTCGCCGTCTTCCACATCGACGCGGGCTACGATAGCATCGCCGTCGTCGTCGGCATCGTCGTCTTCACTGTCAGGAACTTCGACGAGAAGGGCGAATACTTTGCCGTCAATGTCGATGCGCTGTACTTCCTGATAATTTACTTCATTGCCGTCGTCATCCGTTGCGGTAACGATGATAACTTCTTCCAATTCGTTGTTCATTTCTTCCGACATGATAGTCCTCCTTAGTGAGCATGAGCGTCTAAATAATTTTGTAAAATAAGGATTGCCGCCATTTTATCGACAAATTGCTTGCGCTTTTCGCGCCGCACATTTCCTTCTTTTAATACATTCTGGGCCATGATGGTCGTCAGGCGTTCATCCCAATAGACAATGTCTACGTTCGGGACGGTTTTCTGGAATCGTTGAACGAATTCTTCGATGTGTTTCATGTTATCACTGTAATCACCATTCATATGGCGTGGTTTGCCTACGACGATGCAGTGTACTTCTTTTTCTTTGATCAGTTCGTGCAGGCGGGCAAAGTCTGCTTCATCCGACTTGCGGCGAATCGTTTCTACGCCTTGGGCCGTAATCAGCAGGGCGTCGCTGCAGGCAACGCCTATCGTCTTGGAACCGACGTCGAGTCCTAAAATTCGCATATGCCTCCTATAAGTTCCGCTGTTTGACGTAGGAACGGACTAATTCTTCGATCAGTTCGTCCCGTTCAATGCGGCGGATATTGCTGCGAGCATTGTTGTGGCTCGTAATATACGTCGGATCACCGGACAGTAAGTAGCCGACGATCTGATTGATCGGGTTGTACCCTTTTTCTTCCAATGCGTGATAGACATCTTCGAGAATCATGGACGCAACGGTCTGTTCTTCGCTGCGGTTTTGCATAATCATCGTTTCGTCATTGACTGCCATATTGACTCACATCCTTTTATTCAATTGGCATGACTGCCAAAAATTTATCCTAACAAATCACGGACGGCATCGGCGCCAGCTTTTAAGGCATCGGCCAATTTTTCCGGTTCTTTGCCGCCGGCCTGGGCCATATCGGGACGACCGCCGCCGTTCCCACCGGCTGCCTGAGCGGCTGCCTTGATGATCTTGCCGGCGTGGAGGCCGCGTTTGACATCGGCTTTAGCGACCTTGCAGACGAAGTTAACTTTATCGTCGTGGGCCATTCCCAAGAGGACGACGCCGCTGCCGACCTTATCGAGGACGGAGTCGGCCAAATCGCGGAGGTTGTCCATGGAATCGGCCTGGGCTACAGCCGTGATGACCGAGACCCCGCCGATATCTTCCTTACCGGCTAAGATGCTGTCCATATCGGACATGGCGGCTTCTTTCTTGAGCTGAGCCAGTTCTTTTTCCATGCCTTTGGCCTGAGCCAGGAGGGCTTCTAATTTAGCCGTCGTATCGCCGACTTTGGCTTTGAGCAGGTCGGCCAGTTGCTGGAGTTCACGGGATTCTGCTTTAGCTACTGCCAGGGCTGCTTCGCCGGTGACGGCTTCGATGCGGCGGACGCCGGATCCAGTCCCGGATTCACCAGTAATGCGGAAGGAGCCGATGACCGACGTGTTGTCGACGTGGGAGCCGCCGCAGAGTTCGCAGCTGAAGTCATCGACGGAGACGACGCGGACGACGTCGCCGTATTTTTCACCGAATAAGGCCATGGCGCCCTTTTCTTTGGCGTCATCGATAGGCATTTCTTCGATGGTTACAGGTATATTCTTAAGAATTTCTTCGTTGACCAGGTTTTCGATAGCATCGAGTTCGGCCTGGGTCACGGGCGAGAAATGGGTAAAGTCAAAGCGCAGGTGGTCCGGCGTGACTAAGGAGCCAGCCTGGTTGACGTGATTGCCCAAAATCTTGCGCAGGGCGGCCTGCAGGAGATGGGTTGCTGTGTGGTTACGGGCCAGGTTCAGATGGCGTGTCTGATGGACTGTAACGTCGACAGTATCGCCTGTCTGAAGTGTCCCTTCATCGACGGTGGCGATGAGGTATACTAAGCCATTCGGAAGTGCTTTGGCATCGGTAACCTGAACCTTCCCTTTTTCGCCGGCCAGAACACCCGTATCGCTGAGCTGGCCGCCGCCTTCGGCGTGGAAGGGGTTGTTGTCAACGATAATCGTCACTTCTTCCCCAGCCTGGGCTGCATCGACTTCGACGCCGCCTTTACCGATCATGACGATAGAGGCTTTGGTGGCCGACGGGTCGTTGATCAGTTTCGACTGGTCAAGTTTGGTCGTGTCCGGCGTAGCTACTTTGGCTGATACGTCGGCACGGGCAGCGCGGGCCCGTTCCTGCTGTTCCTTCATGGCTGCTTCAAAACCATCGGTATCGATGGTCATGCCATTTTCACCAGCGATTTCTTCGGTCAGTTCCATGGGGAAGCCATACGTATCATAGAGTTTGAATACGTTATCGCCGGAGAGGACTTTATTGTCGCTCTGGCTCATCATGTCGTTCAAGAGTTCCATGCCCTGAGCCAGGGTAGCACTGAATTGTTTTTCTTCCGTATCGATGATCTGTTTGATCAGTTCCTGACGTTCCCGCAATTCCGGATATTCATCGCCGAGGATATCCATGACTGTATCGACGAGGCTGCCGAGGAACATGTCGCGGATGCCCAAGAGGCGGCCGAAACGGACGGCACGGCGCAGGATACGGCGCAGGACGTAACCCCGGCCTTCGTTAGACGGCAGGATGCCGTCGGAGATCATGACCGTAATGGCCCGAATATGGTCGGCAATGACCTTCATGGCGATCTTCTGCTGCGGATCGCTGTAATCGCCGTGGCTGATGGCAATGACCTTTTCGATAATCGGGAAGATCAGGTCTGTTTCAAAGTTCGATTCCTTCTGCTGAATGACCGAAGCCAGTCGTTCGAGGCCGCAGCCGGTATCGATGTTTTTCTTTTCGAGGGGTTCGTATTTTCCGTCTTTCGTCCGGTTGAACTGGGTGAAAACGAGGTTCCAAATTTCCAGGTAACGGTCGCAGTCACAGCCGACGTTGCACGTAGGCTGGCCACAGCCGCGTTCAGGGCCGAGGTCGTAGAAGATTTCGCTGTCCGGACCGCAAGGGCCTTCGCCGATTTCCCAGAAGTTATCGTCGAATTTGAAGATTCTTTCGTCGGCAAGACCGATCATATTATGCCAGTAATCATAGGCTTCTTTATCATCGGGATAAATGGTAACGTATAATTTGCTCTTGTCCAGTTCGAGTACTTCTGTCAAAAATTCCCAAGCCCAGGAAATGGCTTCCTTCTTGAAATAGTTGCCGAAAGAGAAGTTGCCGAGCATTTCAAAGAACGTATGGTGACGGGCCGTGCGGCCTACGTTGTCGATGTCCCCGGTACGGATGCACTTCTGGCTCGTCGTGACCCGGTACGACGGCGGGACGAGCTTGCCCGTAAAGTACGGCTTGAGCGGGGCCATGCCGGCGCCGATGAGGAGCAGGCTGGGGTCGTTTTCCGGAATGAGGGGAAAACTGTGCAGGATCAGATGTTCCTTGCTCTTAAAAAATTGTAAATAGGCCTTACGGATTTCATTACCCGTCATGTACTTCATAGTAATAAACACTCCCTCTACATATCTTTCTATATGGGAAAATTATACGCTCATTTCCCCCGGTTCGGCAACCTTTTTTGACGATAAAAAATCGGAAGGACTGCCGTATAAGGAATGGCTAGAGACGACTTGTTCCCTAGCCATTACATCTTATTTTCGAACCCTGGTAGCGCCGACGTAACGCGACGACCAGTAGCCGCTGTCTAAACTGTCTACGCGGATACCGCCGCTGCTGGTAGCGCTGATGAAGTTGTTGTCACCGACATAGATACCGGTATGAGACACGCCCGGTTCATAGGTCGTAAAGAATACTAAATCGCCCGGCATGAGGTCCGTGCGGCGAACCCGCTGGCCGACTTCGTACTGTTGATCCGCCATACGCGGAAGTTCGATGCCGTTATGGGAAAAGACATACTTGGTAAATCCCGAGCAGTCAAAGCCATCGGGCGTATTCCCGCCAAATACATAGGGAACGCCCAGGTACTGATACGCTGAGTTGACCAATTGATTGCCAAAGGCATCACCGCCGCCAAAGTGCTTATATTTCGATACGGCCTGGTCGTTGACCTTGATATCTTGTGCTTTCTTAGCGACTGGGGGATTATTCTTGGGTGGATTCGCAGGTAACATGGAGCGACTGCCCGTCAGGAGATAATAAGTCCAACCGCCAACGGTACCGCTGACCTGGATTTTCTTATCTTTCTGATATTTCGACACGGCCTGTGCCGTTTCTTTCGTGTATACTCCGTTGACATTGACTTTGTAGCCCTTGCTGCGCAGCCCTTGCTGAACAGAACGGACTTCATCGCCGCGGCTGCCGACGGTTAAGGTCGACGCAGCCAGTGCCGGTACAGCAGTACACATGAAAATGGCAGTCAATATCCAAACTTTACTGTTTTTTCTCCACATAAAAACTCCTCTCTGTCTCGAAGTCCATACAACGCAATAGGCATTTATGGTTCTTTTCGCTGGCCCAGTTCGGCACGCAGCCAATACAGGGGCCTGTGTTTTACCTCTTCAAAGATACGTCCTATATACTCTCCGATGACACCGATAAAAATGAGCTGAATACCGCTGAACAGGCACTGGACGATCATCATCGTCGTCCATCCCGGTACCACTTTGCCCACTAAATTACTGTAAACGACATGCAGGATCAGCAGTAAACTTAAAATCCCGCTTAATATGCCGATGTAAAAGGAAACCCGTAAGGGTATTTTTGAATAAGCCATGATTCCATCTAAGGCAAAATGGAGCATTTTGCGCATGGAAAAATTTTGAACTGCCGGCGTAGCGTTTAGGGGCTACGAAACGAACGAAGGTCTGTGTATAGCCGATATCCCCGATCAGGCCGCGAATGAAACGGTCGTGTTCGCGAAATTGTTTAAACGTTTCCAAAACCTTTTTGTCAATGAGGCGGAAATCAGAGCCGCCGGGCGTGATGTGAACCGGTGACACGGCATTCAAGACGCGATAGTACCATTTGGACGTCAGTTTCTTTACAAAACCTGCGTCGTCGGTCGCTTCGCGAATCGTCTGCACGACGTCACTGCCGTCACGCCATTTCTGAACCAGGTCGGGAATCATTTCCGGCGGATGCTGCAAATCACCGTCCATGGTGATAATCGCATCGCCGCGGGCATGGTCCATTCCACAGGTAATGGCCAGTTGATGCCCGAAATTGCAAGCCAGGATAAAGGCCCGGACGTGTTCGTCCTCTTGGGCCAGCCGACTGAGAATAAGGGGCGTAGCATCCTTAGAACCGTCGTCTACGAAGATTATTTCATAATCCATATCGAGTGTCGCTGCGGCTTTCGTCGCCTCCATATAGAATTTCTCAATATTCGGCTGTTCATTATATACGGGAACGACAATCGACAGTAATTGTCCTTCCGTCCCTCTTTCTTCTAAATTCAATTATATCATCCCAATATTTTTATTGTCAAAACCGGCAGCCTTGCATTCGGGTACAAGGGTTACCAAGAAGTCACTGATTTCAGCTTGTGAAGCGTAGCCAATGATTCGTTTAAGCGGTTTACCGCCTTTAAAAAACAATAGCGTCGGAACGGCCATGATTTCATACTTTTCAGCGAGTGCGCGGTGGTTGTCGACGTTGACCTTCACGACGCTGACGGCGTCGCCAAAGCGAGCGGCAGCTTGTCTGACTTCGGCATGAACCATCTTGCACGGTCCGCACCAGGGTGCCCAGAAGTCGACGACGACGATGCCCGGCTGATGAAAGACTTTTACTGAAAAATCGGAATCACTGTCAAGCGACACGATTGCCATAATTACCTAACCTCCTAACTAGCCGATAATAAATCACACTAATTATATCAAAAAACACCGCGATTTTCCAGTAAAATCGCGGTGTATCTCGTGTCAACAAGAAAAAAATATATATTTTTAAGGCAGATTCGTAAACTCCATGATCCGATGAAAGAGATTTTTAGCCAAGGGCCCGAAGCCGTCGCTTTTAAGGGACGAGTAAGCCAGGGCCGGATGGTCCGTCGGAAAGAGCTTGTTCAGCTGCGCTAAGTTGCGGTGCTTTTCATTGGCCTTCAATTTATCGGCCTTGGTCCCGACGATCTGCAAAGGTACGCCGCTGGAGGCCAGCCATTCATAGGCTTCGCGGTCGATGGCAAGACCGGGATGACGCAGGTCGACGAGGAGGCACAAGACGCAGAGGTTTTCAGAGGCCGTGACGTATTCACTGATGAAAGCACTCCAGCGGTCGCGGTTCTTGCCGCCGGTCTTGGCAAAGCCGTAACCCGGCAGATCGACCAGGAAAAAGGGAAGGCGCCGCTCCCCTTCTTCTTCATCGCGACGCCGCAGGGCGGCCTTGAAATAGTTGATGGTCTGGGTCTTCCCCGGCGCGCCGCTGACCCTGGCCAGGCCGCGGTGGCGGCAGAGGGAATTGATCAGGCTCGACTTGCCGACGTTAGAGCGGCCGAGAAAGGCCACTTCCGGAAGATTGTTCGTCGGATATTGATCGCGGCGGACAGCCGTTGCCGCATACTCGGCCTGAATGATGTCGAAAGAGGCCATCAGGACTTCACCAGTGCCTGAGCCAGCACTTCATCCATGTGGTGGACGAATACGAATTTGACGTCGTCCTGAACGGACTGGGGCACGTCGACCATGTCGCGGCGGTTCTGTTCCGGAAGCAGGATCTTTTTAATGCCGGCCCGGTGGGCAGCAATGACTTTTTCCTTGATGCCGCCGACGGGAAGGACTGTGCCGCGCAGGGTAATTTCACCGGTCATGGCGACGTCGTGGCGGACCGCTTTACCGGTCAGGGCCGACGTAATGGCCGTGGCCATGGTAATCCCGGCTGACGGACCATCTTTGGGGATGGCCCCTTCGGGCAAGTGGATGTGCAAATCGGTCTTGGTGTAAAAATCTTCGGCAAGGCCTAAGGCTTCGGCACGGCTGCGGATATAGGTGACGCCGGCTTCGGCCGATTCTTTCATGACGCTGCCGAGTTGTCCCGTAAGCATCAAACGGCCACGGCCTTTGACGGCCACGGCTTCTGTTTCCAGGACTTCTCCGCCGACCTGCGTCCAGGCCATGCCGGTGACGATGCCGACTTCGTCGTCTTTATGAATCGTGTCGGGCAGGAATTTTACCGGCCCTAAGAGCTTTTCTAAGTTCTTGACCGATACGCTGAGGGGCACTTCGTCATTCATGAGCAGGGATTTCCCGATGCGGCGGCAAGCCGTACCGATCATCTTTTCCAAGCGGCGGACCCCGGATTCACGGGTGTAGCCGGAGATGATACGGCGCAGGACGGCATCGGAGAATTTAGCCTGGCTGGCTTTAAGGCCGTTTTCCTTGATCTGTTTCGGTACCAGGTATTTCTTGGCAATCTGGACTTTTTCGTCTTCCGTATAGCTCGTGAAGTCGATGATTTCCATGCGGTCCATCAAGGGACGCGGAATGTTGCTGAGAACGTTGGCCGTCGTGATCCAGAAGACTTTGGACAAGTCAAAGGGCAGTTCCAGGAAATGGTCACTGAAGGTATGGTTCTGTTCCGGGTCGAGGACTTCGAGGAGCGCCGACGACGGGTCTCCCCGCATATCGGCGGTCATCTTATCGATTTCGTCGAGGAGGAAGACCGGGTTCTTGACGCCGGCCTGCTTCATGCCGCTCAAGATGCGGCCCGGCAGGGCGCCGATATAGGTCCGGCGATGGCCACGGATTTCGGCCTCATCGCGCACACCGCCTAAGGAGACGCGGACGTATTTACGGTTCATGGCTCTGGCAATGGACCGGGCGATACTGGTTTTCCCCGTTCCAGGAGGGCCAACGAAGCAAAGGATCGGTCCCTTGAGGCTATGGGTCAGTTGTTTTACCGCCAAGTATTCGATGATGCGGTCTTTGACCTTATTCAGACCGTAATGGTCTTCGTCGAGAACCTGCTGGGCTTCATTGAGGTCCAGTCGGTCCTTCGTTTCTTTCTTCCAAGGAAGAGCCATGGCCAGGTCCAGATAGGTCCGGATAATCGCCGATTCGGCCATCATAGGCGGCATGGAATCGAGGCGGTCCGTTTCTTTGAGCAGGGCCTTTTCGATATCTTTATCAAGTTTCATCTTCTTGATCTTATCGCGAAGTTCCTGCACTTCCGTATCTTTATCGACCTTGTCCCCCAGTTCATCGTGGATGGCCTTTATTTTTTCCGCGCAGATAGTATTCTTTCTGCTGCTGATCCATCTTACCGCGGACTTCGCGGTTTAATTTCGATTCGAGGTTAGCAATGTCGACTTCCGTATCGAGAAGCGAGCCGATGCGGCGCAGACGAGCTTCGACGTCGGTCATTTCCAGAATCTGCTGGCGGATGACCAGTTTCAAAGGAAGCTGCGACGCTGCGTAGTCGGCCAGGACGCCCGGACCTTCGATGCTCTTGGCAATTTCGCTGGCTTCTTCGCCGTCACGAAGTTTATCGAGCCAATCGAGGAGGCGTTTGAGAATGACCCGGCGCAGGGCTTCTTCTTCCGTCGCATTGCGGCTGATTTCAGCTACTTTGATGGCAGCGCCTTCGAGATAGCCGGCTTTCTGGGAAAAGCCCTGCATGCGGACACGGGAAATCCCGTTGACCAAAATGCGGACCAAGCCGCCCGGCATGCGGAGAAACTGTTCGATTTTTACGACGCAGCCAATAGTATAGACGTCGTCAAAGCCCGGATTGTCTTCGTTTTCATCGACCTGGGTAGCCACTAAGAGCTGGCGGTCATGCTCCATGGCATAGTCGACCGCTGCCAGGGACGTATCCCGGCCGATGTCGATGTGACTGACCAGATTGGGGTAGACGACAATACCGCGAAGGGGAACAAAAGGCAAAGACAGAATATCGCGTTCATCCATGACAATGTTTTCTTCCATATTTTCACCTTCTTCTATTGAAAAATAAAACTCATTTCCGGTTTAAGAAATGAGTTTTATCATACCACTATATCATTTTGCCTCTTTCAAAACGAGATCCGGCTCAGCGCCGTCCTTGACGCAGGCATCCGTTACGACGCATTTTTCAACGTCGTCGCGGCTCGGTACGTCAAACATGACATCGAGCATGATCCGTTCGATGATCGAGCGAAGTCCGCGGGCACCGGTATTGCGCCGCAGCGCTTCCTTGGCAATGGCCTGCAGAGCGTCCGGCGTAAATTCGAGATCTACGTCATCCATGGACAGCATCTTCTGATACTGTTTGACCAGGGCGTTCTTGGGCTCTGTGAGGATATGTACCATCGCTTCTTCATCAAGAGGATTGAGTGTAACTAAAACAGGCAGACGGCCGATCAATTCAGGAATGAGGCCGAACTTCTGGAGGTCCGTCGGGATGATGTCCCGCAGGAGGGATTCCATGGAATGTTGCTTCCTTGGTCTGAATGTCAGCGCCAAAGCCATATCTATCCGTCGTCGCTCAGATGGTCTTATCGATGCCGTCAAAAGCACCGCCGCAGATAAGAGGATGTTCGTCGTGTCGATTTGCAGCATTTCCTGATGAGGGTGCTTGCGCCCGCCCTGAGGCGGAACGCCGGCAACGGTCCCTTCGAGGATTTTCAGGAGGGCCTGCTGGACACCTTCACCGGATACGTCGCGGGTGATCGACGGGTTTTCTGATTTACGGGCAATCTTATCGATTTCGTCGATATAGATGATGCCTCGTTCGGCCTTGGCAATATCGTAGTCCGCAGCCTGAATCAGTTTGAGCAGACAGTTTTCGACGTCTTCGCCGACATAGCCGGCTTCGGTCAAGCTCGTCGCATCGGCAATGGCAAAGGGCACGTCGAGGAGTCGCGCCAGGGTCTGAGCCAACAGGGTTTTACCGCTCCCCGTAGGGCCGACCATGACGATATTTGATTTTTGGAGTTCTACGTCGCCGGAAACGGACGTCGAATTGGTCTGCAGCCGTTTGTAATGGTTGTAGACGGCAACCGAAAGGGTCTTCTTAGCGGCCTCCTGGCCGATGACGTATTCATCGAGGGTTGCCTTAATTTCATGCGGTGTCGGCAAATCCTTCAATTCGAACTCTTCTGTATCTTCCGTCTTTTCTTCTTCGATGATGTGCTGCGCTACGGCAACGCATTCATCGCAGATGTAGACGCCAGGACCGGCGATGAGTTTCTGCACTTCGTCCTGAGGACGACCGCAAAAACTGCAGCGCGGTTCATCATGCTTATCGTTCATGTATCTTCCTCCTGTCCTATTTCGTTTCATGGGTCAACGGGCGGGACAGGATTTCATCGATGAGACCGTAAGCTTTTGCATCTTCAGCCGTCAGGAAGTTGTCCCGTTCCGTATCCTTTTGGATGACGTCCACAGGCTGTCCTGTGTGTTTCGACAAGAGGCCGTTTAATTCTTCACGCATGCGCAGGATTTCGCGGGCATGGATTTCGATTTCCGTCGCCTGGCCCTGAACACCGCCCAAAGGCTGGTGAATCATGACCTGAGAATGAGGCAGGGCAAAACGCTTGCCTTTGGCGCCGGCTGTCAGGAGGACAGAGGCCATGCTGGCAGCGGAACCGACGCAGATGGTCGATACGTCCGGCTTGATGTACTGCATGGTATCATAGATAGCCATGCCGGCCGTAACGACGCCGCCGGGGCTGTTGATATATAAGTGAATATCCTTGTCAGGATTTTCGGCTTCTAAAAAGAGGAGCTGGGCGATGATGCTGTTGGCAACGGTATCATCGATAGGGCCGCCGAGAAAGACGATGCGGTCTTTTAACAGGCGGGAATAAATATCGTAACTACGTTCACCCTGCGCCGTCTGTTCAACGACGATAGGTACATACATATTTGTCAAAACAAACACCTCCGGATGACGCGTTTCCGGTATTAGTCTTCAGCCTTTGCAGGTTCTTCAGCTTTTGCTTCTTCTTTCTTATCTTCGTTGGAGTTCGATAGCGTTGCTCAAGATGAAGCTGGCTGCTTTTTTACGGCCAACAGACTGTACCAGCATGGGAACGCGGTGTTCTTTCAAAATAATCTTATAAACTTCTTTCGGGTCAGCACCGAAGTTCTGAGACATGGTGATGATTTCAGCTTGGAGATCGATGTCTTTTACTTCGATGTTTTCCGCTTTCGAGATGGCTTCGAGGACGAGGTCCATCTTGACGTTTTCTTTAGCAGGTTCGGCATAGCTTTCTTTCAGCTTGTCCATATCCTGGTTCATATATTTGAGATAGTCGTCGAGGTTCATGCGCTGCGTTTCGAGCTTAACCGACAGTTCTTCGATCATCTGATCGATTTTGTCGTCGACCATGACCTGCGGGATATCTACTTCAGCGTTGTTGACGACGGTCTGCAAGACTTCGGCATTGAATTTTTCCAAAGCCTGGTAGGATGCCTTCGATTCAAGGCGTTTGCGGATGTCGGCTTTGAGGTCGTCGACACTTTCAAATTTGCCGGCTTCTTTGGCAAATTCGTCATCGATGGCCGGGAGTTCGCTGCGTTTTACGTCGTTGACTTTAACGGCGAAGACGGCTTCTTTACCAGCCAGGGATTTTTCAAAGTAATCTTCCGGGAAGGTAACTTTGACGTCTTTTTCATCGCCGGCTTTGCTGCCGATGAGCTGATCTTCAAAGCCCGGAATGAAGCTGCCGGAGCCGATCTGGAGCGGATAGGACTTGCCTTCGCCGCCTTCGAATGCGACGCCGTCGACGGTGCCTTTGAAGTCGATGACAGCAAAGTCATCTTTTGCGATTTCCGTGCCTTCCGGAGCTACGACCAGTTTAGCGTGCTGTTTCTGGAGGTTAGCCAGTTCTTTGGCAACGTCTTCGTCGCTTACTTCTGCTTTATCTTTGGCAACTGCAATGCCTTTATATTCGCCGAGTTTGACTTCCGGTTTCTTGGTGACCGTAGCTTCAAAGACGACGTCTTTTCCGTTTTCGTCAGAGATAACGTTCAATTCCGGTTCCGTTACGGGAACGATGCCTTCCTGATCGAGGGCGTCGCCGTACGCTTTATTGGCAATAGCTTCAAAAATTTCCTGTTTGACAGCGTCTTTGCCTAAGAAGCTTTCCAGTACCATGCGCGGTGCCTTGCCTTTACGGAAGCCCGGGATATTGACGCGGCTTGCCAAGTTTTTGCAAGCGGCTGCGGCCTGTTTGGAAGCGTCTTTCGCAGGCACTTCGATGCGCAGGGTCACTTTGTGCTGGTCTACTTCGTTTACTGTTACGTTCATTCTAAGTATGTCCTCCTTATGGGCCGGTACAGCCCTAAATATCTCTAAAATACCATATTACGCTCTACATCATAACACAACTTTACTTTTTTTACAATATATGAGAATAAAGGACGCCTGGTGCAGCGTCCTTTATTCCCCAGTTTTCTATTCCGACGGCCGTTATCGTACTCTGAAGGCCACGGCATCTTTATTCACATCAGCGCAGCTGGCAGCCGAACTTTTCTTCGAGGTCTTTTACGATGGCATTGACCGGTTCAGTGATATCGGCGTCGGTCAAGGTTCCTTCTTCGGAACGGAATACCAAAGAGTAAGCCAGGCTCTTATAGCCTTCGGGAACCTGTTTACCCGTGTACATATCGAAGAGGCGGACGGCTTCCAGGTGTTCGCCGCCGTCTTCTTTGATGATGCGGACGATGTCGGCGTTAGCCGTTTCTACCGGTGCCAGGAAGGCCAGGTCGCGACTCGAAGCCGGGAATTTGGCTACCTTGTGGTAATCGGGCAGGAGGCTGACATAGGGCATGATTGCATCCAGGTGCATTTCAAAGAGGTAGACCGGACCTGCGACGTCGTAGTTGTCGAGGGCCTTGGGATGGAGTTCGCCGAAGTCGCAGAGAACCTTGCCGTCTTTGACGTAGCGGGCAGCTTTGCCCGGATGGAGGGGTGCGAAGTCGGATACTTCGAGGTCGGCCTGAACGCCAAGACCTTCGAGAACGGCTTCGACCATGCCTTTTACGTCATAGAAGTCGTAGTTTTCAGCCTTGCCGGGCCAGGAGTTATCCGTCCGCTGGCCGTAAAGAAGGCCGGTAACGCAGTCTTCCTGTTCCGGAAGTTCCGTAAGCGGCAGCTGTTTCGGACGGTAGACCGGGGCGATTTCATAGATGCCGACGGTGGCGTTCTTAACAGCCTGGTTGCGGACCAATACATCCATCAGGGTCGGGATGAGGGTCGTCCGCATGAGGGGGAAATCTTCCGTAATCGGGTTGAGGATGGGAACGGCCTTGTAGACAGGATCGCTTTCGGTAAAGAGCAGCTTCTGGAGCTGGTCGGGATGCATGAAGCTGAAGGTGACCGTTTCATTGAGGCCGGCCCGGCTGAGGATCGTCGAAATCCGTTCATTGACTTCGTGGCGGAAGCCCGTTTCCCCTTTCGAAATCGGGGCTGCCGGACGGGTGGACGGAATGTTTTCATAGCCGTAGATACGAGCTACTTCTTCAGCGATATCGGACATTTCCGTGCAGTCGCCGCGATAGCTGGGAACGACAGCCGTAAGATTGGTTCCGTCTTTTTCGATGCCAAACTGGAGGCGTTCCAGTAAGTCGATCATGTCAGCTTCGGGGATATCCGTGCCCAAGAAGGCGTTGATCCGATCGGCCGAGAAAGCGATGCGGCGGACGGCGGGTTTATTCGGATAGACGTCGACGATGCCGCGGGCTACGTCGCAGGCACCCATTTCCTGGAGGAGCTGAGCGCATCGGTTGATGGAGGCGATGCAGCTATCCGAGTCGAGGCCTCGTTCAAAGCGACCCGAAGCTTCGGAACGAAGGCCAAGCATCCGTCCCGTATGGCGGATATTGGAACCTTTGAAGGAAGCGCATTCGAGGATGACCGACGTCGTTTCTTTCGTGACTTCGGAATCGAGGCCGCCCATGATGCCGGCGATGCAGCAGGCTTTTTCCGGGTCGGCAATGACCAGCATGTTGTCGGTCAAGGTACGGTCCGTGTCGTCGAGGGTCTTCATAGCTTCCCCATCTTTGGCGCGGCGAGCAATGAGATGGTGGTCGGAAACTTTGTCGTAGTCATAAGCATGGAGAGGAATCCCCAATTCGATCATGGTGTAGTTCGTCGCATCGACGACGTTATTGATGGGGCGAACGCCGTATTTACGCAGGCGCTGCTGCATCCACAAGGGCGAATTGCCGATTTTGACGTTCAGCAGGAGACGCGCCGTATAGCGGCTGCACAATTCTTCGTCATCGATGGAGACTTTGACTTTGCCGTCGATGGGCGTATCGCATTCGACGACGGAAATGTCCGGATAGCGGGCTTCTTTTCCGCTGAGGGCGGCAAATTCACGGGACAGGCCGACCATGGAGAAGCAGTCGGCGCGGTTGGCCGTCAATTCATATTCATAGACGACGTCGCGGACCTGCATGTATTCGGCAGCGTCGACGCCAAGGGGCGTATCGCTGGGCAGGATCCAAATGCCTTCTTTTTCTTCCGGCAGGAGCAGGCTGTCATCGAAACCGAATTCGTGAGCCGAGCAGAACATGCCGTTGGACAGGACGCCGCGCAGCTTCGAGCGCTTGATTTTGGTGCCTCCCGGCAGATGAGCGCCGTGAACGGCGACGGGAACGATCTGGCCGACGCGGACGTTGGTCGCAGCCGTAACGATCTGGAGTTGTTCATCCCCCATGTCGACCTGGCAGACGACGAGTTTATCGGCGTCCGGATGGCGGTCGATCTGAAGGATCTTGCCGGTCATTACTTTTTTGACGTCCCGTCCCCAATATTCAACTTGTTCGACAGGAATGCCGGCCATCGTCAATTTATCTGCAAAAGCCTGCGGGTCTTGATTCATATCGACGTCGACATACTCTTGCATCCATGTTAAAGAGCTTTTCATTATCTTTTTCCCTCCCGAAATTAGAACTGGTTCAAGAACCGCATATCGTTTTCATAGAACAGACGCAGGTCGTCGATGCCGTACTTCAGCATGGCGATACGTTCGACGCCCATGCCGAAAGCAAAGCCGGTAACGACGTCCGGATCATAGCCGTTCAGCCGCAGGACGTTGGGGTTTACCATGCCGCAGCCGAGGATTTCCAACCAGCCCGTATGGGAGCAGACGCGGCAGCCTTCGCCGCCGCACATGACGCAGGAAATGTCGACTTCGGCACTCGGTTCTGTAAAGGGGAAGTAGCTGGCCCGGAAGCGGACTTTCGTATCTTCGCCGAAGATGTCGCGAAGGAAGTCTTCGAGCATGCCCTTGAGGTCGGAGAAGCGAATGTTCTTATCGATGATCATGCCTTCCATCTGATGGAAGACCGGCGAATGGGTCGCATCGTAGTCGCAGCGATATACCTTGCCGGGAGCAATGATCTTAAAGGGTTCGTTTGGCTTATGGGATTGGAGGGTCCGGGCCTGCATCCCTGATGTATGGGTCCTGAGGAGGATGTTGTCGGTGATGTACATCGAGTCCTGCATGTCTCGTGCCGGGTGGTCTTCCGGCAGATTGAGGCACTGGAAGTTGTAGTAGTCCGATTCGATATCGGTCCCTTCGACGATGGAAAAGCCCATGCGCAGGAAGGAGTCTTCCATGAGGCGCAGGGTCTGATGGAGGGGATGTTCGTGACCCGTAGCCGGTTTACGGCCCGGCAGGGTGATGTCGATTTTTTCTGATTCGATTTTCGCTGCCAATTCTTTGGCTTTGACTTCTTCCAATTTAGCCGTTAACTGTTCTTCAATGGCATTGCGTGCCGTATTGACTAACTGGCCGATTTTTGGCCGATCTTCCTTGGAAAAGTTTTTCATTTCCTTCATGATTGCCGTCAGTTCCCCTTTTTTCCCCAGGAACTTGACGCGGATATCTTGGATATCCTGCAAATGTTCGCTCTTGGCGAGTTCTTCCATTACGGCCGTTTTAATAGCCTCAATCTTCTCATTGATCATGGTTTTCCTCCTACTGGCAAGGTACATAAAAAATAGACTCCCGCCCCCTAAGGGGCGAAAGTCTTATCCGCGGTACCACCCTACTTGATTCTCTCATATCCTGTAACGGGAACACCCGTCCTGCCTACTCCGTTCAGCAGGAGACTCTAAAGTGAACGCATGAAGCTTCCGTTACCGGGTTCTCAATCCATGACCCGGATTTCCTGTAAACGGAAGTGCCTTCATGCCCTCTTTATCATCGTCATAATAAACCGCTATTCAATTCACGATACATTGTATCAGTAAAGTGTCTTATTGGCAATAACTAACCGCTGAATCTGGTTGGTGCCTTCGTAAATCTGCATAATTTTTTGCGTCGCGCATCATTTTTTTCTACCGGATATTCACGGCTGTAACCGTAACCGCCCATAATCTGTACAGCATTGGTGGTTACTTCCATAGCGGTATCGGCTGCATAGCATTTTGCCATAGCAGCTTCCTTGCTGAATTCCATGCCCTGGTCACGCATCCAGCAGGCTTTGTAAACCAGCATGCGGGCAGCTTCAATGCGCATTGCCATATCGGCAATCATGTTCTGAATCATCTGGAAGGAAGCAATCGGCTGGCCGAACTGTTTGCGTTCTTTGGCATATTTAACTGCGCAGTCAAGTGCAGCCTGTGCCAAACCTACGGAAACAGCACCAACAAACGGGCGTGCATTGTCAAGAGTGTTCATGGCAATGCGGAAGCCTTCGCCTTCGCGGCCTACGCGGTTAGCTTCGGGAATTACAACGTCCTGCAGAATCAGTTCGCAGGTATTGGACGGGCGGATACCCATTTTGTCTTCTTTTTTGCCAACGGAAAAGCCCGGAGTGCCTTTCGGTACGATAAACGCGGTTAAGCCGCGGATACCGCCGGTTTTACGGGTATTGGCAAATACCAGGTAAGTATCGGCAATGCCGCCGTTGGTAATGAATGCTTTGGCGCCGTTAAGGGTGTAGGTGCCTGCTTCTTTGTCTTTAACTGCGGAAGTGGAAACCGCACCTGCATCAGAGCCTGCGCCCGGTTCGGTAAGAGCAAAAGCTGCAAGCTTGCCTTCGTTTAAAAGGTCGCAGTGAGCTTTTTTCTGTTCTTCGGTGCCTGCAAGCAGAATCGGATAGGACGCAAGAGAATTTGCAGCGATAGAAGTAGCAACGCCTGCGCAGCCTTTGCCGAGTTCTTCGTAAATAACGGCAACAGTAACGCTGTCAAGGCCCATTCCGCCATATTCTTCAGGAACAACTACGTTCAAAAGCCCCATATCGGCAGCTTTTTCCATCAGTCCTTCTCTGGCATGGTTTTCTCTGTCCATTTCAGCAGCGTAAGGGGTAATTTCTTTGGCAACAAACTCCCTTACCATTTCCTGCAGTTCAAGTTGTTCTTCGGTTAATGCAAATTCCATTTTGTCCTCCTTATGTTAAAAGCTGTAGCTTTTTTTGACATTACACTTTCAGTATTGTACCACAAAATCGGCTTTTGCTCAACAACTTTTAACAAAGTTATCTAAATTTTTGCTGAACTTTAAATTAATGATGGAACAGCCTGAGACCGGTAAACGCCATGGCAATGCCGTATTTATCGCAGGTTTCAATAACATTGTCGTCACGGATGCTGCCGCCTGCCTGAGCGATATATTCAACGCCGCTGCGTTGTGCGCGTTCGATATTGTCGCCAAACGGGAAGAATGCGTCGCTGCCGAGCGATACGCCTTTAAGCTGCGCAATCCAGGCTTTTTTCTCCTCGCGGGTTAAAGGCTCCGGCTTTTCGGTAAAGAAGTTTTCCCATACGCCGTCTGCCAGTACATCCTCGTAATCGTCGGAAATATACACATCAATGGTGTTGTCGCGGTCCGGGCGGCGGATATTTTCTTTAAACGGCAGTGCCAGAACTTTCGGGTTCTGGCGCAGCCACCAAATATCGGCTTTGTTGCCTGCAAGGCGCGTGCAGTGTACGCGCGACTGCTGGCCTGCGCCGATGCCGATTGCCTGGCCGTCTTTAACGTAGCATACGGAATTAGACTGCGTGTATTTTAAGGTAATAAGCGCAATTAAAAGGTCGCGCTGGGCGTTTTCGGGAATTTCCTTATTTTTGGTCGGGCGGTTTTCAAGCAGCTCTGCCGTAATTTTGGCTTCGTTGCGGTCCTGCTCGAAAGTAATGCCAAATACTTCTTTGGTTTCGGTCAGTGCCGGTTTGTAATCGGGGTCAATTTTAATAATGTTGTAAGTGCCTTTGCGTTTGGTTTTTAATACTTCCAGTGCTTCGTCGGTGTAGCCTGGAGCGATAACACCGTCGGAAACTTCGCGCGCCAGCATTTTGGCGGTCTGCACGTCGCAAACATCGCTGAGTGCTACAAAATCGCCGTAGCTCGACATTCTGTCTGCGCCGCGCGCACGTGCATAAGCGTTTGCCAGCGGGCTGAGTTCAAGGTCGTCAACATAATAAATCTTTTTCAGGGTATCGCTTAAAGGCAGGCCAACTGCTGCGCCTGCGGGGCTTACATGTTTAAAAGAAGCCGCTGCGGGAAGCCCTGTTGCCTCCTTCAGCTCTTTTACAAGCTGCCAGCTGTTAAATGCATCCAAAAAGTTAATATATCCGGGGCGGCCGTTTAACACTTCAATAGGAAGTTCGCCGTCTTTCATAAAAATACGTGCCTTTTTCTGGTTAGGGTTGCAGCCATACTTTAATTGCAGTTCCTTCACGTTAATTCCTCCCTGTAAATTAAAAATGCCGGCACTTCCGGACTATGTTTGCCCAGACGGTCGGCTTCAATCCGGCCATACTCCATGTGGTTAACCCACTTCCGTCAGTTATATGGCCTTTATATTTAAATTATATAGTTGCGGTGGTAGTTTGTCAAATTATAGCTGCTGCAAATTGTAAATCGACAAAGCACGGTACAATAAAACCGCTCCTACAAAAATTTAACGGCAGTTTATCAAATAAGTTTGACACTTGCCGCGCCTGCGGAACTCGCTGCGCTCAAACAGTCCTCGGCTATTGCCGCAAGTGCCTTTCGATATTTATTACTGCCTATTTTTGCAATGTCGCCACTTTTACTGCACCGTACTTTATCTTTGCAAATAAACGAACCGATGAAAATCGTTTTTTACTTACTTTTTTATAACATAATTTGTTAAAATTCAGTTTTTATAATCCTGCAATCAGTTTGTATTTTAATACCGCCGTTCAATCATTATAAATAACCGGCTTAATTAAGCTGCGGTCGTGGTTCAAAAACAGGTTCATGGCGTCAATAATTTGTTCCATACCGTGGTAACGGTGGGTGATGAGTTTTTCCGGTGCAACACGCCCCGTGGCGATAAGCTGCGCCATGCGTCGGTAAGGTACAGCACATCCTCATCATCCACCGCCGCCGAAAAATTAAAATACAAATTGCCCGGTAAAGCGCGCAGCTTCTGCGGAATATTTTTACCGGTTATTTCCTTAACGAGTTCATTGCGCAAGCCCGGTTTTACACGGTAAGTATTAACGCATACAATCATGTTGTTCCCCTCTTTTATATTTCTTTACAAAAACATTATAGCTCCGGCGGCACTGTTTAAGAAGTAACTCATTGTTAAGCGGCAAGCAGTTTAAGGTTTGCACTGATATGGGTACAGCTGCGCGCCGTTATGTGGTACAATATAAAAAAGCAGCAATTAAAAGGAAGTGTTATAAATGGAATGTTATGTTTGCCCGCACCGCTGCGGTGTTGACCGCCCTGCCGATATGCACGCGGAAGGAATTTTCGGCTCGTGCCACTGCGGCATTAAGCCCATTGTTGCCCGCGCCGCCCTGCACTTTTGGGAAGAAACCCTGCATAAGCGGCGAAAAAGGCAGCGGCTACCGTGTTTTTCAGCGGTTGCAACCTGCACTGCGTTTTTTGCCAGAACTACGAAATCAGCAGCATGAACAAAGGCAAAGAAATTACCGTGGAACGCCTGCGCGAAATTTATTTTGAACTTATCGCCCAGGGCGCAAACAACATTAACCTTGTTACGCCCACTCATTTTACCCACGCCGTGCTGGAAAGCCTTAAAGAACCGCTGCCTGTGCCGGTTGTGTACAACACCAGCGGCTTTGAAACGCTGGACACCCTGCGCAAGTTAAAAGGCAAAGTGCAAATCTGGCTGCCCGATTTAAAATACAGCGACGACCTTGCCGCCATAAAATACAGCAACGCGCCCAGCTACTTCCGCATTGCCACGGGCGCCATTAAAGAAATGTACAAGCAGGTTGGCCCCTACAGGCTTGACGATAACGGCATTATGCAGAGCGGCGTCATCATCCGCCATTTGTTAATGCCCGGCATGGTTGAAAACACCAAAGGCGTTATCGACTGGGTTGCCAAAACCTTTAAGCCCGGCGAAGTAATGTTCAGCTTAATGCACCAGTACATCCCCTGTGGGCGCGCCGCCGATTACCCAGAAATTAACCGCCGCGTAACAGAAGAAGAATATAAGGAAGTTGAGCAGTACCTGTTCGACAGCGGCATTGAGGACGGCTTTGTGCAGGAGGATGATTCTGCCTGCGAAGATTTCATCCCCAAATTTGACGGCACCGGCGTGTAAAATTTATTAGTACTCTTTATAAATATACTAAATCCCTGAAATTCCAACGAACTTCAGGGATTTTTGCTTTTGGCGCTGTTATTTTTTATCTTCGGCCTGCTGCCTGCGTTTTTCTTCTTCCTTCTGTTTAAAATAATCGCGCTCCTGGCACAATTCTTCGTATAAATCAAGCCCGCTCCAGGTACGGTTATTTTCCGTAAGCATGGCTTTTAAATCAATGCGCCCAACGCCCACGCGCTGCAAAGCCGTTAAAAACTTTTGCAGCTTGTCCGCGCCAAAGCCGTGCAGCAAAAGCATTTCTTCTGCCATCGGCGCGTTATCCGCTTTAGCTTCCTTCAGCGGCACATCTTCCATGCCTAACAATGCGCCCAGCGGCTGGTGGTAATCCTCCTGCCCTACGCTTTTAAAGCGGATGTTCATCATCATGCAGACCATTTTTGTCATTTCGGCTTTTTTACCGGTAAAATTATAAAGCAATGCGCAGCTTACCATAGTGTTCTCCTTTTTACTGTAAATTTATTATTTTGTATTTTTAAGTTTGCTGGTGCTGCATGGAAACAATGCGGCAATCAGGGCAAAACTCAATATAAAGCGTACCTTCCGAACAATCCAGTACAGCATCCCATGGAATTTGCGCCAAATATTTCATGGGTTTGCCGCATTCCGGGCAAACTGCATATTCCCAATCCTGCACCCAGTTGGCAAACCCGCCGATAGTGCAGATATCACTATCATGGCTTCCGTAAAACAGCGGTACCTGTTTTTCTGCCAAGGTAAGATTGTTGCCGGCAAGTTCTTCATATTCGTTACTTTTAAAATAGTTTTCCATTTTTTCTTTACCGTCAAATAATTCAGATGGTAAAATTTCCGTTCCGCCATCTAAAGTATAACGGTTAAATGCCCCGCCTTCCAAAAAGGGAACACAGTTAGGGCAGCAGGCAGCAGTAAGTATGCCGTCAATACCTAAAAATTTCAATCTTTCATCACTGCTGTCAAGCACCAGCATATCAAACATTCTGCCGCCGCAATGCGGGCAGGCATCATCACGCATACGCCCTATTTTAACCAGCGATGCCGCAGAATCTCCGCCTTTTACCATCGGATAGCAGGTTTTAAAATTAAGTTCTGTTCTGCGTCCTTCTTTATCAAAAGTCCACCCTCCGCCCTGGGCATAAACAGAAGGGTCAACATATAGTTTTTTACGCCATGGGCGCGGGCTGCGTTCAAGTTCCATCAAGGCTGCCAATGCTTTGTCTCCACCCTGCATAGCAAGGCAGCTCATTAAAACAGCGGCTTCACCGGAATCTTTTGTTTTCATTAAAATTTCAATCAAACTATCGCAAACATCTTCCGGCGCATTAAAATAAATTTCAGACGGATAGAAAACTTTCTCCGCCAATGCCTTGCGCTGTATTTCCGGCGTAATGGCATTATGATACGCAAGAAGCTGCCAAAAATATGTATATTCCGGGTCATCAAAATCATCAAGGGCTTTTATGTTACGCATAACCATTTGCTGCCTGGCTGCAATTTCTTCCGGTGTCCATGCCAGCGCTTCGCTGCGCTCTTTTTCTGCCTTGCACTTCCAGCAAAGCCCTTCGTATCCCAATGAAGTGCCGCAAACAGGGCATTTATATTTCAGGTTCATATACATGCTCCTTTCCGTACAGTTATAATTAACTTCATTATAACTTAAAAATGCTTACAACGCAAAATACCGGCCGCCGTTAAGCAGCCGGTATTTATTAGTTTTGCTTCTTTAATTTGCCTGTGCGCTGCCATAAATTACAGCACGCTTAAAGCAAATCAGCTTATTTTTTTACAAGCACGGTGCGGATGTGCAGTTCGCGCAGCTGTTTTTCTTCTACGTCGTTCGGAGCCTGGCACATCAAATCGCTTGCGCTCTGGGTTTTCGGGAAAGCAATTACGTCGCGGATGGAATCGCGTTTTGCCATAATCATTACCAAACGGTCGAGGCCGAAAGCAAGTCCTCCGTGCGGGGGAGCACCGTATTCAAACGCGCCCATCATAAAGCCGAATTTTTCCTGTGCTTGTTCTTCGCTCAGGCCGATAGCATGGAATACTGCGTCCTGCACGTCGCGTCTGTGGATACGGATGGAACCGCCGCCGATTTCGGTGCCGTTAAGTACCATGTCATAAGCTTTGGCATATACTTTGCCGGGGTCGGTGGCAAGCAGAGGAATATCTTCTTCGCGCGGAGAGGTGAACGGATGGTGCATTGCAACATAGCGTTTTTCTTCTTCGCTGTATTCAAACATCGGGAAGTCAACAACCCAGGTGAAGGCCAGTTTGTTTTCATCGATAAGGCCGCGGCGTTTTGCCATTTCGATACGCAGTGCGCCGAGAGCAGCTGCAACAACGGAAGGCTTGTCGGCAACAAAGAGCAGCAGATCGCCCGGTTCTGCTTCAGCGGTTTTAAGAATGTTTGCGAGGTATTCTTCGCTGAAAAATTTGGCAATCGGGGATTTTACGCTGCCGTCCGGCTGAATCTGCATCCAGGCAAGGCCTTTGGCGCCGTAAATGGCAACAAAATTAACCAGGCCGTCCAGTTCGCGGCGCGGAATACCGGCATCGCCCTTAACGTTAATAGCTTTAACAATGCCGCCTTTATCAATAATATCGTTAAATACTTTAAATTCGCTTCCTTTAACGGCTTCGGTCATATTGATGAGTTCCATGCCGAAACGCAGGTCAGGCTTATCGCTGCCGTATTTGTCCATAGCTTCGTCCCAGGTCATGCGCTGGAATTTTTCCGGCAGGTCAACACCAAGCGCGCCTTTGAATACGTGGCGGATTAAACCTTCGGTCATATCCATAATATCGTCGGCGTCAACAAAGCTCATTTCAATATCAAGCTGGGTAAATTCCGGCTGGCGGTCGGCACGCAGGTCTTCATCGCGGAAGCAGCGTACAATCTGGAAGTAGCGTTCCATACCGGCTACCATCAAAAGCTGTTTGAAAATCTGCGGAGACTGCGGCAGAGCATAGAACTTGCCGGGGTTTACGCGGCTCGGTACAAGGTAGTCGCGTGCGCCTTCCGGAGTGCTCTTGGTCAGCATCGGAGTTTCAATTTCGCAGAAATCATGGTTGTCCATATAATCGCGCATCAGTTTGGTAACTTTGTGGCGCAGCATTAAATTGCGCTGCATTTCCGGGCGGCGCAGGTCAAGGTAACGGTATTTAAGGCGCAGGTTTTCGTCAACGTCAATGCCGTCCTGAATGTAGAACGGAGGAGTTTTGGCGCTGTTTAAAACTTCCAGCTCTTTGGCTACAACTTCAACTTCGCCGGTGGCAAGGTTGGGGTTGATGGTTTCTTCGCTGCGCAGGCGCACAACGCCGTGCACTTTAATAACATATTCGCTGCGGATAGCTTCTGCCTTGGCAAAATCTTCACCGGCGTGGTCGGGGTCAACCACTACCTGCACAATGCCGCTGCGGTCGCGCAGGTCAATAAAAATCAGTCCGCCGTGGTCGCGTCTTTTGGCAACCCAGCCGCAAAGCACAACTTCTTTTTCGTTGTCGGCTTTGGCAAGCGTGCCGCAATAATGATTGCGTTTCAAATTACTCATACTTTTGCACCTCTGTTTGTAAAATTGTTACTATTTCATCAACAGGAATTTCTGTTTGTGTACTGTTTGCCATATCCTTTAAGGTTACGGCACCGCGTTCCAGCTCGCCGTCGCCAAAAATAACGGCAAATTTGGCGCTCAGGCGCCCGGCCTGCTTCATCTGCGCTTTCATGCTGCGCGCCATAAAGTCAAACTCGGTTTTAAGCCCCGCCTGCCTTAAAGCGATAGCGGTTTTAAAGGCCAGTTCAAAATTATCCTGATTGGGGCAGACGATAAAAGCGTCGATGCCGTCTTTATGCTCCGGCAAAAGGTTCTGGCTTTCAAGCGCCAGAAGGATGCGTTCCATGCCCATGGCAAAGCCGATGCCGGAAACATCCTGGCCGCCGATTTCCTTAACAAGGCCGTCGTAGCGTCCGCCGCCGCATACAGCGCTCTGCGCGCCCAGCGGCACATACTGAATTTCAAACGCGGTTTTGGTGTAATAATCAAGCCCGCGTACCAGTGTGTTGTCCACTTCAAAATCAATGCCTGCGGCAGTTAAAAGTTTTTTTACGCCTTCAAAATGCTCGCGGCATTCTTCGCACAGGCAGTCACCAAGGCTCGGCGCACCGGCTGCAAGTTCGTGGTCATGCGGTACTTTGCAGTCCAAAAGGCGCAGCGGGTTACGCTCAAAGCGCGATTTGCAGTCGTCGCACAATTCTTCCAGATGCGGGCGGAAATAATCCTGCAATTTGGCTCTGTGCTGCGGGCGGCATTTGGGGCAGCCTACGGAATTGATTTTCAAGTGCAAATCCTTTAAGCCAAGTTCCTTTAAAATGGTAACGGCAAGTAAAATTGCCTCGGCGTCAATCGCCGGCGTATCCACGCCCAGCGCTTCAATGCCAAACTGGTGGAACTGGCGGTAACGCCCTGCCTGCGGACGGTCGTAGCGGAACATCGGCCCGATATAATACAGCTTTGTCGGCGCAGGCTCTGCATAAAGCTTGTGTTCGCAGAAAGCGCGCACGGCAGACGCCGTATTTTCCGGGCGCAGTGTAATGCTGCGGTTGCCGCGGTCGGTAAAAGTATACATTTCTTTTCAACAACATCGGTGGTATCGCCAATGCCGCGTTTAAACAGCTCGGTATGCTCAAATACCGGCGTTCTTATTTCTTTATAGCCATATTGCGCGCAAATACGGCGCATAACGGCTTCTACATACCGCCAGTTTTCAATTTCCTGCGGCAGTATATCTTTGTGCCTCTTGGCGCAGTAGTAAGCAAGCTGATTCCTCCTCACTGCCTTCTGCGGCAAATCCATAAGTTTACATACTTAAATATTGTACCACAATTAAGGCGCATTATTCAACACCAACAGCAAAAACTTTGGCTTGCGGTGTAAAAATAAGGTTAAAAATAAAAATACGGCCCGTTAAGACCGTAATTTTATTTTCTGCGGCTTTCGTCAAACTGCGCGGGTGTTGCTTCTTCCAGTGCTTCGTCAGTGCTGTGCCACAGCTCTTTATACAAAACGCGGTACACAGCGGCAACAGGCACGGCAAACAGCATACCCAAAATGCCGTACAGCTTGGCGCCGATTAAAAGGCTTAAAATTAAAATTACCGGATGCAAATCAATCTTTCTGCCGATAATGCGCGGCATTAAAACATTGGCATCAAACTGGTAGAACACCAGATAAAACAGCGCCACATAAAAGGCAGACTGCGGGCTTTGCGAATACGCTATAAACACCGCAGGCACGGCGCCGATAAGTGGCCCCACAACCGGCACCATTTCCGCAAGAATGGCAAGCAGGCCAAAAACAAGCGGATAGTGAATACCCAAAATCGTTGTGCCGACGGCTATGCAAAAGCCTGCAATAAGGCTTAAACGTGCCAGCCCCTGAATGTAGCAGCTTAAGGTTATGCCTATTTCATCAATAATATGCGCTACACGCGGCTGCGCTTCGTAGCTGAAAAAGTTAATCAGCATTGCGCGCAGGTCGCGCCAGTCTTTTAAAAAGTAAAATGCCAGAAAAGGCACAACAATCAGGCCGACAAGGTTGGCAATAATGTCAAGCGTCGATTTAACAGGTTGCGCAAAACCGCTGCCACAAAGCCCATCAGCCAGCTGGTAATATAATCGAAAAGGCTTTCTATATTATGCGGCAGGCGCGGGTAATTGGCAGGGTCTTCCAAAAAGCCAGTCAAAAGTTGCGGCATCCATTTTGGTGGTATAGTCAGGTATTTTGCCTACAAGAGCGTTAATCTGCCCGAACAGCGGCAAAATAATAAATGTTACGGCGCAGAACACAATAACCCCGAAGGCCACAAACGCCATTAAAATTGTTACCACGCGCGAAAGATGGATTGTGCCGCGCCCGAGCGTAATTTTGCCGAACAACTTGGTAACGGGGTGCAGCAAAAATGCCAGCCCCACCGCCAAAAGTATCGGCAGCAGAAAGTTGCCCAACAGGTAAAATATAAACGATATAAATGCCGCCACAGCCACTTTAAAAGCGGTGCTGTTGCGTAATGTGCTGAAATCTTTAATCATCTGTTACTGCAGAAACGGATTTCTGCGTCTCTCCCATCCTACCGTAGTAGCAGGCCCGTGGCCCGGCAAAAGTTTACGTCGTCGTCAAGCGGAAGAATTTTTTCTTTAATGGATTGTAAAAGCTGTTTGTATGAACCGCCGGGAAAATCCGTTCTGCCGAATTGATTCGGCAAAAACTGTATCGCCGCAGAACACAACGCCGCCGGTTAAAAGGCATACGCCGCCGGGAGTATGCCCCGGTGTTGCCAGCACTTTAAACTTAATGCCGGCTGCTTCCACTTCGTCGCCGTCGGCATAAAACTTATCGGCTGCTTTTTTAAGCGCTCCCCCGCCGATATAAGCGGCAAGGCTGCCTACAGGGTCTGTCAGCATCGATGCATCTTCCTTACTGATATACACCGGCGCGCCGGTCTTTTCCGCAACTTCTGCCAGCGCCATAATATGGTCGCCGTGGCCGTGCGTTAAAAATATGGCGTCAACGGTAAGCTTTTCTTTCTGCACGGCTTCCATAATGCGGCCTGCATCTCCGCCCGGGTCGATAATAACGCCGTGGTGCGTTTCTTCGTTAACTACAATGTAACAGTTGGTGGCAATATAGCCAACCTCCATTGCGATAATTTTCATCTAAATCCTCCTGTAAAGCGGTTTATTAAAGGTGGTGCACGCTTGAAGAAACCTGGCGTTCAACACTGTAAACGCCCTTCATGCGTTTTATTTTATTCATAATGTTATCAAGCTGCTCCAGATTGCTGATATCCAGCCCCATGGTGATGTAAGCGTTTTTATGCTTGTCGGTGCGGCAGTTAAGCGCGTTAATGTTCAGCTTGGCTTCGCTTGTAACCTGCATAATATCTGCCATCATGCCGGGCCTGTCGGAAGCGTTGATAACAATGTTAACTTTATAAACGGCGTCGGTAGTAATATCCCACGATACCTCAATCAAACGGCGCTGCTCGTCCGGATTGTTGCTTAAAACATTGGGGCAGTCCGTGCGGTGTACGGAAATGCCGCTGCCGCGCGTAATATAGCCTATTACCGGGTCGCCCGGAATCGGGTTGCAGCAGCGCGCCAGTTTAACCATAATGCCTTCCTCGCCTTTAACGAGAATGCCGTGGCTGGCCTTGGCCTTGCTGCGGCGCGGTTTAAGCTCTGCCAGAAGCTGTGAAAGGTCCTTGGTAACTGTAAGCTTCTGCTCTTTTTTATAAAGCTCAACCAGCTTGCTCATAACGCCGTTAAGCGTTACGCCGCCGTAGCCCACGCTGGCATACAGCGCTTCCTCGCCGTCCAGGCGGAATGAAGCTGCCACTGTTTTAAGCTTGTCTGCCTTAAGCAGCACTTTAATATCATAACCCAGGCGCTTGGTTTCTTTTTCAAGCATCTCGCGCCCTTTGGCGATATTTTCCTCGCGGCGCTCTTTTTTGAACCACGAACGGATTTTATTGCGTGTATCGGAAGAACCGACAATGTTCATCCAGTCGCGGCTCGGGCCGGTGGCCTGCTTGGAAGTAATAACTTCGACGATATCGCCGTTGCTCAATTTGTAATCAAGCGGCACAATGCGCCCGTTAACCTTCGCACCAACGCAGCGGTTGCCTACATCCGTATGAATACGGTAAGCAAAGTCAATCGGCACGCTGCCGACAGGCAGGTCGATAACATCGCCGCGCGGCGTAAACACAAATACTTCGTCGGCAAAAACGTCCATTTTTACCGTATTTACAAAGTCGCGCGAATCGCTCATATCCTTGTGCCATTCCAAAAGCTGGCGCAGCCAGGAAAGTTTGGCTTCAAAGTCCTTGTCGCCGCCGGACGGCATATTGCTCTTGCCGCCGCTTTCTTTATAACGCCAGTGCGCCGCAATACCGAACTCAGAAATGCGGTGCATCTCAAAAGTACGGATTTGAATTTCCAGCGGCTGCCCGTTATGGTACAGCACGGTGGTGTGCAGCGACTGGTACATATTGGATTTCGGCACGGCAATGTAGTCCTTTACGCGCCCCGGAATCGGGCGCCACAGGCTGTGCACAACGCCCAGCGTGCCGTAGCAGTCCGCAACGGTATCAACCAGCACGCGGATGGCAAGCAAATCGTAAATTTCGCTGAGCTCTTTATGGTCGCGCTGCACTTTTTTTGTAAATGCTGTAAAAATTCTTCGGGCGTCCCTGAATTTCGCACTTAATGTGCTGCTCGTCCAAATGCTCTTTAATTTCCGCCATTGCCTCGTGAATCATGGCTTCCCTTTCGCGGCGCTTTACTTTAACCTGTTCCACAAGGTCGTAGTAAATTTCCGGCTCCATGTAACGGAAGGCCAAATCCTCAAGCTCCCACTTAATGGTGTAAATGCCGAGGCGGTGTGCAAGCGGCGCGTAAACCTCCATTGTTTCGCGCGAGATGGACTGCTGCTTATGCACCGGCATATACTTCATGGTACGCATGTTGTGCAGGCGGTCGGCCAGCTTAATCATAATAACGCGTATGTCTTTGGCCATGGCCAGAAACATTTTGCGGTAGTTTTCAATCTGCTGGTCCTCTTTGCTGATATATTCGATTTTGCCGAGCTTGGTAACGCCGTCAACAAGGTCTGCCACCTTCACGCCGAACATTTCCTTCAACTGGTCAAGCGTGGTTTCGGTATCTTCAACAACGTCATGCAAAAAGCTGCGGCAAGCGTGGTTTCGTCCATTTGCAGCTCTGCCAGTATCGTAGCCACGCCCAGCGGATGAATAATATACGGCTCGCCCGATTTACGGCGCTGATTGGCATGGGCTTTGGCAGCTACGTCATAGGCCTTATGTACAAATGCCACCTGGTTATCATTAAGATATTTTTTATCATTTCGAAGAATTCTTCGACGCTAATTACATGTGTTTCCGGCATATAACCACATCCTTACCCAATCAATTTCCGTGCCCGCCCGCTATTACCTGCGGAGAGGCAAGCATATTGGCACGGTACTGCCTGTAAATCCTACGGCCGGTTTCTTCAGCCTGCCTAAAGGCAGGAGAATTTCCAGATTATTTTTTCTGACGGCGGCCATGCTCACCTTGCCGCCGCTGCGGTTGATGAAATTCAGTTCTTCAAACACCGTTAAATAAATTTCCTCCATGCCGCATTCGGCAATAAGCACGGCTTCATCAGCAATTACTTCTTTTTTCAGGCGGCAGGCCACTTTTTTATAGGCTTCCGCCAGATGCAGACGGTTGGGGCAGCGCCTGAACAGCACTTCAACCGCATTATCGTAATCAACATTATTATACAACAGAAATAAACTGCAACCAAGGCTGCCTTTTTTTAACGATGCCGCAAATCCGGCAACGTCGCACTCCGGCAAATCATACAGCACCACGGTGCGCGCCGCACCGCTACTGCCGTATTCCCTTACAAACGCTGCATCTATATCCGTATTTTCCAAAAAGGCTTTTTTATCGTTAACATAAATAGTATATCACTTCGTTTGCAAAGTTTTTTTACAAGGCCTGCTTGTTAATTTCTTCGTGCCGGTAATCGTAAATTGCCAGCTTCTGGGCAAAATCAACAACCTGCAAATTAACGTTTTCCTTATCCTGCCATACATTAATTTTCGGCATAAACACCAGGTCTGCCTCCGCGCCGTTATACATGCAGGGGTAATTTTCCGCTCCGCCCCACATCAGGCACTGGTAAGGCTGCCCGCCGTACAATGCCGAAAAACGCAGATGCGTATTTTCCGCGCCGAAAATTTTGGCATAACGCACCGCAGCGCCCTTAAAAGCAAACAGCGGCGCCGGGTTGCTGCTGCCGTATGGCTCCAGCAGCTTAAGTTCGTTTAAAAGCGGCACATCAAGCACGTAATCCTTATCCATTAAAAGGTCTACGTTAAGCACCGGCAGGTAATCTTCCGGCTTTAAGGTACGCGCCACCTCCGCTCGGAACTGCCGCTTAAACTCCTCAATATTTGCCGTTTTTACCGTCAGCCCCGCCGCCTGATGATGCCCGCCGAACTGCACCAAAAGCCCGCTGCACGCATCAATGGCACGGTACAAATCAAGGCTCGGTATGCTGCGGCAGCTGCCCTTGGCAACCTCGCCGTCGATGCTTATAAGTATTACCGGCAAATGGTACTTATCTACCAGGCGCGACGCCACAATGCCGATAACGCCAGCGTGCCATCCTTCCTTTGCCAGCACAATCGCCGTATCAATGTGTTCATACTGCGCCAGCATTTTTTCGGCATCCATAAAAATCTCACGGCTTATTTTCTGCCTCAGCGTGTTTTCTTCGTTCAGCGCTTCGGCAATTTCCGCCGCACGCGCTTTATCCTGCGCCGTTAAAAGCTCCACCGCCAGCTGCGCGTGCTCCAGCCTGCCAACGGCGTTAAGCCTCGGCGCCAGTATAAAGCCGATATTTTCGGAAGTTATATCCTTAACCGGGCAGCGGCTCTTTTCTATCAGAGCCTTCAGCCCAATGTTTTCCGTTGTTTCCATCTTTTTAAGCCCGTGCTTAACCAGCGTGCGGTTTTCGCCCCACAGCGGCACAATATCGGCCACCGTGCCCAAAGCAACAAACTCGGTGTTGCCGTCCCACAGCGGCTTATCCGGAAAGCGCATTTTATAAAGCGCCTGGCACAGCTTAAAGGCCACGCCCACGCCGGAAAGATGCTCAAACGGGTAATTGCAGTCTTTCTGATGCGGATTTACCAGCGCGTAAGCCTCCGGCAAAACCTCCGGCGGCGTATGGTGGTCAGTTACCACAATATCAAGCGTTTTTGGTGCGCCTGCAATTTCCTTTACCGCGCTGATGCCGCAGTCCACCGTTACAACAAGCGTTGTTCCGGCTTCCGCCAGATGGTTCAGCGCGTCAATATTCAGCCCGTAGCCTTCGCTTTTGCGCTCCGGTATGTAAGTGTTAACATCTGCTCCGCAGTCTTTTAAAAACAAATATAAAAGCGAACTTGCGCTGATGCCGTCCACATCGTAATCACCGTAAACCGTAATGCGCTCGCCGGCATCAATGCCGCGCAGGATACGTTCTGCCGCTTTGGGCATATTCTTCATTAAAAACGGGTCGTGGTAAGGCTCGGCGCTGCCGTACAAAAACTCACGCACGCTTTTGGCATCTTTTATGCCGCGGTTCAGCAAAATGCCTGCCACCAGCGGCGAAACGCCTGCCTGCTGCGCCAGGCGTTCCGCTTCTTCCCTGTTAAATTCGTTAAACTGCCATATTTTATGTTTCTTCATGCTTTGCTATCAGCTTCTTCCGCAGGTTTTTCCAGTTCTTTATTGCGCTGGCTGTGCATAAGCATTTCTTTTTCTTCTTTTAATTTGGCATTTTCTTTTTTCAGCTGGTCAATTTCAAATTTCAGGCTCTTGTTATACAAATAGTGCTTGGCTTTCAGCATCAGCGTAAAAAAGCCCATGGCCAGCGCGCCCAAAAGCGCAGCGCCCAAAATTACCACAACAAGGCTGGTCTGCACCGTCCACATCAAAAAGCCAACCGTTACATCAGCAGCGTTCTGCACTGCAAATACCGCCACAATAATACTGATAATTATGTAAAAAGCAAATACGGCATATCATCATCTCCCCATCAAAAAATTTAAATAAACTTATAAAGTATATTATTCGCTTAAACTATGCAAAATACCTGCTAAAAACAAAAAGTATTACGCAAAAATTGTGTAATACTAAAAAATAAACCCTGCATCGCCATGCAACACAGGGGTTTATTACATTTTATTTTTTAAGTTTATCAATCCGTTTGCCGTTTACCACAAGTGAAACCGAAGACTGGCTGATATTAAACAGGCCTGCCAAAAATACCTGCGAAAGCCCACATTCGTGATACAGGCGGTAAATTTCGGCATTGCGCTCGTCACGGTTATTAAAATCGTTAACGTCAATTATTTCACCGGTTATTCTAAAACCGTTCTCGCGAATTACAACAATCTTGCAGGTGCCGTCGCTGTAACGCGCTTTAATCTCCCATTTTTTCATGCCTATATTGCTGCGCGGCATATAGTTAACATCCTCTGCTACGCAGTTTTCACCGGCAATTTTTTTAAACTTTTCAGTATTAAACGGCATTTGTTCCATAAAAACACCCTTTTTTTAATAATATGCCTTTTTGCTTTTATAAAGCAGCCGCCCGCAGTTTGAGTGGGAAAGATTGGACAGACTTTAGTTTTATTTACTGCGGGCAGGTACTTTTAAATTTAAGCGCTTCCAAACCAATGTACGTTTGGGTGACAGCCTTTTTACACGGTTAATCCCCGGAAGCGCTTATATAAAACACGGCAAGCGCCGTATTTTATGCTGCATAACTTTACTTAAAACTCAAACCTCAGCCCGGCGTTAATCTGCCATTTCTTGTCAATATCACCGCCAAAGCCGCGTTCTATATCACCGTAAAAATAGCTTGCCCTGCCTATTTTTATGTTAGCGCCTATGCCCAGCTCATACCATGTATCGCCGTAGTCTTTTTCCATTGTCAGCGCATCGCCGTTGGCTGCAAGCATTGCAAGGCTGCTTTCGCCCCCAAATTCGTGCAGCAGGTTGGCTTTAATATAAACGTCGCTGCCGTTTTCAAGCTGCTGGCCAAACATTACCCCTACGCGCCCTATGTAGCTGTTAATGCCGTCCACGCTTACTTTGGTGCCGCGGTCTGTGGTGTAGTTTACGCTGTCAAGCCTGCCTGCAATAAACTGTGCCTGCGGTTCAAGGTATAACCCCGCTTTGTTAAGCGATATTTTTTTGCCGTATTCCACGCTTAAGCTGTAAGCGTTGTGCCTGTAATCCGCACCGTCGGGGAAGTCGCCGTAGCTGTTAAGTTCCGTGTCGAACCTGCCTATTTTGGCTACTACGTCGGTGTAGCTGCCGTCGTCTGCAAGCCAGCTTCCGTATACTGCGCCCGCAAACAGGTCGTCTTCACCGCTGCCGAAGCTGTATGTGGCGTTGCCGCCGCCTTTTTCAAGCGCAAAACCGATTATGCTTTTGGCGTCGTAGTTTTTATCGTAGCCAAGCTGGTATAAGTTGTACTGCCCTTCGTAGCTGCCGCCGTCGAATTTGCCGCCAATGTAGCGCGCCCATACGCCGTCCGCACCGTCATTTGAGGGCAGTGTGTGTATTTCTCCCAAACGCTTGCGCAGTGTGTCGTTGGTGTTGCGCCACATTGCGTAGGAGTTATCTATGCCGTCCAAAAGCGCTAAGGCATCGTTGTTTACGTTTTTGGTAAGGCCGGTTAAGTAATAACTATTAGGAGTTTTGCCAATTTCATCGCCTTCGGCTATTTCCGGGTTGTATTCATATAACCCGCCGCCGTTAAGGCTTTTGCCGGTAAAGGTGGCGTTGCCATTGCTTACGGTTACCAAAAGCAGCGGGTTAGTTTCCGATACGGCAGATGCGTCAATATTGGCGCCGTTTACCTGTATGTAGCCTGCCGCATTGGTTGCACTGTTTATTACTACACTATCCGCACTGCCGATTGCAAAGTCTGCGTCCAGCTTAAAGGTGCCGCCGCTGCCACTGTAATTTTCAAGCGTTAGGGTTTGGTAACCGGTTGAAGCATTTTCGGTTAAATCTACCGTGCCGCCGTTAAAGTTAAGGCTTGTTATGCTGTAAGCAGCGGCAGAACCAAACAGCATTTCACCGCCGTTCATGTTAACATCGTTAACCGTTGCGGCAGCATTTTCAAACAGCATTACGCCCGCGTTAACGGTATTGCCGCTTACAGCGCCGCCGCTGATAATCTGCGTACCTCCGTTTACTGTGTTATTTTGAGCTGTGCCGTTTTGCACAAGCTGCACACCGCCGTTAATGATAGTATCTTTAGCCGTGGCGCTGTCGCCATTAAGTATTTGCGTACCGCCGTTAAGGCTGGAGATAATGCCAACGGCCGTACCGCCAATTTGCTGCTCGCCATCGTTCATTACGCCAATATTTCCTGTGGCAGCAAAGGTCAGCACCTGACTGCCGCCATTCATAGTACCGATATTGGCACTATACGCAGAACCGCCGTCATTAACCTGTAAGCCGCCATTCATAACGTCTATACTCATATTGGCAGCGCCGGCTTGCTTACCATTATTCATAGTACCGATACTGCCGCCGGCATCATATAAGAATGTTTGTGTGCCACCGTTCATAGTGCCGATAATGCCTTCGCCGCCGCTGCTGTAAACATTCTGGTAACCGCTGTTCATAGTACTAATACTGCCTATGGCGCCGCTAACACTCTGCCCACCGCCATTCATAACGTCTATACTCATATTGCCGACACCACTTTGCAGACCGTTATTCATAATACCGATACTGCCTTCGCCGCCGCTTGAAACAATCTGCGTACCGTTGCTCATAGTTTCCAATACTGCCTGTAAGCGCCTTTATTAACTTGCTGCATACCGCCATTCATAATGCCAATACTGCCTGTAGCTCCTAATGCCCACTGTCTGCTTACCGCCATTCATAGTTCCGGCACTGCCTACACCGGCAGAGTAAATTCCCTGTGAGCCGTTATTTATAGTATCAATGTAAACAAGGCTGCCTCTCTGTGCGCCACCTTCCATAGTGCCAATGATGCATGTACCGGCTCCGTAAGCATACTGTACGCCATCATTCATAGTACCGATAACGCCTACACCGGAGCTATAAATTTCC
>ENA-OPYT01000030-OPYT01000030.1-human-gut-metagenome-genome-assembly--contig:-NODE-30-length-42402-cov-70.577694_pt1 | contig 42402 bp, 33 predicted proteins | sample MGYA00242636_ERZ504480 | MGnify/ENA primary metagenome ERZ504480 (study PRJEB26092, sample SAMD00036228) | human gut metagenome | host: Homo sapiens | study: EMG produced TPA metagenomics assembly of...
GTTCGATGTCTGCCCGGATGCGACACTGAATGTGTCCATCCTCGCAGTATCCGGTTCTCAAGGTGCACGCCTGGCGGCTGATCCGGTCCGACCGGGCCGCGCGGCAAGGAGATATATTGCCAGACCGGAGGGGCGCCGGGGGCGGGAATCGCGCACTCCATATTTTGTTCACAAATGAATAGGTCCCTCAGTCGCATCACTGAGGTTAAAACTGAAGCATTGGCTTCTGATATTGGCGATGACCAGCTGGTTTATAGGTGTTAAGGCATCGGTCATCTCTGGAGCGCCACTTTACTCCAAAAGCATCAGCTATTTGTTTCCCGTCGGTAAAAGGCAGGTTTTGTTCGCCAAGCGTTCTTATATATAGAGAAGTTCGGGTTCGAACCCGTGGCGCGGCAACAAAAAAGCGACCAGCCGGAGCCGATCGCTTTCTATTCTATGCTGGATCATCCAGAGGGCGCTTCCGAACTCATTTTCTCGCTGCCATTCATGCTTTCGAAGCATCGTTCGACCTCCACAGCCTCATGTTTTGAGGATCTGCCGTGTTTATCACTGTAATTAATGAGTGTGTGGAAGTGATCCTCATACAGATACGTGCGATCCGCCAGAGAACTGAGAAGCATCTCTCTGCAGCCCTCGTTGCCTATCCTCGCATCTCTCAGGTCTTCCGGAAATTCACAAGCAGTCTTAGGGTCAATTTCTTTCTGCTTTCAGAGACTTGTTTGAGAGTTTTTAAAGACAGTTCAAAACAATAAGTGAGACACCATAAAGCAGAGCAAGATGTGCCGGATAGAAAATGTAGAAGAAGTATTTCAGCCTCAGCCCTCGCTTGCCATTATAAAAATTGATAAGCAGCAACGAAACAACCGCGGCAGCAACATCAGGATTAAGTACATTAGCTGCAGCAAGCTCAAATCCGCCGCCAACTATATGGCATGACGAAAGGAGCACTGCGCATACTGCAGCAAAGAACATCTTGCCCTTGCTGTCGTGGAATAAATAGAATGCAGCCACAAGCAGAATGCCATACACACCGCCATCTAGTTTAGTGTATTCAGCTGCCAGTGCTGTCAAAACAATCAGAGCAATTTCTGCGATGCATCTCTTCCATTTTGAAAGGCTTCGTATCTTTTCCAGAATAATCAAAAAGACCAAGGAAAGCAGGAGCTCACACATAACATTTTGTTGCCGAAGGTCGAATAGTTGCCCGGTTTGAACGAAATCGTATATGGGCTCCGCAATGATTGCGAAGACAAGCATATTTCGCAGGTACTTCTTTATGTCATGAGTATGCAAAAATCCCTCAACTATCAAAAAGCAAAATATGGGAAATGCAATTCTGCCAAGAACATGAAGCACATCCGAAGCCTCGCTTAGAATCGCCCACTGTTCGTCTGATATCTGACTGTACGATGCGTGAGTCATAATTCCATTGGTCAGGACGATCCTGCTTACATGATCGAGAACCATCGAAATGGCTGCTATTATCTTTAATGTGCTGCCGTTAATTCCGTATCTATCTGTTTTCATTTCGTTTTCCTTTCTTTGGGTGGGCCGTCAGGGGTTCAGCCTGCTCCGCAGGCTGCCGCTGCGGCGCTTTCGCGCCTTGCGCGCTGCGCTGGCAAACGCTCACGCGTTTACTCAGCTCCGCGCCCCGACGGGTTCGAACCCATGAAAGGTCGACAAAAAAGACGGCCAACCGAAGTTGACCGTCTCAACAATCTTTGGGTGGGCCGTCAGGGGTTCGAACCCTGGACCTTGGGATTAAAAGTCCCCTGCTCTGCCAGCTGAGCTAACGGCCCGCGGGTGGCATTGTACCACGGTCTGGGACTATTCCCAACTCCATTGGCCGTTCTGGAAAATCACAACTTCACGTCCATCAGGCGTAATGCCCGTAATATCGATGTCGTCCGTGCCAATCATAAAATCGACGTGCGTGCTCGAGACGTTAACGCCATGCTCCAGGAGCTCTTCCTTGGACATGTCATACCCACCCTCGATGCATTCGGGGAAACCGACACCTAGCGCGAGATGGCAGCTAGCGTTCTCGTCATAGAGCGTATCGTAGAACAGTACGCCACTTTCGCGGATCGGCGTGTTCTTGGAGATGAGCGCGACCTCTCCCAGGTGAGCAGCGCCCTCGTCAGTATCGATGATGCTTGCGAGCGTTGCCTTGCCCACACGGGCATCGTAGTCCACTACGCGGCCGCCCTCGAACTTAATCCAAAAATCGTCGACCTTATTGCCATGGTGGATGAGCGGCATGGCCGAGTACACGATACCGTCGGCGCGCATGCGATCGGGCGAAGTGAAGACTTCCTCGGTGGGAATGTTGGGGAAGAAGGGGTGCCCTTCGGGCGTCTTGCCCTTGCCGCCGGCCCACTCGTGACCTTTCGTCATGCCAATCGTCAGATCGGTTCCATTTGCCGAGGTGTAATGCAGGTAGTCGAAACGGTTGTCGTTCAGGAAACGCAGGTTCTTTTCGAATGCGGCGTCATGGAGTTCCCAGTCGCTCTCTGGGTCCTGGCCATCGGCGCGAGCGGTGTGCAGAATCGCATTCCACAGCTTATAGATTGCAACCTCATCGGTGTCTCCCGGGAACACCTCGTGCGCCCAAGCCACGACCGGAGCGCCGGCGATGCACCACGGATTGATGTTGTAATCCAGTCCACGGCGGAAAACTTTGCATTGCGTATTCCTCGCCTTGGATGCCGCGGCCGGCTTGGCTGGATCGATGCCCTTGAGGGCCGCAGGATCCGCCCCCTCGATAAAGACAAAGCAGGCACCATCCTGGGCCAGGGAATCCAGCTGCATGCGCTTCCACTCGGGTGTCTGCTCAAAATAGCTTTTCTCGACATGCTCGTACGTGAGCCTCGTCACGGCATCATCGGCCCAAATGACCGTCACGTGGCCAGCGCCGGCGGCATAAGCCTCCGCGACCACCACGCGGGCAAAGGATGCGCACTCGACCGGAGACTGAACGACAACCTCCTGGCCGGGCTTGACGTTTACGCCCTTGCGGACAACCAAGCGCGCATAGTTTTTAATCTTGGGCTCCAGGGCCTTCATGCCCTCCAGAGCCTCTTCGACCGTCAGGGCAGCTCGAATCATGTGCCACTCCATCTATCTATAGAACAGTAAAAAGGCGCGCCGCAAAAACGACGCGCCTTATATCTTAGCGATAAGTATGCATGCAAACGCTACTTCTTCTTGGAGTCCTTCTTGTCCTCCTCGGCAGCCGAGCGCTCGATAAGGGCGTTGAGCTTGTTCTCGGACATGCCCTCGGCCTGCGTGCGGTACATGTTGCGCAGGGGACGAATACGAACGAAGTCGTAAATAAAGTCACCCAAAATGACGACGTAGGACAAAACGATGCCGACCATCTGGACAGGGCTGGACACCATGCCAGCGGGAGCGAAGTAGAGCGAAGCCCAAATTGCCACGACGAGTACCATGCCGATAGTAAGCACGGCCCACCAGATACGACGGCGCTTGGTGTAGTCCTCATCCTGCTTGAGAAGGATATTCGACACCGTGTAGATGCGGTCCTCCTTGGCGCGCTGCTTAGCCTTGCGGGCGCGCTTCTCCTCTTTAGAGAGGCCCTCGAGGTTCTCGCCCTTCTCGAGCTCTTTGCGGCGTGCCTTAGACGAAGCCGGCACGACGCGGACAGAGCTCGCTGCCTGACGGGCAGGCTTAGCAGATGCGGCGGACTTGCGCGCAACCCCGGTAACCTCGTGGGATTGCGTGCGCTTGTTCGTGGCGCTACGGGTACTCACTTATGCGTTCTCCTTCATGCTTGTGAACTGGGAGCCCGTGATGATCTGGAAGGCCTCGCGATAGCGCTCGGACGTGCCATCGATGACCTCGGCGGGCAGGTGCGGGGTCTCCCCCGTCATATCCCAGTTGGCCTTGAGCCAATTGCGGACGAATTGTTTGTCGTAGCTGGGCTGGATCTTGCCCTCCTCGTAGCTGGCAGCAGGCCAGAAACGGCTGGAATCGGGCGTGAGGCACTCGTCGATCAGCGTGACCTTGCCATCGATGACACCAAACTCGAACTTGGTGTCGGCAATGATGATGCCACGGGTCGCGGCGTACTCGGCAGCGGCCTTGTAGATCTTGAGGGAAAGGTCACGAATCTGCGTGGCGATATCCTCGCCCACGATCTCGCAGCAACGCTCGAACGAGATGTTCTCGTCGTGGTCACCAATCTCGGCCTTCGTGGACGGCGTGAACAGCGGCTCGGGAAGCTTGGAAGCCTCGGTCAGGCCCTCAGGCAGCGGGATGCCGCAGACGGTGCCGTTCTCGTCGTAGGTCTTCTTGCCCGAACCGGTCAGATAGCCGCGGACGATGCACTCGATAGGAATCGTTTGGGCCTTTTTAACCAGCATGGCGCGGCCAGCGAGGTAGTCACGATACTCAGCAAACTCCTCGGGGAAATCCGCCGGGTCGATGGAAACGAGATGGTTGGGGACGATGTCGGCAAACTTATCAAACCAGAATGCCGAGATGCGGTTGAGCACCTCTCCCTTAAACGGAATCTCGTCGGGAAGAATGAAGTCGAACGCAGAAATGCGGTCGGTGGCGACCATCAGCAGGTTTTCACCGGCATCGTAGATATCACGAACCTTGCCACGGGAATCCGGACGACGCTCCATCGTTGTCACGTGAGTCACTCCTTACCTAAATACGACAGAAATGCGGGTTCTTTCCCGCACGTTTTCGCAAGCTCGGAGCGGCAGGGACGAAACCCCTCCTTCACCGAATAGCGAAAAGCTAGTGCTCCATTGTAGTAGATGCCGCGTCCGCCGTGTGCTCGCGGGGCAGATGAATCGTAAAAGTCGTACCCTTTCCAAGCTCCGACTCCACGGATATGTAGCCATGGTGACGCTCGACGATCTGCTTGGTCACGGCGAGGCCAACGCCCAGGCCGCCAGCTTCGCGGGCGCGGCTGGCATCGGCGCGCCAAAACCGCCCGAAGATGCGCGACAAGTCATCCTTGGCAATACCGATGCCGGTATCAGAAACGGCGATGCTGACGTGTTTGCGGTCACTGAGCACCGACACCACGACCCAACCGCCCTCGGGGGTGTAGCGCATGGCGTTGCTCATGAGGTTGATGACGCATTGCGTGATCATGTCGGGATCGGCTTCGACGACATCGTCGTGACCCTGGGTTTCATCTGCAAAGCGCAAGCGCAGATCGCGGTCAACAAACAGGCGCTCCTGAGCGTTGACGATGGAACGCACGAAGGGAACCATGTCCACCGGCTCAAGGTTGAGCGGCGCTGTGCTGTTTTCCATGCGCGATAGATCGAGCATCTGCTGCACCAGACGGGCCAGGCGACGTGTCTCGGATGCAACGGTTTCCAGATGCTCGTCGTCGGTGGGATACACCCCATCCTGCATGGCTTCGACTGTCGCAAGCATGGCCATAAGCGGAGTACGAAGTTCGTGAGCCACGTCTGAGGTCAGGCGCTTCTCGTGTTTCATATCCTTCTCGAGCGAAGTGGCCATCTCATCGAAGGTCTCACCCAGCTGATCAATCTCGTCATCACCGCGCAAACCAGTACGAGCGGACAGATCGCCATCGCGAATTTGCTTGGCCGTGCTCGTAATACGATGAATCGGCTTGGTGAGCATGCGCGACACGAGCGATCCGATAACGACCGAAATGCAGATTGCAACAACCGCGGCGAGGGCCATGGCGTTAAAGGTCTTCTCCCTAAATGCAGAATCCGCCTTGGTGAGCAAGGCATCGGAGCCGATGGCCCATAGCTTTACCTGTCCGACATGCTCGCCCGAAGACGTTATGATTTCGACGTTGGCAACGCTATCGGAGTCGGTTGGAGCAGACGAGACCGGGCTATGCGATGCTTTTTTACCGCTCGAGCTGCTCGACGCCGATTCGCTCTCGCGCACATCGGCGGTCGCGCTTGCCGAAGGCCATGAGTCGTCATAGACGACAACGCCCTTCTTGTTGACGACCTGCATACTCAGGTCGTCGGACACCAAACTCGATGTCGCGACCGTGCGCAGCTCGCCCGCAGTCCAGTTGCCGTTTTCCTCATACGACGTCGCAAGCTTTTCGGCAGCGGAATTTGCGATTTCGACGATATTGGAGCGCGTGTAATCCGAAAAGACCGTGCCCCACACAACAGAGACAATGCCCACCAGCACCAATACCGTCATGAGCGATGTCAGAGCAAAAGCAAGTGCCATGCGCGAGGGATAGCTCATCGTTGGCCGTGAATCGGAACGAGGCGTGTTCCAACTAGCCTTGGAACCCGCCTCGCTCTCCTGCTTGTGCTTTTGTCCGATTTCAAAGCGCGCAGGTGTCATATGTGATTTCCCTATTTCTCGTCCGACTTATCGGTCTTGGCCGGAGCCTCGAAGCGATAGCCGACACCATGGACGGTGTAGAGCCACTTGGGCTTCTTGGGATCATCGCCCAGCTTGGCGCGAAGGTTCTTCACGTGGCTATCGATGGTGCGCTCATAGCCCTCAAAGTCGTACCCAAGCACCTTCTCGACCAGCTCCATGCGGTTGTAGACGCGACCGGGGTGACGGGCAAGCGTGGTGAGCAGCTTAAACTCGGAAGCCGTCAGGTCGACTTCCTTGCCCTCGACCAAAATCTTGTGGCCCGAGATATCGATGACCAGATCGCCGAAGTCGAGTACCTCGACGGCTGGCTCGTCGGCCTGATGGGCACGGCGGAACAGAGCGCGAACGCGCGCGACAAGCTCGCGCGGCGAGAACGGCTTAATCAGATAGTCGTCGGCGCCGAGCTCAAGACCGATAATACGGTCCTCGATCTCGCCCTTGGCAGTCAGCATGATGATGGGGACATCCGAGGTATCGCGAATGGTGCGGCAAACGCGCTCGCCGGGGATCTTGGGGAGCATAAGGTCGAGCACGACCAGGTCAAACTGATGCTTCTCGAACTCCTCGATCGCGGACTGGCCGTCGCCGACACCCACAACCCAGTAGCCTTCGCGCTCGAGATAGGCAGCGACGGCGTCACGGATTGCCTTCTCATCCTCGACCAGCAGAATCTTTTTTGCATCTGAAGCCATAACACGGCCCCCCTGTCTCAATCAGCTAAGAACAAGCCCATTTTAACGCACCTGAGCCCGCCGGATGCCACTATGACGCGGCAGCTCGGCGGGCGGTACTCACAATTACAACGCGTTTATTCCCCTGTTGGCGCCTTTTTAACCCCTCTAAGCTTAAAGAGAGAATAGGCGTGCGGTGACCGTCTCGGGTATACCCTGGCTGTTGCGCACCGTGGCGTACGTAAGAAATGAGTCCGATTTTCCCGCCGTAGCTGGATAATCGCCATATTCCAAAGCGCGGTCGGGCGACAGTAGCGAGCCATAGGTCTTGGCAGAGGTGTCGATGAGAAAATGCGATGCCTGTACCTTAACGAGATATTTATTCTTCTTGCCGGCAGCACATGCGAGCGGCTCGCGGGACAGGAAGAGGTATGGCCCTCCTCATTACCGATATACGTGCCCATGTTGCCAGGCTGCCCACGCCACTATAGGTCGCCTCGATAGAAAACACGAAGGTATCGCCCATATATACGGCCTCGAAAGGCGAGACTGACGAGGGAAGGACTAGCTGGGCACGTTTGGTGTTGTTGCCATCGGTCAGATCGATTGCCGTTATGCCGTAGTAGACGCCCTCGTCGTTGCGGACACGCGGCGAGATGGTCAAAATGCCGTCGCTCACGCGCGGGGCCGACGCAAAGCGGCCCGTCGATTTCCAAATTGTCTCGGCCTTGGATTCATCAAGCGAGCGACGATAGCAAAACGAATCACTACTCGTTTTATTGCCGCCTGCCGAAGGCATTTTATACCAGATGGCTGATGACCCGAACGTCGTAAACAGTGGCGGATCGTAGTCCTTGCCACCTCGATCGAGCTCAACCACGTCGCCAGAGAGCGAAGCGCCCGACAGATTTTGAGCGTAGAGCTTCCACGATGAACTGGCAAAGTTCATCTCAACCCACGCAAACACGCCGTCGCCGGCACGGACATCGTAAAAAGCATATCCCGTGCCCTCGATAGGATTCTCAATTAATGTGGTAAGCGAGCCATCGCCCAGGTTGAGCACACCGAGTGTGTTGGCGTGCAGTGCCGATGCGGGCGCCATCATTGCCGCAGCATAGTCACCATCGCAGTAGTACAGCAACGTGCCCAGCGGCAGCGTCCACGATGCCGCCGGCTCAAGATCGATGTCAACTGCCTCGTACTCATCAGTGATCGAGACAATCTTCGAATCGTCCTTGATAACCTGCGGCTCGCCAGCGGCATCATCACTGGTGCCTGTTTTTTTCGAACATCCGGCAAGCACCGTGGCAGCGCCCGCGGCAGCTCCACCGAGCACAAAGCCGCGACGCGATATTCCGTTCTTGATGTGGTCGGCGATACCCATTAGGCGATCTCGGCGCGAGCGGCCTCGATAGCGCGCGTAAGCTGATCGGCGCAAGAGGTCTTCTTCATGCCGCAGGTATTGCCGGCAAGAACCTCGATCACACGGTCAGCAGGAGCGCCCTCGACCAGTTTGGAGATGGCCTTGAGGTTGCCATCGCAGCCGCCGGTAAACTCAACGCCCAGCACCTTGCTGCCGTCATCGGAAAGGTCAAGGTGAATATTGCGAGAGCATACACCCTGCGGCTTGTAATCAAACGAAATCATGCGATCCCCTCTCAGAATGTTATTCGAGACGACTATTATCCCCGTCTTTCCCTAAATGCAACGAGGCGCTTTGCCGGCAACACACATTACCAGCAAAGCGCCCTAAAAAGCTAACGTTATGCCCGAACCTACTCGAAGCTCAGCTGCTCCAGGCGATCGAAGACCGTATCGATGCGGGTGAGGAAGTCCCACGGATCAAAAATCTCGTCGAGCTTCTCCTGGCTGACGGTGCAGCGCGGATCGGCCTCGAGACGCTCCTTAAAGGTGGGGCCAGAGACACAATCCTGCACCTCGTGCCAGGTGGCCATGGCGTTCTCCTGCACAATGGCGTACGCATCCTCGCGGGTGATACCCGTATCGACGAGGGCAAGCAGGACCTTGGAGGAGAAGATGAGGCCGCGGGTCTTGTTGAGATTGGCCATCATGCGGGCCGGATACAGCTGCAGGCCGTCGATAACGCGAATGAGGCACTGGAACATATGGTCAAGCGCGATGAAGCTATCGGCCTGGGCGACACGCTCGGCGGAAGAGTGCGAAATGTCGCGCTCGTGCCACAGGGCGACGTTGTCGAAGGCGACCTGGGCGTTGGACTTCACGACGCGCGACAGACCGCAGACCTTCTCCATGGTGATGGGGTTGCGCTTGTGCGGCATGGCGGAGCTGCCCTTTTGGCCCTTGCGGAAGGGCTCCTCGGCCTCGAGTGTATCGGTCTTCTGCAGGTTGCGGACCTCGGTCGCGATGCGCTCGCAGGTGGCCGCTGTAGTGGCAAGCACGCCGGCAAGATAGGCGTGGTGATCGCGGCTGATGACCTGCGTGGACAGCGGGTCGTGAACCAGACCCAGGTGCTCACAGACGTACTCCTCGACGAACGGCTCGATGGAGCTGTAGGTGCCGACGGCACCGGAGATGGCACCGAAGGCAACGTTCTTGCGAGCATCCTCAAGACGATCAAGGTCGCGCTTGAGTTCCCATGCCCAAGAGCCAAACTTCATGCCGAAGGTCATCGGCTCAGCATGGATGCCATGGGTGCGTCCGGCGCAGAGCGTATTGCGCTCCTCGAAGGCGCGGCGCTTGCAGATCACGCCGAGCTTCTTGACGTCCTCGATAATCAGGTCACACGCCTGAGTAAGCTGATAGCACAGAGCAGTATCACCCAGGTCGGAGCTGGTCATACCGTAGTGAACCCAGCGACTAGGCTTGGGCTCGCCCTCGGGAACATCGGCGTCGATATATTCCTTCATGTTGGTCAGGAAGGCGATGACATCGTGGCGCGTGACCTCCTCGATCTCATCGACCTTCGCCTTCTCAAAGTTGGCATGGTCGCGGATCCACTGGGCTTCGTCTTTAGAAATGCCGATCTTGCCGAGCTCCGCCTGGGCCTCGCAGGCCAGAACCTCGATCTCCTGCCAAATGGCATACTTGTTCTCGAGGGAGAAGATATGTCCCATCTCCGGGCGGGTATAGCGATCGATCATAGCGGCTCCTTTTTGGTTATTGGCACGTTGGTCGTAACTTAACCATTGTACCGTGCGCGGGTGCGAGTATGGGCAGCAGGCATTAACCTAACATTTTGGAATTGGAGCGGGCATGGGGACATCCGCGCATTTGCTTCGCAAATCCGCACCGGCTGCGGTCGATCTCCTCGGATTCACGGAGACGATGGGGAAGACTTTGTTGAATTGGCCGTCCCAAGGTCTCCCGCGCTCGATGGAGCGGGCAACGGGACGTCCGCGTATTTGCTTCGCAAATCCGCACCGGCTGCGGTCGCCTATCGGCGACCTTGCCTGCTCGCTATAAACGCTTCGCGTTTATTTAACGCTCGCACCCTGTCGGGTTCGAGTCCCGGCACTTTATTGAAAAAGGCACAGTAACGAAACGTTACCGTGCCTGAAATTCGAATGGAGCGGGCAACGGGACTCGAACCCGCGAGTGTCAGCTTGGGAAGCTGATGCCTTACCACTTGGCGATGCCCGCTTGTGTGTTGGCTAGTATAACGCGGTTGTCTTGTTCGATACAAGGGTGGCGATACTTGTTTTAGCTGTGGAGATTCGTTTGAAAATCGCGTCAATTGTGGAGACGAGGACCTTTGACTTCCTGTTCACCTTATCTTCTACCTGCGCTTTTGCTTGATTGTTGTATTTGAGCTCAATTTGTCAGGAATTGGGCAAGCTTTTGGTCAGGCTCCGGTACTTACCCGCATGAACCTCGGGGGTAGCCTCATCCTACGCGTCGCAACGTCCCCATGCGGCGCACGAGGGATAAGGAGCAGCCATGTCCAACGCACCCACGCACTCTGTCCACAGCGCAATCGCAACAGGTCCGCTGCTCCTGCTCCTCTTCCTGCTGTTCGGCTACCTGGCACCGGGAGCCGCATTTGCCGTCGATGGCTACGACCAGCTCGGCTTCCGCACTATCAGCGATGATTGTGGGCCGTTCCTCATCGGCAAGTATGAAGCTCAAGACGCCTCGATTGCCTACTGCATGAACCAGGAACGCCCCGGGCCCACCAAGCCGGGCGGCCCATGGCTCAACTTTGATCAAGGCTGGGTGTGGCTCGACGACGAGTTCGCGGCAATCGTTTGTCACGGATATCCTACCGCCACGTCGTTTGGCGGTTACCATCTTTCACCCGATCGCGCCCGCGCCGCCACCCAACTCGCCGTATGGATGCTCAACGGCACTACCCATGTCGACGGCACCTACTCCTACACGACCGCTCAGGGCAAAACCAAGAGCGGGCACTTTACCGCCGACGATGAAGTCGTGGCGGCTGCGCGGTGGCTCCACGACAGCGCAAAATCAGGAAGCATCAAAGCCGCTCCGCACCGCGCGCGACGCTATCTAGGAACCGTATCGGGCGGCAGCAGACGTCAAGACATGCTCTATGTACTGCCGGCGGTCTCTGTTTCCTTCCAAAAGCAGTCTGCGAACACTGTTATTACCAGCGGAAACAATACCTATCAGTTTACCGGGGCAACATTCGATGTTTTTGAGAGCGCCGGCGACGCACATGTCGGCACCATCAAGATGGACGGCAACGGTCGAGCACAGGCAACACTTCTGCCCAATACGGCATACTACCTAGTTGAGATAACAGCGCCAGCTGGTTATATCCCCCTGCACGATCGCATTGCCTTTACCACGACGAATAACGGCGGATACGTCACCATTGATGAACAACCCGGCACCATTACCTTGCGCATTGTAAAGCTCGACGCCGCAACGAATGCAGGCCCCCAAGTTGGAGCTTCGCTCGCAGGAGCAGAATTCGTGTGCGTATCGCAATCAACCCCTGGATGGACACAAACTCTCAGGACCGATGAAAGCGGTCGAGCTACCCTCACCGATGTCCCCCTGGGAACCTTTACCATCTATGAATCGAAGGCGCCCGAGGGCTATTTGCCCTCCGGTGACAGTTGGTCCTATACCGTTAGAGCCGACCAGCTCGGTGATTCAGGCGTGGTCGAGATCGAATCGCGCGTTTCCGATATCCCCATTGCGTTTGACCTTGAGATTTCCAAATTCAAGGACTACGGCAATAGCGATCAATCCGGCCTGGAGCAGCCGGCAGGAGGTGTTGTCTTTGAGGTTGTCAGCAACAGCTCTCAGCAGGTTGTTGGCACACTGACCACAAACATCTATGGCTTTGCCTCCACCAAAGATCAGCCCGAAGCATGGTTTGGCGCAGGCAAGCGACCCGCCGGTGTCCACGGAGCCATCCCATACGACCGCGCCGGCTACACCGTTCGTGAGGTTCCGGAAACCGTCCCAGAGGGTTTTAAACGTGCAGGGGAATGGACCGTCGAGGCCAATCAGATTTCCGACGGCGCCGAGCTTCAATATATCGTGGACAACCACGCTCTGTCGACGCATCTCCAGATTGTAAAACGCGATGCCCAAACAGGCGCTTCTGTTCCCCTAGCCGGATTCGCCTTCCAACTCCTCGACAGCAATCACGAACCTGTCTCACAAACTTGCTGGTATCCAGCACATAACGTAATGGATACCTTTACGACTGACGCGACCGGGACCGTCACACTGCCCGAATCGCTCGTGCCGGGCACCTATTATGTACGCGAAACCTCGGCCAAAGAGCCCTATCTTGTCGGCAAAGAGATCGAGGTAAACATACCCGCCGACATGAACCTAACGCCCGTTGCAATCGCCTCGTATTATGACCACGCCGCGACCGGAAACATCAGGATCGTTAAAACCGATGTCGTAGACGGCAGCAGCCTCGCGGGCGCCATCTTTGAGATCCGTGCCTCGGGTGATATCGTGCGCCCCGACGGTAGCATTGCCGCGCTCGACGGTGAGACTGTCGCTACCGTCACAACGGATGAAACTGGAGAAGCACGCGCGGACGACCTCCCGCTGGGATCTGGCACCGCACGCTACGAGGTTGTCGAGACTCAAGCGCCGGCAGGCTTCTTACTCGACCGGACGCCCCATATCGTAGACCTCGCTTATGCCGACCAGAAAACACCCGTTGTAGAAGCACGGCTTAACGTATCCGACGATTACACCAAGGTTGATATCTCCAAGGTCGATGCAAGCGGAGAGCAGGAAGTGAAAGGCGCACAACTCACCTTATATGGTCCCGATAAAACCGAAATAGACTCCTGGACCTCATCCGACAAGCCGCACCGCGTCGAACATCTTGCACCCGGCACCTACTCGTTGCGCGAAATGATGTCTCCGCGGACCTATGACCTTGCCGAGGAGATAACGTTTGAAATAAAGGATACGGGAGAAGTCCAATCCGTCGCGATGAAGGATGCGCCCATCGAGATCAAAGGACAGGTCGACAAGCGTCAGGAGCTTGTCCAACCTATCGGGAAGGGTCTGCTGGCCAACGGCGATGGTAAAAATCGCGCCGCAACGCAAACCAATACGGACGGTCTTTTCTCCTATACCATCGACGCTCGAAACGATTCAGCTACCTGGGTTGATGAGTTCACAATTACCGATGATCTTGAGTGCGCCGAGGACGATACGGCGAGATTCGTCTCAATCGAAACCCCCGTCGCCATCGGCGACCTCAACGGTCTGTGCAACGTGTGGTATCGCACGACGCCGTTGGACTCGACAGACACCGATGAGCCGGCAAACGCGACACTTGACGATGGGCACGAAAATCCTTGGCTTGAGTCCGACGAAGTAAAAGAGAGTCTGGGTGAAGATTGCCGCCTCGTCGATTACGACGGCTGGCACCTCTGGAAGGCGGATGTCTCGACCACGGAATCCGCCACACTCGAGGCGAAAGAACTCGACCTTGCATCCAATACCGTCGTAACGGGCATTCGTATTGAATACGGTGCGGTAGCCGCCGACTTTACGACTCAAAGCGATACGGATTCTTGGACCCGCGATGATCTCAAAGATGAGCACGACGACCTTGACGATGCCAAAGCAATCCTTGGCACAGATGCTCGGGGCGCAGTCGTGCACATGCAGGCAACGTCGACTTATACGCCCCAAACCGCACTCACCAACAGCGCGCGCGTCGATCTTTGCCGCAACGGCGGCGGCGATAAACTTGAGTCACATGACGAGGACCGTGTCATTCAACGCTGTACCCTACCGCAGGACCTACCGGCAACAGGATCAGCTCCCATCGCCGCTTGCATCACCGCGCTCCTGACTCGGGTGCCGCAGCCCTATGGTTCGCTCGCCTTAGGTCAATCCCAAAGAAGCGCTAGCGCGATGAAAAAGCGGGCGAGCCAGTCCCCCGGCTCGCCCGCTTTCAATCATTTAAATCGCCGCATCTACTCTGCAGACGAAGATCCACCATCAACGATTGCCTGCTCGGACTCAGGAATCCCATCGGCGCCCGTGCTCTGTTCTTGCTCCACCTCTTCGCTGATTGCGGAGGCGGGGGTCGAGCCCTTCGCGCCCACGATGTAGGCAGCTCCAAACCCTAACGCAATGGCAATCAAGGTCAAAATCACGTAGACAGGCCAATGGCGCTTAATATACGAAAACACGTTGACTCCTTAGAGCTCCGTCTACGAACGGCGGATAACCTCGGTCACGACCTCGGATACCGTGGCAATGTTCGTCGGGTTGACATTGTGGGGCAGGTCGTCCTCGGTACGAGCACAAGCCAGGCGCGTGCCGTCCACGCCGGCGATGGTGAGGGCTCGGCGGCTCGCCTCGAGCGCGGCATAGGCATCGGTCTTGGCATAGGGCATCTCGAGCGCGCCACAATCGACATGGAACGACTTGCACACCTTGCTGACCAGGTTCATGATGCGGCGATCGCCCTTGAGCAGCTGCTGTTCGCCCTCAACCGTCACCACCGAAAGCCTACCGGCGCCGACGGATTCAAGATTGATGAAGAATACGCCGCGGAGCTTATCGCGATGCGAAGCCAAGAAGGCCTTCATACCGGCGCCATCACAGTCCGAGGCGCCCGTTGCCACAAACCAGATATCGTGACCGAGCAGCTCATCATCGCCCATAGAGGCGACAGCCGAGAGCATATCTTCGGAAGAAGCGCCGTCGGAAGACGTAGCGCCGCCCTTCCAGCCATCGTTATCGTCCTCGAAATTATCCCACGAACCGATGCCGCGACCGGACTTCTTGGCATCGTAATCGTCTTCGACGCCCAGCCAATCACTCATGCTGTCCTGTTCGTTTTTCTTTTTACGACCGAACAGGCCGCCCAGGCCGCGCTTGCGAGACTTGGGTGCCGCCGGGGCGGGAGCCGAAATGGTCTCGATCGGCTGAGCACCCGACGCAACGGGCATAGGAGGCGCAACGGGTGCCGATGTGGGTTCGGGACCCTGAGCGGTAGCAAAGGGGTCGTTGACCTGTGCGGAGGGGTCGGGAAGGTCGAACAGCGACGTGCGAGACGCAACGTTTGCCTGCTTCATCGACGGTAGCGACGGATCGGGGACCGAAGCCAGCGGAGACGAGGAAGGTGCGGGCGACGGAGCCGACGCCGGATCGGGAACATTCATCTGCGGACGCGGCGATGCCTGGGAGGAAATCTGGGCCATAAGGGAATCGACCGTTTCGTCCTGGGTGGGAGCAACATCGGCAACCGTGGCACCGGAACCACTCGGGGTCGGCATGGTGAAAATCTGCGTGGAGTAAGGCCTCGACTCATCTGTCTCGGGAGCCTCGGAAACCGCAGACACTTCCTCCTGCTCGACCTCGGTCGAATCATCTTGCTCGGCTGCCGCGTATTGCTCTTCGTCAGAGTTGGCCTCGACGGGCTCGTCCTCGGCGGCATCTTGGATTTCGGCAGCATCAATAGGCCCGTCATCGTCTGCCGCGTCGCCCTGCTCATCGGAAACAGGAAGGGACTCGGCAATCGCGGTGCCTTGCTTTTCAAACGTTATCGTAGAATCGAACTGCGCGGCATCAAACGACATGGTGCTATCGACGTGCTGCTGAGCCTCGAAAGACGTCGTCGCCTCAACAACATCCGCGGACGCCGGTTGCTGAGCCTCAAAGGACGTTGTAGCTTCGGCGGCGTCGACAGGCACGGACTGCATAGCCTCGTTCTGCTCGAACTCTTGCGCCGCGCGCTCACGTGCCGCCTCGGCTGCCTGCTGCTGAGCGATAGCCTCCTGCTCGGCAGCCTCGCGTGCGGCAACGCGCTTCCCCTCGAAATCGTCGACAAATTTCCTGCCCTTTGCAAGCGCACCCTTAAAGAAGTTGGAAGCGCTGGCGCCAATCGAAGAGAACGCGGATGCAATATCGGCATGGGGCGTTGCCGCGGGAATCTCGGCCGAGAAATCAGTATCGCTCTCGTAAGACACGCGCCTCGGCTGTTCAGCGTAATCGTCGTCAGGCTCGTCCCTAACGTCTTGCGCCGGCGCGGCGGGAGCCAAAATGTCCAGTCCTGCCGCGGGATCGATCGCGGACACCGCCTCGGGCTCGGCAACGGCAGCGGCAACCGCGGCAGACTCATCATCCACGGCGACAACGGGCGCAGATGCAGTCACGACGGGGGCAGGCTCGGGCTCAAACGTCGGCTCCTCGCCTTCCTCGTAATCGAGCGTGCAGGACTCGGGAAGCATTCCGAGCGCACGGATGGCATCCGAACCAAAGCGGATGTTGCCGGCGGCATTGCGATAGAGCCTGGGCTCGGGCTCGGCCGCGACAGGCTCCTCCGCCGGCTCGGCAGTGGGAACCTCGTCATTGAACTCTTCGGCCTGGACAGCCTGATTCTGATCCTCGGGCACGATGGCGCCAATCAGCGTCTCGTCGGCAGACGCACCCTTAAAGCCCTCGATCTGCTCGTCGAAAGCCTCGCCCTGTTCGGGCTCGGTCTGAGCGTCGGGAGCAATCGGCTGACCGAACTCGTCCTCGGCGTAGGTAGGCTCTTCATACTCGATGGTGTTGCCGTAGTCGTTTTGCTGTTGGGCCGCGGCATACTCCGCTGCTGCGCGCGCCATCTCCTCGGCACGACGCTTCTGCTCCCCAAAATAGGTATCGAACGGAACATCGTCGGGAAACTCGTTTTCGCCCTGGAAGGGAGCAACGTTGTCCATAACGCCGAGCATAGCGGCGACAGAAGACTTGTTGCACACTGCGCCGGACGTATAGGGAAGCACAAAACGGTTAGAAATGATGTTTGCCGCGTTGGCGAGCGCAACGAGGGAAGCGAGGATCGCGACAATCCACAGCAGAACCTTGAGCGCGCCGGGGAGCGGCAGGATACGCAAGATGGCAACGGCAGCAGGGGCAACCGTGGCAACGGGCAACAGCTTGGCGATGAGCGCACGATACGAAGCATAGGGCTCGCGGGCGAGCAGCTCAGCACGGGGAGAGTCGTAGTGTGCGACAACGACCACCGGGCGGTTGCGCGGAGACGCGAGCGGGCCCGAGGCCTTGTGGTAGGCGATGACATTTTGGCTCACGCCCGTCTTGCCCAGGCGCGAAACCACGGGGTGGCCCGTGCGCTCGAGCACGTAAAGAACGGCGCCGACAATGGCCAGCAAGGTGCCGACCAAGCCGATGCCGCCACCGATGCCCATCAGCAGGGCTCCGGCAAACGCAAGAATACCGGTAACGGCAAATGCCAACCTGCTGGGCGCCGGGGCATTGAACTCCTGAACCTCGGGATCAAAGCCGTGGTTGCGGAAGATCTGAGCGATATCCTCGGCAGCCAAGCGCTCTTCTTCGCTGCATGCCGGCGTGATGCCGGTGTTCTGCAGCAGGTGGTTAATATAGTTCTGGGTGTTCGCCATGTGCGCTCCACATCCATAATCCGACAAATAGGCCCAATGCATGCACATTAGAACCGTATATAGTCGAAAGTATACCCCGAGCGAGCGCAAACGACCGAATTCGGGCCATCTTAACGCCCCGAGCGGACAAGGATATAGCCTAATCTCCATATCGGACTAAAATCATGGCAGCAAACCACCTTCTCATGCGAGGACTCTATGACGGCAAGCGACGCGACCGCGACAATTAAAAAGGGGAATTCGGAGCCCAGTTTCGATAAAACGGCTCAGCGCATCCTCAATCTTTTCTTTGTGCTCAACAGCTCCCCCGAACCGCTGACGACCGAGCAGATCGTCTTGGATTCTGACCTGGGATATGGCTCGGGCAATATCGACTCGGATAAGCGCAAGTTTCGGCGCGATCGTGACAAACTGCTCGAACGCGGCATCTTAATCAAGGAGGTTCGCCCCGCCGGCGCGCAGGAGACCGAGGAAAGCTCATGGACAATCGACCGCGAGCACACGTTTGCGGCAGGCGGCCTCATCACCGCAGACGACGCCGATATCCTGCTCAACGCTATCGACCAGACAATAGCGGCCGGCTCATCCACTTTTGCCGCGCCGCTTGCCGATATTCGTTCCAAGATTGCCTACCTCACCGGCAGGACGACGGCGGACGAAGCACCGATCCGCCGCTCTCCCACCGTCGATGCGGTATGGAGCGCCTTTGCCGAGCGATGCGCGCTGCGATTTTTATATCAGAACGGACGCGGTGAGCAGAAAGAGCGTACCGTCTGCGTCTACGGCATGTTCGAGCGCGAGGGCGTTGCGTACTTCTGCGGCCTCGACAATGCCACCGACGACATCAGGACATTCCGCTGCGACCGTATCGTTCGCGCTTGGCGCCCCTCAAAGGCCTACGCTATCCCTGCGGACTTCAACCTCAGCGACTACCTGTTCTTTGAATTCGATTTTGCCGACCGCCCGCCCGTTGCGGCTACGTTCTCGTTCGCCCCGCAGACGCAGATCGATATGATCAACGGCCTCACGCGCGGGCGAGGTGAGCTCGCACACACCGATTCGGGATGGACTTGGACCGTTGACGTGCGAGATCTTGAAGCCGCCGCCTCATTTTGCATGGCCCAAGCCATGGACGGCATGAGGCCCATGGCCCCCAAATCGCTCAAGCAGGCGTGGAACCACCTCATTGAAAGGACGGTGCACGAGCATGCCCGTGCGTAAACTCACCAGCGAGCAGAGGCTCTCGCGCGCCATCGACATCATGGAGGCCCTCTACGCCGCCGGCGAGAGCGGCATGACACGAACTGAGATTTGCAGTCGCTTTGACATCACGGGAGTGTCGCTCGACGAGATTCTCGAGATCGTCTCGACGCTCGCGGACCGAGAATCGGGTGCGCGCATCATCTGCGAATGCCACGGCGAGCGTGTGGTCCTCACCGGTGACGCCGGACGTGTGCTACCGCTGCGCTTGAGTACCGCCGAGGGCGCTGTGCTCAACCACGAACTTGAATCGTTGGGGATCGAGCCGCAGACGGCAGCTCGGATTCGACACGCTCTTCTACCCGAAGAGCTCGGCTATAACCAGCGCGTCTTTGACACCGTCAACCACGGGTCGCACTGGCAGCAGCTGAGCTGCGCCATTCAGGACGGCGTTCGCTGCCTCATCTCGTATCGCTCGATGGACGATGCACGGCCACGCGAGCGTCTGGTCGACCCCTTGCGCATTACGGCAAACGGCGACCAAACATACCTGATTGCCTGGGACATCGCGGTCGATGAGCAGCGCACCTATCGCATGGATAAAATCGAGGGACTCACCTTGACGGAAGACTCCGTCGTGCCTCACGCACCGGACGTCGCATCCCTCCACGATTCCCTTGCCCGGACGCAGCGTAGCGCAAAGCTCTTGATGCCATTCGATATGGCGGAGCATCTGGACTGGGCCGGCATCACCCTCATCGAGCGCAGCGGGGCAGACATGGCAACGGTAACCGTGCATTACGGCTCCGAGCGTTGGCTACTGAGCCAGATAATCGCAGCGGGCGGAGCCATCCGCATCTTGGATAACCCCACCCTGTCAAAGCGTCTGTGCGATATGGCAAAAACTCTCGTCTGTCCGCTTTAGCGCCGCCGCTCGTGGCGTGCGCGCCACAGTTGCAGATAGTGCCCGATCTGCGCCGATTCGATGCGCTGGTAGGAGCTCGTGGGCAGCGACGTTAAGAACTTCTTGCCATAGCCCTTCGTCACCAGGCGAGGATCCGCCAAGATCAGCACACCGCTATCGGTCGACGAGCGAATCAAACGCCCCGCGGCCTGCTTAACCTCGAGCACCGCCTCGGGCAGCGAATAGCGCGCCCATGCGCGGTCTTCGCGCAGGTTGCGCTCGCACGAGAGCGGGTCCGTGGGGCTCGAGAACGGCAACTTGGGAATGATGACGCAGCGCAGCGTCTCGCCGCTGGCATCAAACCCCTCCCAGAAGGCCTTGAGCGCAAAAAGCGACGAGGCCGGTTCGTTGATAAACCGGTCGCGCAGGCGACGAGGAGATGAGTTGCGCTGCTGGCAGTTGAGCTCCAGACCCGCACGGGCCATCTTGGGCTCAACGCGGGCGTATAGGTCCTCCATGTCGCGCCGATTGGTGAACAACGTGAGCACCGATCCGCCCATGGCAAGATGGGCGTCGACCAGTACGCGCTCGAGCGCCGTAAGATAGCTCTCACGATCGCGCGGATCGGGGATATCGCCCGCAACGACTACAGCCATGTTCGAATCGAAGTCGTAGCTCGAATCCAAGTGCAGCGATGACGACGTTGAAGCACCGATGCGATCAAGGCCGACCGCATGGTTAAAGTGCTCAAAGCTTTTGGACACCGTCATGGTCGCCGAGGCAAAGATAGCCGTGTGAACCTCGGGTAGCCACTCGGTTGCCAAAGCCTCGCCAATGTCGATGCGCTCTGCGGTCATCGACTCTCCGCCGGCACGAAGTCTGCGATTGACCTGCAGCGAGTACACGTAGTGTTCATCGGTGCCATCAATGATGAGTTTGAGGTTCTCGGCCAGCTCGTGCAGGCGGCGCGAGATATCACCCAGGTCGACAACAACCTCGGGCTTGTCGGCGGCGACGGCTTGCACCAGCGCGTCGACGCTCTTGTCAGCTTGTTCCAATGCGTCGATGCCAGTGTAGGCCGACTGTAAGAAATCATGCCAGTCGTCTGATTCGCGCAGCTCGGGGCCAATCCATAGATTGGCATTGTCATAACCCCCACGCGCACGGCGGCCGAGCTCGCGAACGCCATCGAACACGTCGGCGATTGCCATGCTCGCGCGGGCAACCGTCGACGTCGCCTTGGCAGTAAGGCCCAGATAGAGCGTAGAGCCCTCGGAGGTTGCCAAATCACGGGAAACCTGGCTTAGTGCGCCGGTGCTCGAGCCACCCAGGCGCTCGAACAGGACGCGTGATTCGTCCGCCGACACCACGCGCGCCCACTGACGGCGCGCCTCGCGCTCGATGGAATGGGCCTCGTCGATTACCCAATGACGAATCGGAGGCAAAATCCTGCCCTCGGCCGCGACGTTACGGAACAGCAGGGAATGGTTGGTGACCACCACATCGGCATGCGCCGCACGACGGCGAGCACCGTGGACCAAACATTTATCAGGGAAAAACGGGCAGAGGCGACGAGCACACTCGCGCGAGGCCGTCGTAAAGTCGGGACGGTTGACGCTGCGCCACCGAATGCCGAGCGAGTCGAGGTCGCCATCGGCTGATTGGCAGACGTACGCCATAATGACCGCGACCGCCGTGAGCGTGTCCGCCGGATCGCGCTTGGTGGTGATCTCGACCTGGCCGCGGCTCATGCGCTCGAGCTTGCGCAGGCACGGATAGTGGTCATACCCCTTGAGAGCGCAAAATGACAGACCACCGTTCAGTTGCTCGGCAAGTTTTGGCAGCTCATGGTACATGAGCTGGTCGGCAAGATTGTTCGATTTGGTCGCAATACCAACCGTGATGTTGTTACGGCGTGCTGCCTCGGCAAAAGGCACCAGATAGGCCATCGATTTGCCGACGCCTGTGCCCGCCTCAATTACACGATGAGTGCCCGTGACCAGCGCATCGTGGACCTCGAGCGCCATCGCGATCTGCTCATCACGCGGCTCGTAGGTGGGATACATGCGATTGACCAGGCCACCTGGCGCATAGTCCGCCTCAATCTCCTCACGACTCGGCATCTTGAGGACCGGCAGTTCGTCGGCGTCCACCCGATCGTCGGCGCGATCGGCCTTGAGAACGTCAGCACGAGCGGCGCTGAGGGAGAAGATAGAACCAGGGTTCTGCCCTGCCAAGAACGAGAAGATAGGGCGATAGGACCAAGGCACGTCCGGATGCATGTCGGCTAGGCGCGCCATGAGGCCCTGGGGCAAGTCGGTGAGCGCCACGAGCAACACGCGCCATACGCCACACAGGGCGTCGACGTCGGCATTGGCACGGTGTGACACCGAGTCACAGCCAAACAGATCGGCCATAAAAGACAGCTTGTGCGAGGCCAGGCGCGGAAGCGCGATGCGCGACAGCGCCAGCGAATCGATCCAAATATCGCTCACGTTGACGCCGCCTTTGACCGACTCGATAAACGAGCGGTCGAACGTGGCGTTGTGTGCGATCACCGGGCAGCCACCGACAAAATCGGCGAGAGCGGCGACGGCCTCAACCGCCGACGGGGCATCTGCCACATCGGCATTTGTAATGCTCGTGAGCTCGGTAATCTCGGCGGGAATCAGCTGTTTGGGATGCACGAAGGTATCGAAGCGGTCGATGACCTCGCGGCCCGAAAGACGGGCCGCCGAGATCTCGATCAGCTCGTTGTCCTGCACCGAAAGACCCGTGGTCTCGGTATCGAGGACAATCACATCTTCCTCGATAAGGCCGAAGGACTGCGTTTTGGCGCGGTCGGCAAGCGTGGCATAGGAGTCGATGACAAACTGCGGCGTTCCTGACGAAACCGCGTCCTCGATTAGCATGCAATGCCCGCTCGACGAAGGCCCATACGGATCAGGCTGTCACAGACCTGCGGGAACGTCATGTCGTCGGTGTGGCGGATCTCATCCGGATACAGCGACGTATCGGTCATGCCGGGAATGGTATTGGTCTCGAGGATAACGGGGCCGTCCTCGCTCACAATAAAGTCGCTGCGCGAGATACCCAGGCAACCGAGGGCCTTGTGAGCGGCGCAGGCAAGCTCCTGAGCGCGAGCGTAATTCTCGGGTGAAATCTGCGCCGGAATGCGATGGATATCCGTAGGGTCGACATACTTCACGTCCAGATCGTAGAACTCGCAGTCCTCGGGCTTACGAATCTCGACAATCGGCAGGGCGCGCACGTCATCTTCGCCGTATACGCCGACGGTGATCTCGGTACCCTCGATGCACTTCTCGACCAGCACTTTGTCGCCGTACTCAAACGCCTTGGCGATTGCCGCGGGCAGCTCGGAGGGCTCATGGACCAGGGAAATGCCATAGCTGGAACCGTTGACGGCCGGCTTCACAAAGCAGCGCTCGCCACAAACCTCGACGATATGATCGATATCGACTTCATCGCCCACCTCGAGCGCAAGGCCGGGGGCAATGGGAATGCCCGCCTTGGCGTATAGGAGCTTAGAGACCTCCTTGTCGGCACCGCAGGCGCTGGCAAGTACGCCCGAGGCCGTGTAGGGGATACCCAGGGTCTCCATGGCACCCTGCATGGCGCCATCCTCACCGCCGGCGCCGTGCATGGCGATAAATGCCACATCGAATCCGCCGTTCGCCATGGTTACCATAAAGTCATCAGCGGCCGTGTCAAGCAGCTCCACCGAGGTGTAGCCGGCTTCCTTCAGTGCCACCACAACGTTCTTTCCCGAATCGAGCGAGATCTCGCGCTCGGCGGAATGACCGCCCGCCAAGACCGCTACGTGCATGTTCTCTAGGCTTTTACCCGGCATGGGCAGACTCCTCCTCTATAATTTCTGCAGCTGATACCATATTGTAGCGATACCCTCTACGTTTCCCCAAAATCGAAAGGCTTCCATGAATCCCAGGACTAAATCTCAGGACATTCGCGACTTGAGCCAAAACGATATTCGCGAGCTCGTGGCCGAACTTGGCCAGCCCGCCTTCCGCGCGAAGCAGCTCATCGAATGGGTCTTTGAGAAGAACGTTTGTTCGTTTGACGATATGACCAACCTCCCCAAGGCTTTCCGTGAGCAGCTTAAAGAGGCTTTTGCCTTTGATACGCCGACTGAACTCACCAAGCAGGTTTCCAAAGATGGCTCGCGCAAGTATCTGCTCGAGTACCACGATGGCATTTCCGTCGAGACTGTCGGCATGCCCCGTCGTAACAAGCTTTCCGTCTGCGTTTCCACCCAGGCAGGCTGCGGCATGGGCTGTGCCTTTTGCGCTACCGGTCTCAACGGCCTCAAGCGCTCTCTGACCGCTCAAGAGATCGTTGACCAGGTGCTTCATGTATCCAACGACTTTGGCGAGCGTGCCACAAGCGTTGTCTTCATGGGCCAGGGCGAGCCGTTTGCCAACTACGACGAGGTTCTCAAGGCGCTGCGTATCCTCAACGACCCCGATGGCATCGGTATCGGCGCTCGTCACCTCACCGTCTCTACCAGCGGCGTTATTCCCGGTATTCGCAAATTTGCCGATATCCCCGAGCAGTTCACTCTTGCCGTTTCCCTGCATTCCGCCATCCAGTCGACGCGCAATAAGTTCATGCCCGGTGTTAAGAAATACACGCTGCTTCGCCTTCACGAAGCGCTTCAGCTCTACACCGAGAAGACTGGCCGCCGCCCGACCTATGAGTATGCCATGATCGAAGGCGTCAACGATACGAATCCCGAGATGCAGGCGCTCTGCGACTTCTGCGAGGGAACGCTGTGCCACGTTAACCTGATTCAGCTTAACGACATCGAGGGCAGCCCGCTCAAGCCGTCGCCGATTCATAAGGTTGAGGATCTTCAGCGTCGTCTTGAGTCCCGTGGCATCGAGACCACGATTCGTAACTCCCGTGGTAACGATATTGACGCCGCTTGTGGACAGCTGAAGCAGCGCTTCAAAGTTCAGAAGAACGCATAGGGGAGTCGCACCCCAATACGTTTCATGTGAAACATCGAACGGCCCCGGTTGCAGGATATGCAACCGGGGCCGTTTCATTTATCGACCTCAATTTTGGACCAACTGCTACCTATCCCATTTTTTACGGACAAAATAAAGGGACCTTGTCTCATGAATCAGACAAGGGCCCCTCAAAATATGCAGGGTAATTGTTAGGTACCTAATAGCCTACATTTTCCCATTGGTTGCTAACCCAACCTTGATTAATCTTGGGATTCTTCGTTACCTGAGCAGTACGCATGGCAACATCTTCTGTCATAACATCCATTTTCTTCTTTGAAATATCGACGATATCTTGCGCGCTACGAAGCAAACGACCCCGAAGTTCATCGTCTGTCGCGATCTTATAGCCAGCAAAGGCACCAGCCGCGACAGTCGTCGCCAATGCAATCGCAGTTATAATCTTATTCCTCATCTTGGCCCCCTTGATCAAACTGAATCATTTCACCAAGAATACGAGAAAGCTCTTCTTCGTCATTAAACTCAATTTCAATCTTATTCTTTCCACGCGAGCTCTTCACACGCACGTTGGTATTAAATACCTGGCGAAGCACACGGGCAGCCTTTTTAAAAGACTGAGGCGTTGCAGGCCTCGGCGTCTTAGGCGTCTCTCCGGCAGAAAACAATGGAGCAAGATTTTCTGTCGCTCTTACGGAAAGGCCCTCTGCAACAACCTTTTCTGCAAGTCGAATTCGAGCATCCTCATAGGGAACTGCAAGAATCGCACGTGCATGACCAGCAGTAAGTTTACCCTCAAAAATCATCTGCTGAACTACTTCGGGGAGATCAAGAAGGCGCAATGAATTTGTAATTGCAGAGCGTGATTTGCTTACTGCCTTCGACAATGCCTCCTGGGTCATTCCGCTGGCATCAATGAGCTGGCGATAGCCCTTAGCCTCTTCGACGGGATTCAGATCAGAACGCTGAAGGTTTTCGATAAGAGCAAGAGCCAGCATCTCTTCATCATTAACATCTTTAATGATGACAGGCAGCTCCTCAAGACCAGCAAGCTTTGACGCCTGGTAACGACGCTCACCAGCGATAATCTCATAGCCGTTTCCATGCTTGCGAACCAAGAGCGGCTGCAAAACGCCATGCTCTTGGACTGACTCGCTCAACTCGCGAAGTTCAGTTTCATTAAAATGAATTCGCGGTTGATTAGGGTTGGGAACGATATCCTCAATAGGTAGTTTTGTTACAGATGCGGCATTTGAAGCAGATACAGCAGAACCACCGGTCTCATACTCGGCCTCTGAGACCAAAGCATTGAGTCCACGTCCCAATCCGCCACGTTTCTTTACACTAGGCACGCTTGATCACCTCTTTTGCAAGGTTCATATACGCTTTTGCACCCTTATTTTGAGGTGCATAGGTAATTACCGGTTCTCCAAAAGACGGAGCTTCGGAGATTTTAACCGTACGGGGGATTAGCGTCTTAAATGCCTTATCACCAAAGTACGATTGAACCTCATCAACAACCTGATTCGATAGAGAAGTACGCGAGTCATACATGGTCATAAGCACACCATAGGTGTCTAAGCCCTTGTTCAGACGTGATTTGACCATCTTCATTGACTCTAGCAGCTTCGTAACGCCCTCGAGTGCGTAGTACTCGCACTGGATCGGAATCAAAACGCTGTCTGCTGCGGTCAAGGCATTAATAGTAAGCAGGCCGAGCGAAGGAGGACAGTCAATGAAAATAAAATCGAACTCGTCCTGAATCGGCTCAAGCAAATCTTTGAGGCGGGTTTCACGAGCAATTGCGCTTACGAGCTCAATTTCGGCACCTGCAAGCTGAATCGTAGCTGGAATTACGAATACCATTTTTGCAATTTGTATCAAGAACAAGCGATTCTGCCGGCACATCATTCAACAATGCATCATAGATGCAGTGATCAAGGTCTTCTTTTTCAATTCCAAATCCACTGGTACTGTTTCCCTGCGGATCAAAATCGACAATCAGTGTCTTACGACCCTGCTCACCCAGTGCTGCTGCAAGGTTTACAGCCGTTGTTGACTTACCGACGCCGCCTTTTTGATTGATGATTGCAATGATACGCGTGTCTATTGCGTTCTTAGAACGCTTAACGTCGCGAAATCCCACGGTCCCTCCTGGTGTGTATTAAAGCTGTCAAACGGAGGATGTTTCACGTGAAACATTCCGATTCGATATCAACTGCCATGTTTCACGTGAAACACTGCAAGTTGTTAGTATCCATTATGTTTCACGTGAAACATCTAGGCAAGCGGATTCTTCTTTGCCATGCCATTTGCACGAGGCAATGAAACAGATGCTGGATGACTCTTCTTAAGAACAATGAACTCCCTGTGGCCCAAGCCCTCAGGCAAATCGATTGCGTCATTAAGAAGCAAAGTGAAGCCGCAAATCTTAGCTGCTGACATGCCGGAAGCAAGCTCCTCATCCGAAGGATTACCCTTGGTGATAACAAATAGCCCTCCGTCTTTGAGGAACGGAGCAGCATACTCAACAAGAATCGGTAGAGGGGCAAGTGCGCGGGCGGTTACGACAGAAAACTGCTTCTTATGGCTTCGAGCATATTCTTCAAGGCGATCATGAACCGCATGAGCATGTTTCAATCCAAGAACATCAACAAAAGAATTGACAGCATCAACCTTCTTACCAACAGAGTCAATATAAGTAGCTTTACGATGCGTGGTTATGGTTAACGGAATACCAGGGAAGCCCGCACCTGTTCCCATATCGAGCAAAGCTCCCTCAGGAGCCTTATTGATATAGGGGAGCAAAACAAGTGAGTCGAGGATATGAAGTACCACAGCATCTTCTATGTTAAGAATACGAGTGAGATTGGTTGTCTTATTTGTTTCCAGAACCAAATCCAAATGTTGAATACATTTCCTCAGCTCAGTATCAGTTAAGCTCAAGGAATACTCTTTGCAATAGGAAGTTAGACGACTCAACATCTCGTCAGCCTGCTGATCAGTAAGTACTAACAACGAAAGCTCCTTTCTGACAAAAATCAGTGTATCGAGAACTTTTGACAAAAAAGGGGACGTGGAAACCACGTCCCCTTAGCATAAGCTCGAGTAGATTATCGAGCAACAATCACCACATGGCGATCGGGGTCAGAACCCTCAGAATGAGTATCGACGGCGTCATTGCCACGAAGTGCAATGTGAACCAGTCGGCGCTCGTAGGCATTCATGGGCGGAAGCGAAACACTCTTATGAGTGCGGATGGCACGCTCGGCTGCAGACTGAGCCATGGAGGCAACCTTGTCCTGACGGCGGCTCTTGTATCCCTCGACGTCCACTACAACCGGATACCTAAAGCCAAGCTTGCGGCTCACTAGCAAAGAGAACATAACCTGAAGGGCATCAAGGGTGCGACCATGACGGCCAATGAGAACAGCAAGGTCGGGAGCCGTTACATCCAGAATCAGCTCACCCTCGTCGCCCTCATACTCATCGATAGGAGAGTTGGCGGCATCGAAGTGCGAAAGGATGGAACGCAGGATGGAAATCGCGACATCGGCAATGGTGTCGAGCTCCTCGTCGGTCAGCTCTTCACCGGCCTTGTAGCGCTGTGCAATCTCGGGATAATCGCCCGCGACCTGCGGGGCAACCTCCTCAAGCATATCCTCGATGATCTCTTCAGACATAACGTACTCCAAAAGTTAGGTACCTAAATAAGATTGATATCCCGCTACTTCTTCTTGTGCGGGCGCGGCTTCTTCTCGCGACGAGTGACCTCAACCTGCAGCGGCGCGTTCTTAAGGCGCTCCTCCTCATCGGCCTTCGCCTTGTCGATGACCTTCTGCGTCACAAAAATCTGCTGGATAACCTGCCAAGCAGACGAGACGTCGTAGTACAGCAGAACACCAACGGGAAGGCTCCAGCCCATCCAAAGCATCATGACCGTCATGACAACGGCCATCATACGCATGCTCTGAGCCTGCTGGCCGGTCTGGTTGCGCGACATATAGAGCTGCGGAATCAGGGTCAGGACAGCGAACAGGATCAGGCAGACCAGCGCAGGCAGCGCGACCATAAAGCCATCGGCAAAGGAGGCACTCGGCGTGGTGGTCAGGTCGGGCAGAATATTAAAGAACGAGAACGTGCCGTCGTTAAAGTAGTCCGGCAGGTTACGCAGCAGCGTAAAGAGGGCGAACAGGACAGGCATCTGAATCAACAGCGGCAGACAACCAGCCATCGGGTTGAACTTGTTCTCGCTGTAGAACTTCTGCATCTCCTCGGCCTGACGCTGGGGATCGTCGGCATAGCGCTCCTGGATCTCGAGCATCTTGGGCTGCAGCACCTGCATGCGTGCCGTCGACTTAGTCGACTTGAGCATAAGCGGCGTCAGCAGCAGACGGATGATGACCACCAGGATGATGATGGACAGGCCCCAGTCGACCGCAAAGGTCTGGATGAGCTTGAGCAGCTCGAAAAGGATGTTAACGATCCAATCCCACATGTAAGTTTTCCTCCGATAGCGAGTGCCCGCTAGGGCACAGGGTCATAACCGCCGACGTGCAGGGGATTGCAGCGAGCGATGCGCCTCACGGCAAGCCAGCAGCCTCTCAAAACACCGTACTTCTCAATCGCCTGGACGGCGTATTGCGAGCACGTTGGGTAATAAATGCAGGCGTCAGGCAATAAGGGCGAAATAACCTGTTGATATATGCGAATAGGAGCGATGGCAACACGTCGCAAAACGTGATTGCTCATCGCTCCTCCCCGGCAACGCCGGCGCGTTTCATAAGCGAACGCAATGCATTGTCCATCTCCTGCGGCGAGGAAACCCTCGTCTTGGGAGTTGCGAACAAGATGATGTCATAACCCGCAACGGGAAATCCACAGCTGCGGGCGGCCTCGCGCATCACACGCTTAGAACGGTTGCGCACGACAGCACAACCGAGCCGTTTAGCACCAACGAAGGCGACCCTTCCGGAGTCGCCTTCGCCAACCGATTCACATATGGTCATTCGAATCAGAGGGTGATTGAAACGACGCCCCTGACTGAACACATGCTCGAAATCTTGCCGAGACTTAATAGTCTTCATGCGAGATGTGTGTATCGCTGCTAGACAGTGAGACGCTTGCGGCCCTTGGCGCGACGACGGGCGAGCACGGCACGACCACCCTTAGTGGCCATACGGGCACGGAAGCCATGGGTCTTGGCACGCTTACGCTTATTAGGCTGATACGTACGCTTCATCTTAAGTTCCTCCTGCTGCATTTCGAGTGTCCGCGGGGGCGCGGACGCAGATATAGACACGTGAGCTTGAAGATTGTAGGGAAATCAATGTTCAAATGTCAAGAAATCAAAGGTAAAAGGTTGCGCAGTTCACACGGTTCCCCCATAAGCCGAGCTCGATTTAGCAGTGCATGGCAACTTTTCACGATATTTCATCGAGTTTTCAACAGGTCATGTTGGCAATGTTGAGAACTTTTCGTCCGTTTTCCAAAGTTTTCAACAGGTTTTGAAAAGTTGTCGAAAGATGAGAAACATTGCACGGTGAGCTACTATTTGTTCGAAACCTTTTGAAAGATTGCGAGCGGCATGTCTGACGACTTTTACACCATGGTCGATTCCGGAGACCCGGCACCCGACAACGAGCACATCACCGGCGTGCGCGAAGAGCGTAAGGAAGGCGAGCAGACGACCACGCAGGCGCCAAAAGCCATGTACGCCGCGCGCATCGCCGTCTATGACGATATGCTGTCGACACCGCGTGTGATCGTCATTGATCCGCAAGATGTCCGCACGTATTTGGAAGAGACGACCAACACCGTCTACCAGTGCATGAAAGAACAAGGTGGCCATATCTCGCTCATGGTCATCCGCGAGATTATCGAAAACTTTATCCACGCGCACTTTGCCGAGCCCATCATCTCGATTCTGGACGGCGGAGACACCATCCGCTTTGCTGACCAAGGACCCGGCATCGACGACAAGGAGCGTGCTTTCGACTTTGGCGTTACCAGCGCAAACAGCAAGATGAAGCGCTATATCCGTGGAACCGGAGCAGGGTTTCCCATGGTGCAGGAGTATTTGGAAAACGCCGGCGGGGCCGTGTCCATCGAGGACAACATGGGCAACGGCACCGTGGTTACGGTAAGCCTGGACCCTAAACGCGTGCAGGAAATAGAGCGTGCCGGCGGACGCGGTGCTGCCGTGCGGCCCGAGACGGAGCAGCCCACATATCCCCTGCCGGGAGCTTTTGCGCAGCAGCCCATGGCAACGCAACAGATGCAGCCCCCCGTGGGACAGATGCAGCAGCCCGGAATGCTTCCTACACAAGAGCCCCAGGCGGCATCGATGTCGATGCCGCCAAACGCGCCAGAGGCCATGCCGCTGGCGGATCAGGATGCAGCAGCAATGCAGCAGGCGACGGGGGCACCGGGTGGCCAGCAAATGGGCTATCAGCCGTACCAACAGGGATATCCATATCAGCAGATGCCGCCACTGGGGTATGGCCAGCAGTTCCCGCAGCAGTACCAGCAGGGATATCAGCAGCCGTACCAGCAGATGCCGCAGCAGCAGTACAACCCCTGGGCCCAGCAGATGACTCCGCAGCCTTACCAACAGTGGCCTCAAAGTTTTCAACAGCAAATGCCGCCGATGCAGAGTTCTCAACAACCAGCAGCTCAAATGATGTATCCTAATGCAGCAAATCAGTATGCGCAGCCACAACCGGACGTGTTCGTAAGCGATCGCGGCAACGCCGCGCTGGGCTATCTGGCGCAAAATCAAGCGTGCGGTGCTACCGATCTGGCGAGGGCGTTTGGAAACTCGGCCCCCACTTGGTCACGCACGCTCAATGACTTGGCGCAGGCCGGCTTGGTCATCAAGCATGGCCAGAAATACCATCTGACCGAACTCGGCGCCGCTCGCGTGCGAGCTCAGAGCTAAAGAACGGGAGAGACAGTGGACGAGGAAGCAAGCATCATCCTGGGGGATGCCATCGCCTTTTGCCAGCGCGACGGCCAAGATGCACGCCTCATCAACATGCTGGGGCAATCGCGCGCCATAAGCCTGACCGAAGATACGCTCACGATCGAGGCCCCCTCGCGCTTTGCCATCGCGCAGCTCAAAAAGCATCAGCCGACTATTGAGGCCTATCTGGAAGAAATCGCCTTTGCACCGATTGCGCTCGACATCGTGGCACCGCAAGGAGCCGTGGCGGAATCCGCTGCTGCGACGGCGCCCGCCGCGGCTCCCGCTGCCTCCCCGGCGGTGCCGGCCTCCGCAGGCGACGTGCCGACAATCGAGCACCAGCACGGCGATGTTTCCCGTGAAACCATGGCACCGTTGCCGACCGCGGCGGCGACGTCAACGAACGCACCCGTCACGCACATGCCTATCGCTCACGACGCAGCGGCGGGCGCGGATTCGGGCATTGCAATCAAGAACACGCTCTCGGCCGATGATTTTCGTCGCATGATGAACCAGATGAAGGGCGGAGCGCCGACTAAGTCCACGCAAGCTGCGACCCCCGCTTCACCCATGCCGGCACCGACCGTACCGGCCGAGCAGAATGCGGATGGAGCCCCGCTCGCCGCGAACTCAAAATTTACCTTTGAGAACTTTGTCTACGGCCCCGAGAACAGCCATGCCTATCGCTCGGCACTCAAGTTTGCCGCCCTCGCGGACGAGCGTGGCACGTGCACATCACTGTTCATCTACGGCAAATCGGGCCTGGGCAAGACGCACCTGCTGCTTGCCATCAAAAACGAGCTCGCCGAGAAGTCGCCCGAGATCAAGGTCAAGTATGCCAACTCCCAGGCATATCTGGACGACCTGATGACCGAGTTCGACCGCCAAAAGAAGAGCAACGCCCCTATCATGCAGGCATACCACGGCGTGGACGTGCTCATCATCGATGACATCCAAAACATCATCGGCAAGCGCGCGAGCGTGGACTACTTTTTCCAGCTCATGGACGAGTTCATCCGCAACAACAAGAAGGTCGTCATCGCGGCAGACCGCGCCCCCAAGGACCTGAGCATGGACGAGCGTCTGACCAGCCGCTTCAACGCCGGCATGCTCTGCTTGGTCGCAGAGCCCAGCTACGAGATGAAATACAAGATCTTGCAGCGCTATTACGAGAACACCATCGTCGCCGCTCCCGAGGCAGGCGACGACTCGCTGCTGGCGGCCTATGGGGGCGACGGCGGGCACCTGACCGACGAGCACTTTAAACACATGGCCGAGGTCTCGGGCACCAACATCCGCGAACTCGAGAGCTTCTGCGAGCGCTGCGCCGGCGAGGCGGGCGACCGCGAGCGCGAGGGCGGGGAGCTCACCTTTGACGATATCGACGCCATCGCCAGCCAGTACTTCGACACATCGGCCAAAAAGATCAACGTCCAGACGGTTCAGTCCGTCATCGAAGAGCAGTACGGCGTGACGCACGAGGAGCTCATCGGCCCGCGTCGCAACGCCAATATCGCCAAAGCACGCCATATCGCTATCTACCTAGCCATCGAGATGTGCGAGATGACGACCACGGCGGTGGGCGCCGAATTTGGCAACCGCAACCACTCGACCGTCAGCACGAGCTACAAAAAGGTCCAGAAGATGATCCAGGAAGACCGCACTGTCACCGAAGACCTCAAGTCGCTGCGCGATAAAATTACACTGCGCTCGTAGGGAAATAGAGACACCTGTTGAAAACTTGTCGAAACCACGGGCATAAGGTGTCTAAAACCCAACCCGCGGTGATGAAAAGTTTTGCGCAGGTTTTGAACGTGGAAAACCACCCCTGTTGCACACAGGTTGCTGTCGATTCTCTTTCTGGGTCTGACCTGCGTCTTTGGGAGTAATCAACAGTTTCGTCAGTGCTATTACTATTATTAAGATATTTATATCTATAGAAAGGTATTAAAAGATGAAGTTCACCGTCAGCCAGAGCTCGCTTACACAAGCCATCGGCGTCGTTATGAAGGGTGTCGCTTCGGCATCCACCCTCCCCATCCTGTCGGGCGTGCTCGTTAAGGCCCAAGACGGCATCTTGGAATTCCAGACCTCTAACTACACCATCTCGATCCGTCATCGCATCGCGGCGCATGTCGAAGAAGAGGGCGAGATGGTTATTCCCTGTAAGATGCTCTCCAATATCACCAAGACCCTCCCCGATGCCCCGGTCACCTTTGAGCTGTCCGAGCGCCAGGTGCTGATTGGTTGCGAGAAGAGCTCTTTCCGCCTGAACACGCTCGATGCCAATGACTTCCCCGAGTTTCCGGCCTATGCCATCGAGAGTGCCGTGGAGCTGCCGACCGATGTCTTGTCCGAAATGGTCGGCCGCGTGTGGCGCGTCACCTCGACCGACAAGGCTCGCCCCATCCTGGGCGGCGTGCACATGAAGGTCGAGAACAACACCGTACGCCTGGTAGCGACCGATTCCTTTCGCTTGGCCGTGTGCGATACGCAGGTCGAGACCTCGACCCTCGAGGGCTCCTTTGAGCTCAACGTTCCGGCTGACGCCTTTAACGACGCGCTGAACATCATGGCCAGCCAGGCGACCATCATGATCGGGGCTACCGACACCCAGGTCGTCTTCGAGGCCGGCAACACCACCTACGTGTCGCGCCGTATCGAGGGCGTGTACCCCAACTACAAGCAGCTCATCCCCGATTCGTGCGTGACGAGCGTCAAGATCGACGTCGCCGCCTTTAACGCCGCCCTCAAGCGCGTGGCCGTTATCGCGAGCGCCAACCCCGCCGTCAAGTTCGAGATCGATGTCGAGAACGGGCAGATGGGCCTGTCCTCCATTTCCAATGACCAGGACCTTGCGCAGGAGACGATCGGTGTCGAGGCCGAGGGCGAGTCGGGTACCATCGCCTTCAACTACCATTACATCTTCGGCTGCCTCAATGCCCTGTCCAAGGAGAAGGAGATCACGCTGGAGCTCAAGAGCTACTCGCAGGCGGGCATCTTTAAGTCCTACGACAAGATCAACTACCTGTACCTGGTCATGCCGGTCCGCATCTAGCGCTGCGCCATGACCATGTTCGCCCGCGATCTTTCCGTCGCGCACTACCGCAGCTTCGATAGCTATCGCCTTGCCCTGGACGAGGGCGTGACGATACTTGCGGGACCCAACGCGGCGGGAAAGACTAATCTCATAGAGGCGCTGCAGCTGCTGACGAGCGGCGCCTCGTTTAGGCATCCGACCGCAGCCGAGCTCGTCCATGACGGTGTGGGCTCGTGCAAGATCGAGCTGAGGCTCGAGGGCGACGGCCGCGTGCTTGATATGGGATTGAGCGCGGAGGACGGTAAGCGCTCGTTTAGCCGCAACGGCAAGAGATGCTCTGCCGCTGGTGTGCGCGGGGTTCTGCCGAGCGTGCTGTTTTGCCCCGACCATCTGGACATGGTTAAGCGAGGCGCCAGTGTGCGCCGAGCCGCCCTCGATGACTTTGGCATGCAGCTGAGCGCACGCTATGCCGATCTTGCGAGCACCTATGGGCGCTGCGTGACCCAGCGTAACGCCTTGCTCAAGGAGACCTGGTGCTGCCGCGAGATGCTCGGCGCGTGGAACGATTCGATTGCCCGCGCGGGCTCGGCCCTGCTCGTGCACCGGTTGGCTCTGCTCGACCGGCTGGCGGGCCATGTGCACACTGCCTACGGGCAAGTAGCGTCAGGTGAGGCCGCCAACGTGACCTATGCGTCCACGCTGGGGGCTTTGCCCCAGGTCGAGGATCGCGAAGAGCTGAAGGGTTGGGCGTACGAGCGCATGCTGGCCGCCCTTGACGAGCATGCCGACGAGGAAATTCGCCGCGGCGTGACGTTGGTGGGACCGCATCGCGACGAGATTGAGTTTACCGTGGCGGGTCGCTCCGCCCGTTCATTTGCCAGCCAAGGACAGCAGCGCACGCTGGTGCTGTCCTGGAAGGTGGCCGAGGTTGCCGTGGCTCGCGATGTCCTGGGCACCGCCCCACTGCTGCTTTTGGACGACGTGATGAGCGAGCTCGACGGCGAGCGTCGCGGCGCTTTCCTGCGGCTGATTGGCGATGATATCCAGACGGTCATAACTACGACCAACCTGGGGTACTTTACCGATGACCTGCTTGATCGAGCCAAGGTGGTGAGCATGGGTGAGACGCGCTAATTACGAGCGCGAGAGCGAGACAGTCGCCTTCAGCGGGTTTTTGAACGCAGAGCGCCAGCGCATCCTGGCGGCTGCGACCCCCGAGCGCCGTGCTCAAATGGAGGCCGCCGAGCAATCGCGCACAATCTATCGTGCTTGGAACACGGTGTGCGCGGGAACGCGCGAAGGGCGCCATGTGACGGGTCTGCGCTATCTGCCCGAGTCCAACGAGCTGTTGGTGTATCTCGACTCGCCCTCGTGGACGCAGGAAATGACGTTGCTGCGCGAGATCATCCGCGCGCGCATGGAGCGCGCCGGCGCGCGCGTCGACGGCCTGGTGTTCAAAACGACCGCCCCCGGCCACACGCCGCCCGCCGCCAAGGAGCGCCTGCGTCCGGCCGTGGCCGAGCGCCCGCCGGCTCCGCACGCCGACCTCAGCGAGTCCGAGCGCGCCGAGATCGAGCGCCAGGTGGCACCCATCGAGGACCAAAAACTGCGCGAGGCCCTCGAGAACGCCATGAGAGCCAGTGCCGAGTGGGCCAAGGGCGTGCAAAGCAAAAAAGAGCCTTAAATCGCATCTGGTGGCCTTGTAGAGCTAAATACCCTCGTTCCCGAGGGTATTTTTTTACGATAAACTAGTAAGGCTGTACACATTTTCTTGACTGAAGGAGGACGTGTGGCAAACGAAAACGATTACGATGGCGGCGAGATTAAGATTCTCGAAGGTCTCGAGGCCGTTCGTAAGCGCCCGGGCATGTATATCGGCTCGACGAGCGCCAGCGGTCTGCATCACCTGGTGTGGGAGATCGTTGACAACTCCGTCGACGAGGCCATGGCCGGTTTCTGCACCGAGATCCAGGTGACGGTCCACGCCGACAACTCCATCACGGTCGTCGACAACGGGCGCGGCATCCCCGTCGACGAGCACCCTGTTAAAAAGATCCCGACGCTCGAGGTCGTTATGACGATCTTGCACGCCGGCGGTAAGTTCGATAACTCGGCCTATAAGGTCTCGGGCGGCCTGCACGGCGTGGGCATCTCCGTCGTCAACGCACTGTCCAAGCGCGTGGTCGTTCAGGTTCGTCGCGATGGCAACACCTACGAGATGGAATTCTCGCGCGGCAAGACCGTCAAGAAGATGGAGGTCGTGGGCGCCTCGGATTCGACGGGCACCACCGTCACCTTCTGGCCCGACGACGAGATCTTCGAGACCTGCATCTACGATTTCGATACGCTGCACAACCGTCTGCAGGAGACGGCGTTCCTCAATAAGAACCTCAAAATCGTGCTGACCGACGAGCGCGAGGCGACTCCCCACGTGGAGGAGTTTTGCTACGAGGGCGGCATCGTCGACTTCGTCAAGTTCCTCAACGAGGGCAAGGACGTCCCCGAGGCCTTTAAGGAGCCCATCTACATCGAGGGCAAATCGGATCCGGACGCGCCTGTGACCAAGATGGGCGAGGTCGAGGTTTCCCTGCAGTGGAATAGCGGCTACGGCGAGAACGTCATGTCGTTCGCCAACGACATCTACACTCCCGAGGGCGGCATGCACCTTGAGGGCTTCCGTACTGCGCTCACCCGCGTGATCAACGACTACGCGCGCAAACAGAACCTGCTCAAGGAAAAAGACGCCAACCTGACCGGCGACGATGTGCGCGAGGGCCTTTCGGCCGTTATCTCGGTTAAGCTGCCCGATCCGCAGTTTGAGGGCCAGACCAAGGCCAAGCTCGGTAGCTCCTATATGCGCGCGCTGACGCTCAAGATCGTGACCGACGGCCTTGCCGATTACCTCGAGGAGCATCCCAAGCCCGCTCGCGAGATCGTCAAGAAGGCGCAACAGGCCTGCAAGGCGCGCAACGCCGCCCGCAAGGCGCGCGAGGCGACCCGCCGCAAGAGCCTGCTCGAGACGGCGTCTCTGCCCGGTAAGCTCGCTGACTGCTCGGTGCGCGATGCCGAGCTGACCGAGCTCTTCATCGTAGAGGGTGACTCGGCAGGCGGTTCGGCCAAGGACGGCCGTCGCCGAGACATCCAGGCGATTCTGCCCCTGCGCGGCAAGATTCTGAACGTCGAACGCGTTGGTGACCATCGCGCATTCTCGAGTGACACCATCCAGTCGCTGATTACCGCGATCGGCTGCGGCGTCACGACGAGTGCCGGCGACGGCGGCGACTTCGATATCACCAAGGCGCGCTACCACAAGATCATCATCATGACCGATGCAGACGTCGACGGTGCGCACATCCGCATCCTGCTGCTGACGTTTTTCTACAAGTACATGCGTCCGCTGATCGATGCCGGCTACGTCTATGTTGCCTGTCCGCCCATCTTTGGCATTAAGGTGCGCAACAAGATCCACTACGTGTATCCCAACGGCCGCCAGCCCGAAGACGAGATCCTGCGCGACACCATCCAGAGTCTGGGCCTGAACCCCGACGATAACGACGAAGACGGTAAGGCCAAGGATGGCAAGATCACCAAGAAGCGCAAGGGCTATACCGTCCAGCGCTACAAGGGTCTGGGCGAGATGGACCCCAAGCAGCTCGCCTCGACGACGATGGATCCCAAGACCCGCATCCTGCAGCGCGTGTCGATCGAGGATGCCGTGGTGGCAGACCGCGCCGTGCGCGAGCTGATGGGTTCCGAGGTCGGCTATCGCCGCGAGTACATCGAGAAGCATGCCCATGATGCACGCTTCTTAGACGCCTAGCTTTCCCAGGCACCCCATCTTGCCCTTCAGGATTTCGGGCGCCGCACGCAAGGCGCGCGCCCTCATCCTTCAGGGCAACCTGGGGCACCTGGAAAACCTAGGAGGGTTATCCGGTGTTCCCGGTAATTCGTCTCCGTGGTAGGGAACTAATGGACCACGCAAACCATGAGGAGGTAACGTGGCAGACGATATCAACAATAACGAGGGTATGGACGAGGCCGGCGATGCTGGTATGCCCGACGATCTGAAGCGCCTGCTTGCCCGTGCTGAGCAGGGCGAGGACGGCGATCCTGACGCCTATAACCCCGATGCCGATGATGATGAGGAAGAAGACGACGCCGAGCTCGAGGAGAGCTTTGGCGAAGTCGACCGTGGCGCCTCGGCCGGCGAGGATATCAACGGCGGCCAGCTCCAGATTTCGGAGTTCGGTCGCGAGATGAAGCAATCGTTCATCGAGTATTCGATGTCGGTTATCACAGCGCGCGCCCTGCCGGACGTGCGCGACGGCTTAAAGCCGGTGCACCGCCGCATTCTGTACGCGATGAACGAGAGCGGCATCTACCCCAACCGCCCACACAAGAAGTCGGCCTGGACGGTCGGCGAAGTTATCGGTAAGTACCACCCGCATGGCGACTTCGCGGTCTATGAGGCCATGGTTCGCCTGGCGCAGTGGTTCTCCATGCGCACGCCGCTTATCGACGGTCACGGCAACTTCGGCAACATCGACGGCGACGGCGCGGCAGCCATGCGTTACACCGAGAGCCGCCTTGCCAAGCCCGCCATGGAACTGCTGCGTGACCTGCAGAAGGATACCGTCGACTGGCAGCCCAACTACGACGAATCGCTCGCCGAGCCCGTGGCACTGCCTGCGCGCTTCCCCAACCTGCTGGTCAACGGCAGCCAGGGCATCGCCGTCGGCATGGCCACCAACATCGCCCCGCATAACCTCACCGAGGCAATCGAGGCCACCTGCTACCTGATCGACAACCCCGACGCCACCGTCGACGAGCTCATGCAGATCATGCCCGGTCCGGACTTCCCCACCGGCGCCATCATCATGGGCAGCGCCGGCATTAAGCAGAGCTACGAGACCGGCCGCGGTTCCATTACCGTGCGCGCCAAGGCCCACGTGGAGTCCACCAAGACCGGCCGCAGCCGCCTGGTCTTTACCGAGATCCCCTACATGGTCAACAAGGGCACCCTGCAGGAGAAGATTGCCCAGCTCGTCAACGACAAGCGCATCGAGGGCATCTCGGATATGCGCGATGAGTCCAACCAGAAGGGTATCCGTCTGGTCATCGAACTCAAGAAGGGCGTCATCCCGCAGGTCGTGCTCAACAACCTGTACAAGTACACCTCGCTGCAGACGACCTTTGGCGCCAACAACCTGGCGCTTGTCAACGGCGTTCCCAAATGCCTGAGCCTGCGCGAGATGCTGCAGCACTACATCGACCACCAGGTCGACGTCGTCACCCGCCGCACCCGCTTCGACCTTAAGAAGGCCCAGGCCCGCGCGCATATCCTTGAGGGCTACCTGATGGCTCTCGACCATATTGACGAGGTCATCAGCATCATCCGTTCCTCGCAGACCGACTCCGAGGCCAGCAGCCGCCTGATCGAGCGCTTTGGCTTTACGCCCGAGCAGACCACGGCCATCCTCGAGATGAAGCTGCGCCGCCTGACCGGCCTGGAGCGCGACAAGATTCAGGAAGAGCTGGACGGCCTGCGCCGCGCCATCGCCTACTACGAGGACCTGCTGGCGCACGAGGGGAAGATCCTGGGCGTCATTAAGGAAGAGATGCGCGAGATCTCCAGGAAGTTCGGCGATAAGCGCCGCACCGAGATCAGCCATGTCGAGAAGGACCTGGACGTTGAGGACCTCATTGCCGACGAGGACATGGTCGTGACCATCACCCACACCGGCTATGTCAAGCGCATCCCGGTGGCCGCCTACCGCGCCCAGAAGCGCGGCGGCAAGGGCGTGTCGGGCGTCAACCTCAAAGAGGACGATGTCATCGACGAGATGTTCATCGCGTCCACGCACGAGTACGTGCTGTTCTTCTCGAGCAAGGGCAAGGTCTATCGCCTGAAGGTGCACGAGCTGCCGGTGGGTACGCGCCAGGCGCGCGGTACCGCGATCGTCAACCTGCTGCCCTTCGAGGAGGGCGAGAAGATCGCGAGCGTCATCAGCTGCCGCGAGTTCCCTGCCGACGAGTACCTGATGTTTGCCACCAAGAGCGGCATGGTCAAGAAGACCGTGATGAGCGCATATGACCGCAGCCGTCGCGACGGCCTGATCGCTATCAACCTGCGTGACGACGACGCGCTGCTGAACGTGCGCCGCGTGCGCGAGGGCGACAAGATTATCCTGGCCACCACCGCGGGCAAGGCGATCATGTTCTCCGAGGAACAGGTGCGCGCCACCGGCCGCGATACCAGCGGAGTTCGCGGTATCGGTATGAAGGACGGCGTGAGCGTTCTGGGCATGGAAGTCACTAACGGCAACGGCGATCTGTTCGTCATCACCGAGCGCGGCTACGGCAAGCGCACGCCGGTCGCGGACTACCCGGAGCAGAATCGCGGCGGCCAGGGCGTCTACACCATCCAAATGACCGAGCGTAAGGGTAACCTCGCGGCCATGAAGACGGTGGGCCCACAGCACGAGCTGTTCATCGTGACGGAGGGCGCGACGGTCATTCGCGTCAAGACCGACGAGATCAGCCAGACCGGCCGCGCCACCCAGGGCGTCAAGATGATGACCGTCGACGACAACGACCGCATCTGCGCCGTAGCCCGCATGACGGCAGCCAAGGAAAAGCCCGAAGGCGAAGCCGCCGAGGCCGCAACCGACGCCGAAGAGGCCCCAGTCGACCTAGGCGACGGCAACGACATACCAGAGGATCTCCTAGACGAGTAAGAGGCCCTAGCTGGTAAAAATCATCAGACCTCTTATATCGGCGGTCGGCGCACCTGCGCGCCGACCGCTTTTTTGACAAGCTTGGAGCCCCGTGTCAGACGGCTGGGCGAGATGGGTTGGGTTTGTCGCGAGTTCCGCACGCAAAGAAGGCCACTTAATGTGGCCTTCGTCTTGCGCAGGACTGCCCGAGCAGCAAACCTAACCCATCTCGCCCAGCCGTCTGACACACCCCTCAAAGATTTTCAAAAAAAGTTGTTGACGCGCGCGTAACGACTCGTCTAATATATCCCTTGCGCGATGGACCTGTAGCTCAGTTGGTTAGAGCGTCCGGCTGATAACCGGGAGGTCACAAGTTCGAATCTTGTCAGGTCCACCACTTTCTTTCGCAATAAACACCCCAGCGAGAGCCGAGTCGCCGCTGGGGTGTTTATTACTGTCTCCGTGGGGGTTTAGCTCAGCTGGGAGAGCGCCTGCTTTGCACGCAGGAGGTCAGCGGTTCGATCCCGCTATCCTCACCATGATGGACCTGTAGCTCAGTTGGTTAGAGCGTCCGGCTGATAACCGGGAGGTCACAAGTTCGGAATCTTGTCAGGTCCACCATCAAACTGTGAAGAGCCTCGGGGCAATTGCCTCGGGGGCTTTTTTT
>ENA-OPYT01000035-OPYT01000035.1-human-gut-metagenome-genome-assembly--contig:-NODE-35-length-39896-cov-79.701375_pt1 | contig 39896 bp, 33 predicted proteins | sample MGYA00242636_ERZ504480 | MGnify/ENA primary metagenome ERZ504480 (study PRJEB26092, sample SAMD00036228) | human gut metagenome | host: Homo sapiens | study: EMG produced TPA metagenomics assembly of...
CCCGTGCCCGAGCTCGAAGAGCCCTATGGCCGCCTTCCTGGCCTCGATATCATGCTTCACTCTCAAATCAACGCGCATAAAGAAAGCCTCCCATTTCTCATGTCCAAGAAATGGGAGGCAGTTCAACCCAGGGAAACGGGCCTCTTTAACTACAAAAATTCAAGCAACAGCACCGCCGCCTCTTGAACCACGTAGCCATCAATGCCCAGGCAACGCCAACGAGCAGCAAAAGGCACGGGATTAAATAATTCAGATAAATGTGACCCTTCAGGCGGTTTTGGTTGGCTACCCGCGAGTGCCGGCAGGGCGCTTGGTAGTCGAGCGATCCCGCAGGCAAAGCCGAGGACCAGCGAGACACCAAGCGCCCTGCCGCCTCCTGGACCGCGTAACCATCGATGTTTTGGCAACGCCAGCGAGCGACGCCCAGAGCGAACAAGTTGGCATGAAAAAGGCAAGGCATAGACCTTCTGGTCATGCCTTGCCTTTTGAATGACAAATTGTCGCTCTGGGTGGCGCGCAGCGTCGAGCATTGCGCGGTTTGGTAAAACCGCGCAAAAAAGAATGCCCGTGCGCTCGATGGATTCGGATGCCCGACAGAGGCTCCTTATGGCTGCTTCCTTCCGGACCTGACCAGATTCGGAACATGTCGTCATCCGAACCCATCGAACGCGCTAGGCGCTCGGTATATCTTACCTGCTCCCGCCCGATGGGGCAAGACAGCTAATTTGGGACGGGGCTTTTTTGACTACTTTTTGACTGGGGGCATCAGAGTGGCGAAAGTAGTCAAGAAAGCCCCGTCCCAAACAGACTGGTCTGACGTTGCGCCACGAAAAGGGCCTATCTACTACGTTTAGGCCGCAGGGTCAACCATAGCCGGCTTTTTCGAAAATCGGCAAGCTTTCTACCTGCGGTTTTAATTTCACAAATTCCGGGATGGTCGAGGGTGTTCCGCTAAACGTAGTAGATTACCGCATTTCATGGCAGACGGTCCGACCCAAAGCACAAGGCGACCAGCCTCGGATGGCCATTCACGAAGTTGCGGTGGAATACGGACTGAATTGGCGCCTTAAAGGCAAAAACACTCCGTATTTCACCGCAAGTTATTGGGGAGGGATTGGTTTTAGAGGCGGCCGAGGTCGTAGGCTCGCGCGGCAGACTCGCCGGCGCAGATGAGGTTGGTTGCGGCTTCTTGCGGATCGAGCGCCCGCTCCAGGTCCATGGGCTTGCGACAGATCGGCAGGACAAGGTCGATGCCCTGCTCGTACACCGCATCCAGGTTGTCGGCGCGACCGCCCACGACAGCGGCCACCGGCTTGCCATATCGCTTGGCACGGCGGGCCACGCCCACCGGCGCCTTACCGGCGGCGGACTGCTCGTCCATATTGCCCTCGCCCGTTATGACCAGGTCGACATCGCGCACATGTTCGTCAAACCCCACGAGATCGAGCACCGTCTCCACACCCGAGTGTAGCTCCGCACCGAGTGCCAGCAACGCCGCGCCCAAGCCACCGGCAGCGCCCGCGCCGGGCACGCCGAGCACCGAGCCAAATGTCCGTGCGCCCTCGGGTGTGCGCAACAACCCCTGGGCCCGAGCCTCGACAATTGCCGTATCGAGTAGACGACCGTAGCCGACCATCCAGCTGTCGCACCTGCTCAGCGCCTCGGCGTCACCCGTCGGCAAGCCTTTCTGCCCGCCAAACACCGCTAATGCGCCCCGACGCCCCACGAGCGGATTCTCGACATCCGAAAGCACAACGATACGAGCGCCATCCAAAGCCCGCAGCGCTGGCGCCAAATCAACGCTCGCCACCCGCTCAAGGCCGGCAAGACCGGGGGCGATATCGCAGCCCCGATCATCGACCACACGCGCGCCCAGCGCCTGCAGCATGCCGGCGCCACCGTCGTTGGCGGCACTGCCGCCCAGACCAATATAGAGTGTCTTTGCGCCCGTACGAACCGCGCGAAGCATGAGCTCGCCCACGCCATAGGTTGTAGCAGCCAGCGCCGACGACTCCGTGCAAGGCGAATACCCAATGCCAGCCGCCTCGGCCATCTCGATGACCGCGGACTCGCGCTCGCCGTCCACCAGCATCCGGGCAGACACGCTCTTGCCCAAGGGACCTGCTACCTCGCAGGTCACAACCTCACCGCCGCATGCGGCAATGGCGTCGAGCGTTCCCTCGCCGCCGTCTGCCAGCAGCAATGTGCACACCTCGGCATCGGGCCACACGCGGCGTACGCCTTCGGCAACCGCCGCCTCTGCCTGCGCGCTCGAAACACTGCCCTTAAAGGAGTCTATCGCCAGTAGCGCGCAACGGGGCCGGCGACACGCGGCACCAAAATCGACCGCCTCAACGACGATATCTTCGGCACACGCGAGTGCCTCAGCGTGAGCGGCATGTGCCTCAAGATCGGCCCCACAACCGCAGCCAGCACCATCGGTACCACGCAGCCCACTAAAATAGCTGCTCAACACCTCACGACACTCGTCTGCCAGCACGCCGGCGGTCACATTAAACCGATGGTTCAGGCGCGAGTCGGCATTCAAATCGTATAGGGATCCCAACGCGCCCGCCTTGGCGTCGCTCGCGCCATACACGCAGCGCCCCACGCGCGCGTTAACCATAAGGCCTGCGCACATGCAGCAGGGCTCGAGCGTTACGTAGACCGTACAGTCGGAAAGGCGCCAGCGGCCAAGCGCCTGGGCGGCGGCGCACAGGGCCGCGAACTCTGCATGCGCCGAAGGGTCCTGGTCGAGCTCGCGCCGATTGTGCGCCCTCGCGACGATCTCGCCGTCGCGCACCACTACGGCTCCGATGGGCACCTCGCCCACCGCCGCGGCGGCTCGCGCCTCCGCCAACGCCTCGCGCATGAACTTCTCGTCGATTTCGGTGATCGTCATCGTTCGCCTTCCCTGTTGCAAATTCAAAACGATGCTATCATTACGACTCACGGAGAGATGGCAGAGCGGTTGAATGCGGCGGTCTTGAAAACCGTTGAGCGCGAGAGCGTTCCGGGGGTTCGAATCCCCCTCTCTCCGCCACTTTTAGTGATGCACCGGTGTCATGGTCCGCTCAAACAGCGCATCGACCACGTCGGCCATCTCGGGTCGACGCTCAAGATCGTGGCCCGATTCCCACCATATCGTGAAAAGTCGAATAATACCGCCGGCGACAAACTCAGACGTCGTCTCGAGTGACACGGGGGCCAGGGCATCCTCGGCAAGCACGTTCATCACACGCTCGCGGATGGAGCGGGCAATACGGTCGCAAATAACGTTGGTCAGCATTCCCGACATGCTGCTCGCCAAAATGTTGTCCATGAGCTGCTCATGGGCCAGAATCAGGTCCATGGCATCGTCCAAAATCGCGTGCCGAAGCGCGCGCACGTCCTCGGCAGACACTGTGCCGGCCTCATCGGGCTGTTTTTGCGGCAAGCCGGACATGAGCTCATCGATATAAAAGGCAAAGTAATCGTTCTTGTCGCGAAAGTGCTTGTAGAACGTCGTGCGGCGAATCATGGCGCGGTCGCACAGCATGGCAACCGTCAGGTCCTCAAAACGATGCTCCTCGAGAAGCTCGGTGAAGGCATCGAACAGGGCACGATAGGTTTTCTTGATGCGAAGGTCCATCCGTATCGCCATCCTCAGGGCAAAGACAACACTCGTCAATCTGTCGCATATCTTACACCTGTACCTCGCGCGCTTTGCCCCGGTGCCGACCCCGCCGAAAACATAACGCTTACCGGAAAGTTCGGCACGGCAAAACGTTGCGGGTATACTAGTAGCGTTATACCAACGGCAGCTGGCGCATGCCGCCGCGGCCATTCGAAACGGAGACATCATGATTACCGTCATCATCGGCATCGTTGTTGTCATTGTGATTGTCTGCGCCATCGCCGGCATCTACAACAACATGGTCACCAAGCGTAACCGCATCGACAACGCCTGGCAGAACATCGATACGCAGCTGCAGCGCCGCAACGACCTGATCCCCAACCTGGTCGAGACCGTCAAGGGCTACGCCAAGCACGAGCAAGAGACGCTTTCCGCCGTGATCAGTGCGCGTAACACCGCCGTCAAGGCCACCACGCCCGAGGCCAAGATGGAAGCCGACAACGTGCTGACCGGTGCGCTGCGCCAGCTCTTCGCCGTGGCCGAGGCCTACCCCGATCTGAAGGCAAACACCAACTTTACGCAGCTGCAGGCATCGCTCGAGGATACCGAGAACAAGATTAGCTATGCACGCCAGAGCTACAACGACTGCGTGCTCAGCTACAACAACGCCATCCAGACGTTCCCGGCTGTCATCTTTGCCGGCATCTTCCAGTTTAAGGAGCGCCAGGGCTTCGAGGCCGCCGAAGCAGCCCGCCAGGCCCCGACCGTCAAGTTCTAGTAGTTTGGCAGCGCATCCTTAATCGGCCAAATGCATAAACCGCCCCTTCGAATGCATACTTCGACGGGGCGGTTGCTTTTTTTAGCGAAGGTCCCCCTCTAAGCACCGTGCATTTTTGGGAGTATTCAACATAACCAAGAGCATCGGGCGCCACGATAAATGCCAAAGACCGCGAATATCCCTGCAAATCAAGCGCTGTCGGCCCATAACCCCGCCTATTATTCGCGAAAAGCATCGACGAGCACGGATTTTTGCCCGAATGTCGGTATGCAGGGGCCTTCGATTGCAGAATACTCGCAAAAATGCACGTCGCCACGACCCCCACATGACGCGAAGCAAACAAAAGCGCGGCCCAAAAGGCCGCGCACCATCCTTTAATCAGACCAATCATTACCCGTCGCGGAAGTGCCGAGTACACGCAGGTCCGAGTGCGACCTTCCTTTCCGGCGCACTCCGCAGGACGCAAGAAGCCCTCGCCGCACGAAGTGCGCAGCGAGGGCTTCTTGCATGTCCGAGGACGCGCCGGGAGGGAACTTGCTCTCTGTCCGGATAGGTAAGACAAATTACGCGACGGTGTAAACCCAGTTGTGCTTATCCTCGACAGCACCGGACTGGATACCAGTCAGGGTCTCGCGGAGCTTCTTCATCACGGGGCCAATCTCGGTGTAGCCAGCCGGGAAGGTCACGGTCTCATCGGCACCATAGACCTTGTTGTCAATCTCGCCAACCGGGGAGATGACGGCAGCGGTGCCGCACAGGCCGCACTCGACAAAGGTACCGGCCTTGACCTCAGCCCACTCGACGGGACGCTGGTCGACGGTCATGCCCAGGTCCTGAGCAACCTGAACGAGCGAGCGACGGGTGATGGAGGGCAGGATGGAGTCGGTGTGCGACTGAGGAACGACGAGGGTGCCGTCCTCCTTCACGAACAGAACGTTCGCGCCGCCGGTCTCCTCGACATAGGTGCGGGACTCAGAGTCGAGATACAGGTTCTCGGCATAGCCCTCGCGATGGGCCTCCATCGTGGGCTTGAGGGACATGGCGTAGTTGAGGCCGGCCTTGATGTTGCCGGTGCCGTGCGGTGCGGCGCGGTCGTACTCGGAAACGCGCAGCTTGACGGGCTTAAGGCCGCCCTTAAAGTACGGACCGACCGGGGTCACGAGAATGCGGAACGTGTACTCAGGAGCGGGAGCCACGCCGATCACGTCACCAGAGCCGATCATAAACGGACGCACGTACAGGGTTGCACCGGAGCCGAAGGGCGGAACCCAGGCGGCGTTGGCAGAAACGACCTGCTTGACGGCCTCAACAAACTTGTCCTTGGGGAACGGGGGCATCTCGAGGCGCTGGGCAGAGTTATACATACGCTCGGCGTTCATGTCGGGACGGAAGCAGACGATGCTGCCGTCCTCGGCGGTATAGGCCTTCAGGCCCTCAAAGACCTCCTGGCAGTAATGGAAGATGCCACCGCACTCGGAGACATGCAGGGTGTGGTCGGTGGTCAGGCCGCCCTCGTCCCACTCGCCGTCCTTCCAATGGGCCTCGTAGCTGTAATCGGTCTTCATGTAGCCAAAGCCGAGGCTACCCCAATCGATATCCTTCTTCTCGACAGCCATATGTCGCTCCTTACATACACAGTTGCATACTCGCGAACCCGCACGCAAGGACCGGGGCCGACCGCGTCGCAACGTCGCACGCCCGGAGCGTAGAGCCGGACGGGACACGCGAACGGCATCAAAGCCGATGGCACGTCGATTCGCATGCACGAGATTGTACTCCCCGTACGCGTCTGATAAAACGCTTTTCTTTAACTAAGTAAAGTATTTTCATTTGACCGAAGCAAAAAGGCCCGCCACCGTAAGCGGTGACGGGCCTCAACGGCACGGTTTGCGCGCTGGCTCGAGCTACGCGTTCTTTTTGCCCAGCTTAGCCTTAACCAGACCGACCACGGTCGGGATGATCGACACGGCGACGATGCCGATAATCAGCAGCTCAAAGTGCTCCTGCACAAAGGGGATGCCGCCAAAGAAGTAGCCCAGCAGAGTGAAGACCGTCGACCAGGTAATGCCGCCCAGCACGTTAAAGATGACAAAGTTGCGCCAATGCATGCCGCCCATGCCGGCGATGAAGGGCACAAAGGTGCGGATAAACGGGAAGAAGCGACCCAGGAAGATGGCCAGGTGGCCCCATTTGTCCAGGAAGTCCTCGGACTTTTTGATGCGCTCGGGCGTCATGGCCTTCACCTTGCCCGAGGCGATGATCTTTTGGCCAAAGAAATGACCGATCATAAAGTTGCACTGATCGCCCAAGATGGCAGCCGTCCATGCGACGGCCAGCAGAGCCACGATGTTAAAGCCGCCGTTGTGGGCAAAGAAACCCGAGGCAAACAGCAGCGAATCGCCGGGAAGGAACGGGAAGAACACCACGCCCGTCTCGATAAAGATGATCAGGAACACGCAGCCATAGGCCATAAGCGGGCCGGCGGCGATCCAGCTGGCGATCGCGGTGCGCGGATCCTTAAGCAGCTCGGCGATAAAATTGATGAAACCCATGAAGTAAAACCTCTCAGTTGTGGGCGCGGACACGTCCAAGTTGACCAGTATACGGTTGTGACGCGGCAACGCACACGACCTTACAAAAGCGTGACTTCATTACCAGCAAGTTTGCATAATTGACACCTGTCGCGCAAAGCCGAGCAAGATTGCTCTTCCTAATCCCTAGCGAATCGCTATACTTTATTGAATTGCATTGTCGCGGTGCTAAGGGAGGGCGGCCGGTGAGCTTTATCAATACCATTCGCGAGGACATCAAGACCGTCCAGGCACAGGACCCCGCCGCGCAAAACGGCCTAGTCATCTTCCTTTCTTACCCCGGCCTGCACGCCAAGTGGAACCACGTGCCCGAGCACTGGCTGTGGGAACATGGACATCGCTCGATCGCCCGCGTGCTCTCGCAAATCACCCGCCATATCACCGGCGTCGAGATTCATCCCGCCGCGCAGATCGGCAAGCACTTCTTTATCGACCATGCCATGGGCGTCGTCATCGGCGAGACCACCATTGTGGGCGACAACTGCGTGCTCTACCAGGGCGTCACGCTCGGCGGTACCGGCAACGAGACCGGTAAGCGCCACCCAACGCTCGGCAATAACGTCACTGTGGGCACAGGCGCCAAGGTGCTCGGTAACATCCGCATCGGCAACAACGTCAAGATCGGCGGCAACTCGGTCGTCGTCAAAGACGTACCCGATAACTGCACCGTCGTGGGCGTGCCCGGGCGCATCATCAAGCGCAACGGCTGCCGCGTGTTCGAAGAAAGCTTCGATGCCAAGCAGCATCGCGAGTACATGCCCGATGACGCCGCCGAGCAGAGCGCCCTCAACCGCCAGGGCATCACCGAGAATGCCCGCCGCGTCAAGGAACTCGAGCGAGAGGTGGCCGAGCTCAAGGCCCTCGTCGCCAAGCTCGTGGACGAGCGCTAGGGCCGCGGGCAACCGCCACAGCATGAACGCCAACACAGAAGGCGCGCCGGGGAATCCGCCCCCGGCGCGCCTTCTTTTCGATGTGACATGCGGGACTGCCCCTATGTCACCTTATGCGAACTGGCTCAGATAGAGGTCGGCGTAGGCACCCTCGGCAGCCAGTAGCTCCTTATGCGTGCCCTGCTCGATAATGTTGCCGTGATCCATGACCAAGATCAGATCGGCGTCCACAATCGTCGACAGGCGGTGCGCGATCACAAAGCTCGTGCGCCCGCGCATGAGCGCGTCCATGGCGCGTCCGATAGCAAGCTCGGTGCGCGTGTCCACGCTCGACGTCGCCTCGTCCAGGATGAGGATCGCCGGGTTGTTGAGCAGCACGCGCGCGATGGTCAGCAGCTGACGTTGGCCCTGGCTGATGCTCTCGGCATCGTTAGCCACCCGTGTGTCGTAGCCCTGCGGCATAGTGCGCACAAAGAAGTCGACCTGAGCGGCACGTGCGGCCGCGACAATCTCCTCGCGCGTCGCCTCGGGACAGCCATAGGCGATGTTCTCGGCAATGGTGCCATCGAACAGCCAGGCGTCCTGCAACACCATGCCAAACTGCTGGCGCAGCTCGCCGCGATCCATACGACTCGTATCCACGCCGTCGAGGGTAATGCGGCCGCCGTCGATCTCGTAGAAGCGCATGAGCAGATTGATGAGCGTGGTCTTACCCGCACCCGTGGTTCCCACCACGGCGATCTTCTGACCCGGCTCGGCGGCAAACGACACGTCGCGCATGAGCGGCTTGTCGGGCGCATAGCCAAAGCGCACGTGCTCAAAAGCGACGCGGCCCTCCACCTTGCCCGGCAGCTTGGCAGCCTCGCCCGGCTGCGGATCGGCCTCCATCTCGGGCTCATCGAGCAGGTCGAACACGCGCTCTGCGCTCGCCAGCGCGCTCTGCAGCGAGTTGAAAGTGAACGACAGCTGCGTCATGGGTTCGGACGCCTCGTAGATAAACTGGAAGAACGCCTGGAACACGCCGACGGTCATGTGACCGGCAACCAGCATGCTGCAGCCCACGAGCGCAATCACGATCTGCGCCAGGCGACCGATAAAGCGAACCGCGGGTCCGACGGCGTTGATCATAAAGTCGGCCTTGGTGCTCACGCGCGCCAGCTCGCCCGAGGCCTCGTGCACCTCGGCAGAGCTCTGGTGCTCGCGGTTGAATGCGCGAATCACCAAACGGCCCGAATAGCCTTCCTCGACCGCGCTCGTGATTTTGGACACCCACTCCTGACGCTCGCCCGTCACATCGTGCGTGCGGCGCGAAACGACCTTCGTCACCAGCAGCGAAAGCGCCGTAAAGAACAAAAAGACAAGCGTGAGCGGCACGCTAAACACGAACATCACGCTCACGGCGCCCACCACGGTACCGATCGACACCAGAAGCTGCAGCAAGCCGCGCTGCATGCTCTCAGACATCTTGTCTAAGTCGTTGGTCGCACGGCTAACGACCTCGCCGGGACGATGCGCATCAAAGAAGGCAAGCGGCAGACGGTTGAGCTTTTGAGCGATGCGGTTACGCAGGTGCAGGTTAAGGCGTTCGGCCACGCTCGACATCAAAAAGCTCTGGAGCGCGTAGAACGAGGCAGCGGCCGTCCAGATCATAAAGTAGATGAAGATGGTCCTGCCGCAGTTCTCCCAGGTGATGTTGAAGGTGGTGTCGTTGGCAAACGCCACCTGAATGTGGCCCCACAGCTCATCGATCACGCGGGCGCTATATGCCGGCGCAGCGGTGTTAAAGATGGCATAGAACACGATGCTCGCGAACACGATATAGAAGCGCCAATGGTCACCGGCAGCCTCGCTCCACAGGCGGCGCACCGTCGCCCAGGTGTCGCGGGGTTTCTCGTCCTCGTCCTCGTCGTCCACATCGCGCATGCGCTCTGCCTCAGCGCGGGCGCGCTCGTCCTCGGCGCGTTCGTTTTCCTCGTAGAGCGCTTGGCGGCGAGCCTCGCGCTCGGCTGCAGCCCTGGCAGCGTCATCCAGCTCGGTCGACGCGGCAGCCTGCTCGACCGTTTTCTCGCCAGCGTCCACAGCGTTCGAATCGATTGCGTCACCGCACTTCTTGAGCTCCTCGGTCATGCTACTCACCTCCCTTCATCTGCGATTCCGCGATAGCGCGGTACACCTCGCAGGTTTCCATGAGCTCGTCGTGCGTGCCCAGGCCCACGACCTCGCCGTCCTTGAGCACCACGATCTGGTCGGCATGCAAGATCGTCGAGATGCGCTGCGCGATGATGAGCACCGCAGCGTCGCGCGTCTCCTCCTGCAGCGCATGGCGCAGCGCTGCATCGGTCTTAAAGTCCAAGGCCGAAAAACTGTCATCGAAGATATACAGATCGGCATGCTTCATGAGCGCGCGGGCAATGGCCAGGCGCTGGCGCTGACCGCCCGAAAAGTTCGTGCCACCCTGCGCCACCGGGGTATCGAGCCCCTGCGGCTGATCGAGCACAAAGGTGCTCTGGGCAACCTGGAGCGCGTGGAGCATATCGGCCTCGGTCGCGTCTTCGTTGCCAAAGCGCAAATTGCTTGCCACGGTGCCCGAGAACAGCCACGCCTTCTGCGGCACATAGGCAATGCGCCCGCGAATCTCGTCTTGCGAAAGGCCGCGCAGGTCAACACCGTCCAGGCGAATGGCGCCCTTCGTGGCATCGTGAAAACGCAGTAAGAGCTTTGCCACCGTCGACTTGCCCGAGCCCGTCGAGCCCACAATCGCGGTCGTCTGACCGCGACGACAGGCAAAGCTCAGGTCGCACAGGGTGTCCTCATCGGCATCGTCAAAACGAAACGACATGTGATCGAACTCAGCGACCGCATCCGCATCGCCCCCGGAGGCAGGCGCCCCGTCACCCAGCGTACGCTCGCCGTCCACGATGCTCGGCTCAATCTCCAACACCTGCTGCGCACGGTTCAGGCACGCCGCGGCGCGCGGCAGCGTCAGCACTACCATCTGCGCCATCATCACAAAGAACAGGATCAGGAGCGCATATTCCAGCACCGCGGAGATGCTCGCAATCTGCATTGCATGGGCGCCAACGCGGTTGCCGCCCACCCACAGCACCGCCACCTCGGCAATGTTCATCAAAAAGAAGGTAGAGCTATCAAGGCCCACAAACAGGTGGTTGACCTTAATGGCGTTGTCCGCGTAATCGCTAAACACCTCGTCCAGGCGCTGCTCCTCGTGAAGCTCTTTATTAAAAGCGCGGATGACGCGAACGCCCACGATGTTCTCGCGCAGCACCACGTTCATGCGGTCGATAAAGCTCTGCAAGCGCATAAAGATCGGAGCCGCGTTGGCAACCGTAAAGACCGCCGCCACCAGCACAATCGCAACCACGACGCCCAGAAGCGTGCCCATGGCAGGATCGATAAACCAGGCGAAGATGATGCCCGCCACAGCCAAAAACGGCACGGGCAGCACCAGCTGAATCGTCTGCAGAATCGCCTGCTGAATCACGTTGATGTCGTTGAGCGAGCGCGTGATCATCGATCCGGTGCCAAAGCGCTCAAAGTCGCTGGCCGCGAGCTCGAGCGACTTGTCGTACACGGCATTGCGGATATCGCAGGCCACGTTGGCGGCCAAGCGCGCCGAAAGATAGCAGCCCAGCACCGCGCCGCCGCTAGCCATGCCGGTCGCGATAAGCATGTAGAGGCCATTGCGCAAAATGTAGTCGACATCACCCGTGGTGATACCGGTGTTGACCATGTTCGCCAGCATCGTGGGAACCAACAGCGTGCCGACGTTATCAACCAGCAGCACCAGCAGCGTCACTGCGACAAGCCCTCGATAGGGCTTCAGAAACCTCATTAACAGTCGCACGACTCCCCCTCACCTTGATTCTCGGCTTGGCTCTCGGCAGCGATATGCTGCTTAAATGCCTCGCACTCCTCACCGAGCACCTGAGAGAATTTTCCGATCAAGCGCATAATCTCGCGCTGCTCACACGGCCCAAGCGCGCCAAAGGCTCGCTGCTCGGCCTTGAGTGCCGGCAGCGCATAACGCTCGGCAAACCGCATGCCCGCTTCGGTCAAACGCACAACCTTGTTCTTACGGCTGCCTTCGACAAACTCCAACGTTGCAAAGTCCCGCGCCGTCAAGGTTTTAATGGCCGAGTTGATGGTCTGCTTGCTGTAGAACCATTCGCTCGTCAGGCGGCTTACGGCAATACTGCCGCCCGCCGCGCTGGTATCGACGAGCATCCAGTAAGCGCAGTCCGAAAGACCGCAGGCGCGCGAGAACTCCGAATAGATATGGTCGAGTCCATTGAGCAACCGGTCGAAATCGACCAGCGTAACCGCACTATTCATCTATCCCACCATTCGATTGTCCGATTTTTGACCAATTTTGTATCTCTAGATTAGTCCGAGTTTTGACTATCGTCAACAGGCTCTCCGTAAATGCTTGCACTTTTATGGCCTATCGGCAGAAAAAGACCGCCGGCGCGGGGGCAGCGCCAGCGGTCACGTGAAAATCGGGTTTTATTGCCCGTTAAGCGGCGACGGCCTCATAGACCGTAGCGCCCGAGAAGCTGTCATGCAGGCTCTTGCCGGCAATCCACGGCAGCTCGACGACCTCGCAGACCGTGTTGACCAGCTCGGAGCAGTCAGTAAAGTGGCCCTTGTCGTTGAGGGCCTCGCAATCCTGAACACGCCAATAGCCATCGGTGTGCGTGATGTAGTACTCGTGATCGTCAATCGTCACAAAAGCGCGCGTCTTGGAACGCAGCAGCTTCAGAAATCCTTCGAAGTCAGTCTCGACGACATCTCCAGCCTGGAACATGATGTTACCTCCTGGCCCGGCGCCACCACGGCGCATTGATAAACGTTGGTACTCCTTTAGTAAAACCTTTATCAGAGGTTATGCGTTCGTCATTTAGGCAAGTGGTAAAAAACCGCAGGGTAGACGGGATAAAACGTTTAACCATCCCATTTGTTTGTCACATTCTGAAGGTACTTTTATGCAAACCTACTTTCCCAATTGGAATCTACCCTTTTGGTCGGGCAATTGGCCGTCTATCGTTTGAGCCCGACGGGTATGAACGGGGCATCTGCAACGCCACTACAAGGAGACACCATGGAGACTATCGAAGCGCTCATCCACCGCCGCAGCTGCCGCAAATACAGCGATCGTCCCGTCGAGGCCGAAAAGCTTGCACGTATTATCGAAGCCGGCCAATATGCACCGAGCGGCATGGGCCGCCAGCCGGTGACGTTTGTCGCCGTCACCGACCCCGCGACCGTCGAGCGTCTCTCACAGCTCAACGCCCAGGTCATGGGCAGCAACAGTGACCCCTTCTATGGCGCCAAGACCGTTGTGGTGGTGCTGGTCGACCGCAGCGTGCCCACGAATCTGGAAGACGGCTCGCTCGCCATGGGCAACCTGCTCAATGCGGCTTATGCACTGGGTGTCGATTCGTGCTGGATTCACCGCGCGCATGAGGTCTTTGACTCGCCCGAGGGCCTGGAGCTGCTGGCCAGCTGGGGCCTGCCCGCCGACGGCAGCCTGCGCGGTGTCGGTCACTGCATTCTGGGCTATGCCGAGGACACGCTACCCGAGCCCAAACCCCGCCGCGACAACGTGGTGTACGTTAGGTAATTAGTTCCGCCGTTCTAACGAACGGCGGACCCACTCGCAACTTATCTTGCCGATGGAGTTGTCGTCGTTTCGTTCGTGTGGGTCGTTTCGGCGCCGTCGCCCTGTTCGCCCTCGTCCTTTTGAGCGTCGGCGATGGTGGAGGCTGCCGCGACCATGCCGCGCTGGGGCGCGACGCCCGTCTGGGTCTGAGCGCCCTCGACAACTTCTGTGCCTGCATGCGCGAGCTCGGGCGATTTAAACACCGCGTCCAAGTTGGCGCCACCGCCGGCGTAGCCAAGCGCAGCGAGTGCGATGACGATCACTGCAACGACGACCGCGATCGGCACATAACGATGCCAACCAGCAGGATTGAGCCCACTGCGGCGAGCCGCCCCGCGGCTGATGTAGCCGAGCGTGCCGTCGTGCTTGAGCTTTGAGCCCACCACGCGTTTGCGGCCCCACAGCGAGGACTCTGCCTGCATTGCCAAGCGAGCACCTGTCGAAGGATAGCCGTATTTAGTGCGCTTGAACGAGCCGTCAAACCCCGAGGCGTGTTTGCCCCACGTCACCGATGTTGTGCGTCGGTTAACCGGCGCGGCACTCCGCCTTCTGCGGCTCGGTTTTGTAGTCTCAGCCATACGCCCCCGCACGCCGTAACCAAATCGAAACAATAACGCTTTGGACTGTAGCACACGCGTCGCGCGCGGTCACGGGCGCCTCGCTCAACGGTCATCGTCCTTCAGCAAGCGCCACAGCGTTGTTCGGCTTACGCCCAGCACCTCCGCCGCACGGGTCCGGTTGCCGTGGAGATGATCTACAACCAGATGCGCGATATCTCGCTCGGTATCGGCCAGCGGTCGCAGGATATACAGGTCGCTTTCGAGTGTCGGGGCGCCAAAGGTTGCGGTCTTAATCACGTCCTCTTGGGCGAGCACTTCCTCCGCCACAGCGCGGTCCACCGTGCCCGCCCCCACCAATATATACAGTCGTTCCGAGACCTCGCGGAGCTGCAGATAATTGCGCGGCCAGCGGTAAACATCGAGCGTCTTTGCCGCCGCGGCAGACAACGTGGGCGCTGCCGTCCCAAATGCATCAGCGAGATATTCCAAATAGCGCGCAACCTTCGTCGACGCGGCTCCCTGCTCGGCGATTGCCGGCGCCACGCTCACCGCACAGGCGAAGCGCTCAGTCACAAAGGCAGCTTGATCACTTTCGCTGCCGCCCGGCATGTCATTCGCCGTCAGCACCACATGGCAGCGCGTCGCCAACGCGGTGTCGGCCATCGTGGAAACGAGCTCGCGGAGACGCTGGGGGCCAACCGTGTTCCAGCCCTCAATGCAAAGTGTCAGCCCCGTTTGGAACAACGGCGATTCGGCGCTTTTGAGCACGTGGCGCCAACCGCGATCGGTAAGCTCATCGAGCGCAACGGCAACAAAGGGTTGATCGGCAAAAGGACCGTCCAGATAGAGGCGCTTGGCGATCTCGACCTGACCCGCTCCCAGCTCGCCCTCGAGCATAAGGGGCACGCCGCGCGCGTAACTCTCGGCGACCGGCGCAGCTACCGAGGCCGCCCCCTCAACGATGCCGTACGCGCTCGATTCGTAGCGGGCCTCAACTTCGTCGGCGTTGAGCCACTCGATGCCCGCATGTGCCGCGGCGCCGCGTACCTCGCGGACCACGACGACCCAAAGGCCCCCGCCTTCTTTGTCGGTGGGGCGAACGGTCAGGCTCAGGCGCGTACCCGCACGCCCCATAACCAGACGCGCGCCGTCTCCTATACGGTCGAGGCGCTCAGCGACAAAAGCCGCCACATCCCGCTCAAGCGCCGCGTCATTCATGGTCGAAATCGCGACGTCCCCACGCGCATCGATTGCCAATGCCGAGGCCCCGGCAGCAGCCAGGGCCTCGGTCAAGATGTTCAGCTTGGCATCGCTATCCATGATTTGCCCCTGTCCGCGGCGACGTGCAACCGCCGACGGTCGCACGACCGAGTGTTTCAAAATTGAACGATATTGCTCACCAAACACTATAGGGCAGAAAGCGCCGTCCTGCGAGTATAGGTGTTGCCCCGCATCGCCATCCTGGCGGGGCGATAAGAGCTCTTCGGGACTTATAAACCTGCGGACAAGCCATACCCGCAAGAGCTCCTATCGCTCCACCGCAGGCATGCGCTCACCAGCAACCAGCACGCAAATAAGCTACTCCTCTACCAGATTCCCAGCACGTGTTGCATTCCCAAACTCATGCACGCAATGCCAATCCAGCAGCAAAAGCCCAGCGCGATAGGCTTTCCGCCCTTTTTGACCAGCTCGACGATATCGGTATTAAAGCCAATAGCCGCCATGGCCATCACGATAAAGAACTTCGACAGCTCCTTGATGGGCGCCGTGATGGACACGGGAAGCTGAAGCACCGTGGTGATTACGCTCGCCAGCACAAAGAACAGCACAAACATGGGAAACGCGCGTTTAAGCGAGAACGTGCTTTTGGCGTCGCCGCCGGCCTTGCGCGCCAGATGCATCTGCCAGCATGCGAGGACCAACGTGATGGGAATAATGGCCAGTGTCCTGGTGAGCTTGACCACCGTGGCGCTCTCGAGCACATTGGCGCCGGGATGCATGCTGTCCCAAGCGCTCGCCGCAGCCGTTACGGACGAGGTGTCGTTGATGGCGGTGCCGGCAAACAGGCCAAAGCCCTCGTTGGTCAGCCCGAGCATACCGCCGAGCGTTGGAAACACGAGCGCCGCGATAACGTTAAACAGGAAGATGACCGAAATAGCCTGGGCAATCTCGCGATCGTCGGCATCGATGACGGGCGCGGTCGCGGCGATGGCAGAACCGCCGCAAATCGACGAACCCACACCCACAAGCGTCGCGATCTTGCTCGGCACGTTCATAACGCGGCAGAGCACAAAGGCGATGACAAGCGAGGTCGAGATCGTCGCCACGATAATCGGCAACGACTGGGCGCCCTTGGACAGAATCTGGGAGAGGTTCATGCCAAAGCCAAGCAGGATAACCGCGTACTGCAAGACTTTTTTAGACGTATAGGTGACACCGGCGGCGAGCTGTTCGCGATGATTCTTGGGAAAGACGATTGCCAGAACCATGCCGAAGAGGATGGCGAATACCGGCCCACCGACCACCTCAATCTGTTTGCCGAGCAGCGTTGCGGGGATAGCGATGATCAGGCAGAACAAGACGCCTTTCCAGCGCTCGCGTACGATATTTGCCAGTTGCATATGGGATTCCTTCTTTCTATTTTACGTTTGCGACGGCTTATGATACGGCAACATTGAGCGCAGCCTTGCGCAAACACAGACTAAGATGCCGCAATAGTTCTTGGGCAACAGCCGAATTACCCACCGCGGAAAGCTGATTCGCGGCATAATTAACAACTGACATATGAGTTTGATAGAACAGTTGCGAGGCGCTATGGAAGAATCGATGCACGTCGGCGAGCAGGAAACGAGCCTACAGGACCAGTCCTACCACACCATTCGACGCAAAATCGTCTACCTGGACTACAAGCCGGGCGAAAAGCTGGGCGTCAAGCAACTTTGCGACGACCTGGATATGGGGCGCACGCCCGTGCGCGAGGCTTTGGTTCGCTTGGCGCAGGAAGGCCTGGTGCGCACCGTGCCCCAGAGCGGCACCTACGTCTCACCCATCAACCTCACCCTTGCCGAGAGTGCCTGCTACATCCGCGAACATCTGGAAAAGCAGGTGATTGTGGAGTGCTGTGCGCGAGCCACGTCGGCCGGCATCGAGCAGCTCGACCGCGCCATCGTGCTGCAGGAAAAAGCCATGGCCGAAGAGGATCGCATCGGCTTCTTTTTGAGCGACAACCTCATGCATCACATGATTTTTAGCATCGCATGTCGCAGCACCGTTTGGTCGTGGCTCGAAGAGACCAATGCCGACCTGGAGCGCTTCCGCTGGCTGCGCGCCGCCACGCAGGTTCTCGACAATCGGGACATCGTGAACGAGCACAAGCAGATTCGCCGCGCTATCGCCGGTCGCGACCCCATCGAAGCGAGCTTTTTGGTCAGCAAGCACCTGCACATGATGTTCCGCAACCAAACCGAAGTTCTGGACCAATTCCCCGAGTACTTCGAGACCAGCAAGCTTCGCTAACCTGCCAAAAAGGGACAGGTTTATTTTGGCAGGTTTTATCTGGGCAAATGCAACAAGGCCCGGCTCCGTCTTGATGCGGAGCCGGGCCTTAGTTGTTAGAACGGCGGAATATTAGTTATTCCACGGTCACGCTCTTGGCGAGGTTTCGAGGCTGATCGACGTCGCAGCCGCGCAGGATGGCGACCTCGCGGGCGAGCAGCTGCAGCGGGACGCTCGCCGTGATGGGGCTGAACACGTCGCGGACTGCCGGCACGCGGATGATGCAGTCGGCAATCTTGTTGATCTCCTCGTCGCCCTCGGTGGCAACGACGATGACCTTGGCGCCGCGCGCCTTGCACTCCATAAGGTTCGACACGGTCTTGTCGTAGGTGGCACTCTTGGTGGCCACAGCGATGACAGGGAAGCCCGGGTCGATCAGGGCAATGGGGCCGTGCTTCATCTCACCGGCGGCGTAGGCCTCGGCGTGCAGGTAGCTGACCTCCTTGAGCTTGAGCGCACCCTCGTAGGAAATAGCTGCACCCATGCCGCGACCCACGAACAGCGCGGACTGCGCGTCCTTGCACAGCAGGGCGGCCTCATGAACGGCCTCGGTCTGGGTATCCAAAATCCACTGGATCTGCTCGGCCGTATCGGAAAGCTCGCGGAACAGCATGCGCGCCTGTTTGGTGGTCAGACGGTACTTAACCTGCGCCAACAGCAAAGCCAGCAGCGTAAGGCTCACGACCTGGCCGATGAAGCTCTTGGTCGAGGCGACCGCGATCTCCTTGTTGGCCTTAGTGTAGATGACGCCGTCGCTCTCACGCGCCACGGGGCTACCAACCACGTTGGTGATGCCGAAGACCTTGGCACCCTTGATGCGCGCGTCGCGAATGGCGGCAAGGGTATCGGCCGTCTCGCCCGACTGGGACACGGCAACGACAAGCGTCGTCGGCGTAATGATGGGATTGCGGTAACGGAACTCGCTGGCCGCCTCCACCTCGGTCGGGATGCGAGCCCAGCCCTCAATGAGATTCTTAGCAATGAGGCCAGCGTGATAGCTAGTGCCGCAAGCGATCACGTAGACGCGGTCGATGTCGTTGAGTTCCTCGAGCGAAAGGCCCAGTTCGTCGATGTCAAGCTCGCCGGCCGGCGTCATACGACCGACCAGCGTGTCGCGCACGACGCGCGGCTGCTCGTGGATTTCCTTGAGCATAAAGTCGGGATAACCGCCCTTTTCTGCCATGTCCAGGTCCCAGTCGATGTGGGTGACCTTGGGCTCGATAACGTTGCCAGCCTCGTCGGTGTACTCGACGCCTGCGGGCGTGAGCTTGGCAAACTGACCGTCCTCGAGCACCACGACATCGCGGGTGGCGTCGATGAGCGCGATGACATCGGAAGCAACATAGGAACCGGTTTCGCCCACACCGACTACGATCGGGGAATCCTTGCGGGCCACGGCGATCACGCCGGGCTCGTCAGCACACACGGCGGCCAGACCATAGGCACCGACCACATGGGTGCAAGCCTCGCGCACGGAGGCCATCAGGTCGTGCGTCTCGACATAAGCCTCTTCGATCAGATGCGCGAAGACCTCGGTATCGGTCTCGCTCTTAAAGTGATGGCCGCGGCCCTCCAGCTCTTCGCGCAGCTCGGCGAAGTTCTCGATGATGCCGTTGTGGACGATGGCGATACGACCGTCGCAGCTGGTGTGGGGGTGAGCGTTAACGACGGAGGGCTTGCCGTGGGTGGCCCAACGGGTGTGGCCGATACCGCAGGTAGCGTCGCTGTCGATGTTGGAAAGCTCGCTCTCTAGGCCCGCGACCTTGCCCACGCGGCGGATGACGTCGAGGTGCGCCGCGGCGCCCTCGCCCACCTCGAGCGCGACGCCCGAGGAGTCATAGCCGCGATACTCCATACGCTTGAGGCCCGTGACCAGGATGTTCTTTGCAATATCAGAGCCGGTGTAGCCGACGATTCCGCACATAAGATAATTCCCTTCGTTCGCGTGACTGCAAGACGTCCACGCACAAGGGGCGCTGAGACGCATAACGTTCGAGTATTGTACTCACGCAGGCGCAAGCTGATATACCAGATGTGGTATCTCAACTTAGATACCACCCGATGCACACACGTCCAGCCGGTCCAAACCACCACAAAGGTGCCTGTCCCCTTCGTGGTGGTCGCGCTGGCAACGGCGTTTCCCCAGATAAACCTGCCAAAATAAACCTGTCCCTTTTTGGTAGGTTTGGGATGCTACAATCTGGCTTGTACTTGAAACGCATCAAAGGGGCCGCTATGGCAAAGGTAAAAATCAGCGACGTCGCGCGCGAGGCCGGGGTTTCGTTGGGCACGGTTTCCAACGCGCTCAACCATCCCGAAAAGCTGCGCCCCGAGACCCTCAAGCTCATCAACGAGACCATCAATCGCCTTGGCTACCTGCCCAACCAAAGTGCCCGTCAGCTCGCAGGCGGCACCACCAAGTCCTTTGGCCTGGTCCTCCCCCGTCTCGATCACGGCTTCTCGCTCCAAATTGCCAGCGGCGCCCATAACGAGGCCCGCAAGCACGGTTACGATCTGCTCATCGCCAACGCCGATAACGACGGCATTCTCCAGGACCATTACCTGCGCTACTTTATGGGCACGCAGATGTCCGGCGTCATGGTTCAGCCCATGGCGTCCCCCGACTGGCACCCCGCTATGACCAAGATGCCCGTGCCGATCGTCCATCTGGACATCCACTGTTCCGAACCCGGTTACTACGTGGCCGCCGACAACGAGGCGCAGGGGCGCATTATCGCCGAGCTCGCCGTTGCCCGTGGCGCACGCCATATCACCGTTGTGGGCAGAGCGGCATTTATGCAGCTCACCCTGCGCGTACTTGGCATCCACAAGGCCCTTGCCCTGCACCCCGATATCAAGATCGAAGTCATCGACGCCGGCGAATGGAATACCGCTGCCGACGGCTACAGCATCGGCGCCCAGATTGCCGAGCGCTCCGGCGACGAGCGCCCCGATTTTGTCATCGGCCTGACCGACGTACTGGCGTCGGGCGTTATCTCGGCGCTGATAGACAAAGGCATCTCCGTCCCCGAGCAGGTCCGCGTGGCCGGCTGCGACGGCAACCCGCTCGCCTGGAGCGGGTCGGTCCCACTCACCACGGTGGCACCCCCAGGCTACGAGATTGGCCGCAAGGGCATTCAATTGCTCATGGAGCAAATCGAAAACAAAGCCCCGGCGAAGACCAAGCACGCCCGTATCGGTTCCGCCGCACGCATCGTCACCGCGGTCACGGCCGTCGAGGACATCAACCGCCAAGAGCTCGTACGCCCGTTTTTACTGGAGCGCGCCAGCACCCAGGCAAGCAGTCACACCGAAGCCACCGCCATCAACCTCGGCGCCTACCTTTAGCACACGGCCTTGACCGCGGCCGTCAGGTCGAACAACGTATCGAGCACGGCCTCGCAGCCATCCACCACGTCCTGCGGCAGCGGCACGATATCGGGAACGGCAAAGACATGGCAGCCGGCCGTGATGCCCGAGACGCAGCCGTTGCGCGAATCCTCGACCACGGCACATTCCTCGGGGGCAAAGCCCGCGCGCTCGCAGGCAAGCAGATACATCTCGGGATCGGGCTTGCCGTGCACAACGTCCTCGCCGCAAGTCACCGTCTCAAACTTGTCAAAGAGGCCGACCATCTTAAGGTTGCGCTCGGCCGTAACGAGGCGCGACGACGTTGCAAGGCCCACGTGATAGCCCGCAGCCAGCAGCTCGTCTATGCACTCGGCAGCGCCGGCCTTAAGCTCCAGATCGGTCTTGACCATCTCGTCGCGAATCTCCTTGTGGCGATGATAGAGCGCCTCGGCGGTTTCTCTGCTGCCGCAATGCGCCTCAAGGATGTCCATGACATCGGGCAGTGTGCGACCGATAAATTGATGAATCAGCGTGTCATCAATCGCGACGCCCAGCTCAGCAGCGGGCGCTTTCCATGCCTTGATGCCCAGACGCTCGGTGTCGACCAGCGTTCCGTCCATGTCAAAAATAACAGCCTTGATCATATCGGTCCCCCATCGACTCTCGCTGTCGCATTGCCGTAACTCTACCGCATTTGGCAACTTGTATATAACGTATATACCATATTGCACTTTCGTTACATAGATAGAAGTCTTATGGCAAGTAACGCATTAGGATTATAGTTTTCGATCGAGTACTCAACGATAAGGATCGTTTCATGATTTTAGACACCACGGCACCCGCAGAGGAGCTTCAAGACAAGCTATCGGCGCTCGAACAGCTGCTTTTGGCATATGGGCGCGTGGCTATCGGGTTTTCCGGCGGCGTTGACAGCAGCTTTTTGGCCGCCGTATGCGCCCGCATCATGCCTACCAATACCCTCCTCGTCCATCTCACCACGCCGCTCATCGGCACACCCGAGCAGGCTTCGTTTGAGCGGTCCGTTGACGGACAAACCGATGAGGGTCCGCATTTTATGCTCCCCGTGCTCAATCTTTCGGTCGATCAGCTGCAGCTCCCCCAGGTAGCCTGCAACGATGCCGACCGCTGCTACCACTGCAAGCGCGCCGGCTTTACCGCTATCGTCAACCACGCCAAGTCGCTAGGCTTTCCCACCGTCATCGATGGCAGCAATGCAAGCGATCGCGGTGACTACCGCCCCGGCATGCGTGCGGCAGAAGAGCTCGGTGTACGCTCACCCCTTATGGAGGTCGGCTTTACCAAGGACGAAGAGCGCGAGCTGCTGCGCGCATGGGGCTACCCCGTCTGGAACCTGCCGGCAGGCGCCTGCTTGGCCACGCGCATTCCCACGGGCGAGGAGCTTACGCGCGAGAAGGTCGATTTAATCCGCGCCTGCGAGGATTATCTGCACGATCTTGACCTGGCGCAGGTCCGCGCACGCCTGGTCGGCGGCTGCATGCATATCGAAGCCGCCCCGGCAGATGTCGCCAAGATCGCCGCCCTCGGCGGTACCGTGGTCAACGACGAGGGAAAGACCCCGCTGCCCGCCGCCATCGAGTCCGCGCTGCGCAACCTAGGCTGCGGACACATCTCCCCCGAGGTCGCCCCCTACATCCACGGCAACATGAATCTTTAAGTTACGCCGTTTTACAAACGGCGTAACCGCTCGGCGCTGCGCAGGCCCCGGGCACGGCAATCTGCTCGCTCGCGCATGCTCAACCTGAACCACATAAATTGTTGCCGACCTTCTAAAAGGGGACAGGTTTATTTTGGCAGGTTTTATCTGGGGAAACGTCGAGCCCCACACGTCCCAACCATCGCAACCCCTTCTAGGGCAAATGGATCGGTAGCGCCCCCAATCTTTAAGAATCTGTTCGGCAAAACTGCCTGCGGCGGCACCTGCTAGACTGGTAGATTCCCAACCGTCTAGCCAGGAGCCTCAATGTCGCGCAAGTCCGCCTACAAGCAAGTACTTTCCATCGGCACCGCCGTGGTGCTGGGGTTTGCGCTGTTCACAGGGTCGCTCGACGGAGCGCCCAAGCTGCTCTCGCCGCAAAGCGATGAGCAGGCGGCTGCTCTGGCCGAGAAGCAAAGCGAGAGCCCCAACCGCACCGACGACGAAGCGGACTTGGTCGCCCGGCTCGAATCGGGAACAGCGAGCTCCACGGACTCCGAAGATGATCAGGACTCCGGCGATGGCTCTGAATCCGCCACGACCGACACCGCTGACGATGCCTCTTCAAACGTCACCCCCATCGACGAGGTCGAAAACCCCGATCTCGACCGCGCCCGCGGCGTATATCTCAGCAGCATTCCCGACTACGCCGGCAACCCCTACGTTGCCCTTCGCGCCGACAGCACGCACCCGTTGGGCACGCCATCATTCACGCTCGACGAATACGAGCGCGCTACCAAAGAGGGCTGCTTTAAGAAGTTCTCCAAGCTCGATAGCCTGGACCGCACCCGCAAGGCACTCGCCTGCGTGGGTCCCGAATCGCTCGGTCAGGGCAAGCGCGGCGATATCTCGCGTATCCATCCCGCCGGGTGGCACCAGCAGCGCTACGACTTTATTCCGGGTCAGAGCCTCTACAACCGCTGCCACCTTATCGCCTGGTCGCTCTGCGGCGAAAACGCCAACCGCAAGAATCTGCTCACCGGCACGCGCTATCTCAACGAAACGGGCATGCTGCCGTTTGAAGAGCAGATCCTCGGCTACATCCACGACACAGGCAACCATGTGCTCTACCGCGCCACGCCCATGTACAACGAAGAGGAACTTGTCTGCCGCGGCGTGCGCCTTGAGGCGCAATCGGTCGAGGACCACGGCAAGGCCCTGCGCTTCCACGTGTACTGCTACAACCTGCAGCCGCATGTGCAGATCGACTACGCCACCGGCCGCAACCAGACATCCGGAGACTAGCGCCGACCAGGCTGCCCCAAAACCTAAAATGATCCGTTTTCCTCCGTCCCCCAGGGATCAAAAAGGGCCGCCCTGGATTGCCCAGAGCGGCCCTTGCATCGGCATGCATGTTGCGGGCAACGCCACGCGCTACTTGGCGCGGCCCTCCTCATAGCGCTCGACCAGCTTGGCCTGAACGTCATAGGGAACCTGCTCATAGCCAGCGGGCTTCATGGTAAAGTCACCCGTGCCGCGCGTAATGGAGCGCAGGCGCGTCGAGTAATCCGTCAGCTCGGCCAGCGGCGCCTGGGCGATGACCACGGTGTCACCGCGCTCATCGGTCTCCATGCCCGTCACGCGACCGCGCGAGGCCGAGATGTCGCCCATCACGGCGCCGGCGTAGCTCTCGGGGATCGTCACCGTGATTTCCTCGATGGGCTCCAGCACCACCGGGTCGGCATCGGCGCATGCCTTGCGCAGGCCGATGCGTGCCGCCGCGCGGAACGCCATCTCGTTGGAGTCGACGCTGTGATACGAGCCGTCGTACACCGCGACGCGAATGCCCGTGAGCGGGTAGCCGGCAATGATGCCGTCCTTCATGGTCTCCTGGACGCCCTTGTCCACGGCGGGAATCAGCGAGCGCGGAATGCGGCCGCCTACGACCTCATCCACAAACTCGTAGCCGTCGCTCGTGCCGTCGGGCCCAATGAGCGGCTCCACACGCAGCCAGCAGTCACCATACTGGCCGGCGCCGCCGGTCTGCTTCTTATGACGACCCTGGGCACTTGCCGTGCGGCGGATGGTCTCGCGATACGGGATACGGATCGGCACGCTCTTGGCAGCGACCTTGGTGCGGTCCTCCAGACGATTGAGCAGGACCGAAACCTGTGCCTCGCCCACCGCCGAGATGATGGTCTGGCCGGTCTCTTCGTCGCGGTCGATGCTCATGGTCGGATCGGCCTTGCACGCCTTCTCGATAAACGTATAGAGCTTCTCCTCGTCGCCGCGGTTCTCGGCCTCGATGGCAATGCGGTACTGCGAGTTGGGGAACTTAAACGCCGCCGCCTCGACCTTACCGGTAATGGAGAGCGTGTCACCCGTCTCGGCCGCCAGCTTGGGCGCCACGATGATATCGCCGGCATAAGCGTGGCCGACCTCGGTCATGTCACGGCCGCACATCACATACAGGTGGGCCAGACGCTCACCCTTGCGCGTGCGCGCATTGACCAGCTCAAGGCCCGGCTCAAGCGTACCCGTCAGCACCTTGATAAAGCTGATGCGACCCTGTTGCGGATCGGCCAAGGTCTTAAACACAAATGCCACCGGGCGGTCATCGTCACTCGAGATCTTAAGCGAATCGCCGTCGATGAGCGGCATCTCGCCGTAGTCCGTCGGCGCCGGGAAGTACGTGGCGATATCGTCCATCAGCGAGTTGACGCCCTGCTCTTTAATGCAATCGCCCGCAAAGACCGGCACAAAGATGCGCTCGGCGATCGCCTTCGACAGCAGGCCTTCAAGCTCCTCCTGCGTCAGTGTCTCCTCGCCTTCCAAGTACTTCATCATCAGTTCGTCGTCAGCCTCGGCCACCAGCTCGCACAGATGGTCATGGGCTTCCTCGGCCTGGGCACGATACTCCTCGGGAATCTCCGACTCAACGGCTTCAGTGCCGTTGCAATGGCGTGCCTTCATGCGCACCAGATCGATGATGCCGTCGAAGTCCTCGCCCTCGCCCCAGGGAAGGGTCACGGCGCCCAGGCGCATACCAAAGCGCTCCTGCAGCAGATTCATCGTGGTCGCAAAGCTGGCCTCAGAGCGCGACAGGCGGTTTACGAACACCGCACGCGCCAGACGCAGGTCCTCGGCGGCATACCAGAGCTTAACCGTCGTAGGCTGCGGGCCGGCCTCGGCGTCGACCACAAACAGAGCCGTCTCGCAGACGCTCATCGCGGCAAAGGCGTCGCCGATAAAATCGGGGTAGCACGGGGCATCGAGCACATTGATGCGCGCACCCTTCCAGTCGATCGGCGCAATGGTCGTCGAGATGGAAAACGCACGCTTGACCTCTTCGGGGTCATAGTCGAGCGTGGGCTTGGTGCCATCGTGGCCGCCCAGGCGGGCGGTCTTGCCGGAAAGGTGGAGCATGGCCTCGGCGAGTGAAGTCTTGCCCACCCCACCTTGGCCTACGAGCACCACGTTCCTTACGTTACCGGTCTTGGGAGCACCCATGATGACCTCCTTGCAGGGCCGCGCGCAATGCGCGACGCCAACGGGGAGAGTTCGCGGTCGATGCCGTCCCGGGAGCAGCATGGTCGGCAGCCGATCCGGCTCACCCTCCAAATGTCCTATGCCACCACCCTACCCTCGCGGGCGACTGTCCATGCACACCTTTCGGCGCACGTATGAATACGGGCGGCGAGAGGAGGGGGCAAACGCCTGAGGCGGTTATTAAGCCCCATCGGCGCAAATAAAAACCGCCGCAGTCCATAAGACCTGCAGCGGTTTCGCCTCAATGTCTACTTGAGCCTATCCCTCGATACGGCTCAGGAACTCGCGCGTGCGCCGTTCGCGCGGATGGCCGATAACCTGCTCGGCAGGACCCTCCTCGACAATGCGACCGCCGTCCATAAAGACCACGCGATCGGCAACATCGCGCGCAAACTGCATCGCATGGGTCACGATCACCATCGTCATATTCTGCGCGGCAAGGTCTTTAATGACGCGCAGCACCTCGGCCGTTAGCTCGGGGTCGAGTGCCGAGGTCGGCTCATCGAAGAACAAGATCTCTGGATCGAGCGCCAAGGCGCGCGCAATACTCACACGTTGCTGCTGACCGCCCGAAAGCTCGCATGGCACCTTGTTCTCGTTGCCCGTAAGCCCCATCTGCGCGATCAACTCACGCGCACGTGCTTCGACCTGCTCGCGCGGGCGCTTGAGCACGCGGATCGGAGCGTCGGTAATGTTTTTCATCACGGTATAGTGCGGGAACAAATTATAGTTCTGAAACACCAGGCCAAAGCGCGAGCGCGCCTGCTTGGGCACATCGCCTTTCGCATACACCGTGCCCGATCCCGCATCCGTCGCAACGGCTAGATCACCAAACGAAAGCGAGCCGCCGTCAAGCGTCTCGAGCAGCGTGGCGCAGCGCAACAGCGTTGACTTACCGCCGCCCGAAGGTCCGATAATCGCCACGACCTCGCCGCGCTTTACCTCGAGCGAGATATCCTTGAGCACCTCATTGCCACCAAACGCCTTGCGCGCGCTCGTTATATTCATTACCGTTCCGGACACGGGAACCTCCATGTGTTGAAAAGCACGACGGAACAGGCTAGTCGTGGTAGTAGTCAAGTCGCTTTTCGGCGGCGCCCAGCAGCATCTCGACCACAAAGTTAAAGACCCAGTAGATCAGTGCCGCAATCGCAAACGGCACCATGCTCACTTGCGAGGCAACCAGTGCCTTGGCCGTCGAGAACATCTCCCCCACGCCGATGGCAAACGCCAGCGACGTGTCCTTGACCAGCGTGATGATCTCGTTGCCCATCGCCGGCAAAATGCGCTTGGCGACCTGCGGCATCACAATGTACAAAAACGTCTGCAGGCGTGAGTAACCCAGCACCTCGGCGGCCTCATATTGACCACGCGGGATAGACTGCAAACCCGAGCGATAGATCTCGGCAAAGTAGCCGGCATAGTTGATGATGAATGCCACGACGCACGCTGTCCACTTGGAATCGGGCGTGAGCGAAATACCAAAGACGTAATACGGAGCAAAGTAGATGGCAAACATCTGCAGCATGAGCGGCGTACCGCGCATGACCGAAATGTAGATGCGCGCAATCCAACGCAGCGGCGCGATTTTGCTCATACGCATAAACGCCACGGGAATTCCCAAGGGAATCGAGCCCAACAGCGTGAGCAAAAACAACTGCAAACTGACCAAGAAACCCTGGCCAAGCATCTGCATCATGACCTGAATAGACAACCCAAGCTCTCTTTCACAGCAACAGAACAGCAGGTGTTAATTGAAATAGGCACAGTGCCCAAGATTGCGAGCGACAAGCCCGACGAAGCGTACTTTGGTACGCGAGGAGGGTTGGAGCCGCAAGGTTGGGTGCTGTGGCTATTTCAAAACCCAGTTGTCGAAGGATAGACCGTAGCTCGCATACTTGTCGCACAGGTCCTTGACTGTACCGTCCTCATAGAGCGCCTTGAGCGACTCGGTCACGGCGTCGGCCGACTTGGTGTCGCCCTTTTTAAAGCCAACGGCGTAGTGCTCGCTGGACAGCGGCTTGTCAAGTTGCGTATAGGCATCGGGCTTGGCGGCAAGCTGATACTGGGCGATCGAAAGGTCGCAAGCCACCGCATCGACCGCGCCGCTCTCGAGCTGCATAAAAGCCGTGTTGTACTCGCCGATGGTATCGAGCGTGGCAAACGTCGCCGCCAGATCCTTCTGGTCACCCTCTAGCACATCCTGCGCGGCAGAATCGGTCTGGGTAATCACGGTCTTGCCGGCAAGGTCGTCCCAATTCTTGATGCCCGCATCCTTCTTGACCACCAGCACCTGCTCATTGAGCATGTACGGCTCGGAGAACGTGTAGCCGTCCTCACGGCCCTCCATGGTAAAGCCGTTCCAGATGCAGTTGATGGCACCCGAGTTGAGCAGCGTATCCTTGGCGTCCCAGTCGATGGCCTCGTACTTGACCTCCCAGCCCTGCTTATCGGCAACTGCCTTGGCCAGATCGAGATCAAAGCCGGTGTACTCGCCATCGTCTCCCACAAAGCCATACGGAGGATAGGACTTGTCAAAGCCCACCACGAGCTTCTTAGACTCCACAACGCCCCTGGCGTCCTTTGCCGCGGCAGAGCCGGCAGTGGAACCCTTGTCGGCACCACCGCCGCAGCCGACAAGACCAAGGCCAAGCACCGTGGCGAGCGAGCCGGCTAGACCAACAAACTGACGACGAGACATATCGGTATTCATGGTATTCCCCCTTGATGGCACTTTAGCTAAGTAAAGTGAGTCATGTAACGTTCAGAATCATACACTTTAGCGTGATAGAGCACAAGGCGAGTTTGCCCGCCGCGTGAGGGGTGTGGGGTTAAGTTTCCTGCTCTACAGTCCTGCTCACGACGGAGGCCACATTAAGTGGCCTCCTGTTCGTGCGGAACTCGCGATAAACTTAATCCCCACACCCCTCACGCGGCGGGCAACCGTCGTTGGGCTTATCACTGACACGAATAAACCGCTTGTATATCGTCTGCTGGCTTGGCACGGTACAATACTTGCAGCTTTAATTCATGAATTAGTGGAGTTATTGATGGCAGAATCTCGTGCGGAGCGTAAGGCTCGTCGTGCTTTGATCGAGGCAGCTGAGGGGTCGGAGGAGAAATCTTCCACGAAATCCAAGTCTTCTAAAGCTGCAAAAAGCAAATCGACCAAGAGCAGGGCTAAGACCAAGCGTTCTGACTCTCGTCGGGGCGGGGACAAAGCACCTCGGACTCGTTCCAAGCGTCCGCATAATGATTCGGTTCCATCCGTGCGTAAGGCCACGGACCCCAAGTCTCCTTGTTCCATCATGAAAGCTTGTGGTGGGTGTACGGCATTCAATCGTCCTTATAAGAAGCAGTTGGCGGCCAAGCAGGCTGCTATGGAGGAGCTGTTTGCTGAGCTCTGCGAGCGCGAGGGCATTAGCGTCGACCCCATTCGCGGTATGGGAGTCACCCTGGGCGACCCGGGTAAATATCCTGCGCCGCGTGGCTTTCGTCATAAGGCTGCCACTCCCTTTGCTCCCGGTAAGGAGGGTGCTGTCCGTTGCGGTTTCTTTGAGCGCGGCACGCACAAGATCGTTGCCGTACCCGAGTGTCCTGTCGAGGCGCCGGGCGCCCGTCAGATTCTCAACGGCATCGCACGCGAAGCTGAGCGGCTGCATATTCCCGCCTTTAATGAGGACAAGCATCTTGGTTTGCTTCGCTATGCCGTCGTCCGCTGCGGTTGGCGTACCGACCAGGTCATGGTCACGCTCGTGACCGCTCAGCGCGACTTGCCGCATGCGCAGGAGTTCTTTGAGGCTGTCGCCGCACTCGATCCGCGCATCGTCACCGTCGCCCAAAACATCAACGGACGCCCCGGCAACGCCATCTTGGGTGAGGAGACTCGTATCGTCTATGGCGCCGAGTGCATGCGCGACCAGCTACTCGGTTGCGAATTCGATATCTCCCCCACCGCGTTTTATCAGACCAACCCGCAACAGACCGAGCTGCTCTATCAGCTCGCGATTGACGGCATGGACCTGCAGCAGGGTGACATTCTTATGGATGCCTACTGTGGCAGCGGTACCATCGGTCTTTGCGCAGCTAAAGATGCCCAGAACAAGGGTATCGGCATTATGCTGCTCGGCGTGGAGCGCAACCCGGCGGGCATTGCCGACGCACGTCGCAATGCCGAGCTCAACGGCCTCACCCGCAGCGCTTGGTTTATGGCCGACGATGCCACCGATTACATCCTCGATGCCGCCGACAACAACGAACGCGTCGACGTTCTTTCCATCGACCCGCCGCGTGCCGGCTCCACCCCCGAGTTCCTCGAAGCCGCCTGCGCACTTAAGCCGCGCCGCATCACCTATATCAGCTGCAACCCCGTGACCCAAGAGCGCGACCTGCACCAGCTCCTCGACGGAAGCTATCACATGCTCAAGATCACGCCCGTCGACATGTTCCCCCATACCGACCACACCGAAACCGTAGCGGTCCTCGAGCGCCGCTAATCCACCCCGGTAGATTTTCGAGACAAGAAAGGGGGCGGCCCGTCTGGACCGCCCCCCCTTCGCTTGGTTTATGAACTCCGCTACATCCCCTTGCGCAGGTCACACACGCCGGCTGCCGCCATCTCGCGCAGCAGCGTCTCGCGGTCGCGCGTCACGATCAAATCCAGCGGGAAGTGAATCTCGTCAAGCATCTTGCGCGCGTGATCGAGTTTGCCAATGGCCATGCCAATGTGGGCATCGGTCGACACGCCGATACCCACGCCCAGCTCGGCGCAGCGCTCGGCGATCTTGCGGCATACGGCCCAATGCTCAGTGTCGACACCGTGTTCAAGACTATGGTTGTTGATCTCGATAATCTTGTGCTTGGCCTTGGCCGCCAGCAGCACCTCATCGATATCGAACGGCACGCCCGAGCGCCCCGCGTGGCCCAGCATGAATACCTTGGGGTGTTCCAAGGCATTGATATACATCTCGGTTGTCTGGGCGAGCGTCGCGCCTTCGGCAATCTGCGGATTATGCACGCTTGCCACCAAATAATCCAAATTGCGCGTCACCAAATCGAACAGCGAATGCTCACGACTATACGAATCGCCGGCGATATCGAGCGTGACAGGAGTATCCTCGCCAAACAGGCTTCCGTCCAGCGAAACGATATCAGCCTCGGCACCACGCAGCACCAGCACGCCGCTCCAAATGCGCGGCCAGATATCCTGGTTGATAAAGAACTGGTAACTGCGCAGGTCATTGGGGCAGGCTGTAACCATAGAGCTCAGATGGTCGGCAGATCCGAGCACCTGCAGACCACGCTCTGCCGCCCAATAGATGTTCTCCTCGATGGTTGAGTACGCATGCGCAGAGAACATCGTATGAGTATGAATATCACAAGAAAGAAGGTAGGGCATCGGGTCTCCTTGTCCAGTATGGCCGTCGCGTATATTCATTGTACGCATAGCTTTCGGCAGTCGTAAAACTGCTTCATCCCAATCACACAACGGCATAGACAACGGGGTCTGGCTTAAAACCAAACCCCGTTTCACGTAAAACATTGTAAGCAGAGCGCTTTACTTTCGACGATATTCGTCGGCCAGCTGCTTCCAGGCAGGCAGCGAGTTGACGATTGTCTCATAGCTCACGCAGTAGCCCAGGCGGAACCAGCCCGGCATGCCAAAGCTATCCGAAGGCACCGCGAGCAGCTCATACTTCTTCGCGCGCTCACAGAAGGCGTTCGCATCGGGCTCCAGCGCTTTCACCCACAGGTAGAACGCGCCATCCGGCTCAACATAGGTGTAGCCGTACTCCGCCAGCGCATCGGTAAGCGCGGTGCGGTTGCGCGCATAGGCCTCAACGTCACTCGGCTCATCGATGCAATCGATGATCACGCGCTGGAAGAGCGCCGGTGCACACACGAAGCCCAGCGTACGGGCGGCACCGGCAACGGCGGGCATTAGACGAGCTGCCTGAGGATTCGTATTGGGAACCAGGATCCACCCGACGCGCTCGCCCGGTAGCGAAAGCGACTTGGAATACGAGTAGCACACGATGGTGTGCTCGTAGATCGAAGGCACCCAAGGCACCTCGGCACCGTACACGATCTCGCGGTACGGCTCATCCGAGATGAGCATAATCGGATTCTCGGGATCGCGCTTGGCGTTGACCTCGCGCAGAACATTGGCCAGTCGCGTCAGCGTGTCGCGTGTATATACGGCACCGGTCGGATTGTTGGGCGAGTCGATGATGACGGCAGTCGTCTTATCGGTAATCGCCTTGAGCACGTTGTCCACGCTCAGCTGGAACGCATCTTCATCGGCGAGCGCCTCAACACACGTACAGCCGGCCTTCTCAATCCAAACGCGATACTCCGGAAAGTATGGGGCGATAACAATAACCTCGTCGCCCGGGTTCGTAACGGCGTTGAGCGTGCAGGTGAGCGAAGCCGCGGCACCCACCGTCATAAAGACGTCTTTGCCCTCATAGCTCGTGCCAAAACGGCGGTTGAGTGACTCGGCCACGGCGGTACGGCACTGCGGCAGACCCGGTGCAGGCGTGTATCCATGCAGCTGGTCGCTCGGCAGCTCCAAGGCCTTCTTAATGGACTCAGCCACGGCGGCAGGTGCCGGAACGCTCGGGTTACCCAGCGAAAAATCGAATACGTTCTCCGCACCGATCTGCGCCTTGCGCTCAAGGCCATAGCTAAAGATCTCACGGATGATGGAGCTTTCCGCACCGCGAGCATACATAGTTTCGTTGATCATCTGTTCCCCTTTCGCATAGGCGCTATTGTACGCTTTAGCTGAGCAAAGTGCCGCAGCAATGTTGATTGGGGACAGACTTAAATGCGTGAAAACGCTCATTTAAGTCTGTCCCCAATCAACATTGCGCTTAAAAGAAAAGCCTCCACAGGTTTCCCCGCGGAGGCTTTCGCTACAAGAACTATTTGTCGGCGTCGGTGTTGCCGTCAGCGTTGGCGGCATTGCCATCTCCGGCATCATCGGATGCGGCTTCGGCATCCTCCTGCATGGCCGCCTGCGCAAAGGCCGCGGCATCAGCCGCCAACTCCTCCTCGCTCATGCGAGGCGAGCGCTTCTTGGTCGGCATGCCGGCCGCCTTGGCGTTGCGCTCCTCCTTGGCCGCCAGGATATCGCCCTCGCGCTCAAGGTAAGCATCCCACTCGTTGTCGAGCAGGGCGTTCACGGCGTCGCCTTCGACGGTCTCGCGCTCAAGCAGCACCTTCGCCATCAGATCGAGCTGATCGCGACGGGCATCCAAAATCTCGACCGCACGGCGATGGGCTTCGCGCATGATGCGCTGAACCTCGATATCGATGCGGCGCGCCGTCTCCTCGGAGTAATCCTGGTGATCGGCGTAGTCGCGACCCAGGAACACCTGATGTTGCGCCTCGCCAAAGACCTGCGTGCCCAGCTCCTCGCTCATGCCCAAGCGCGTGACCATCTCGCGCGCCATCTTAGTCGCGCGCTCCAGATCGTTGCTCGCGCCCGACGTGATGTCGTCGCACATGAGCTCCTCGGCAACGCGACCGCCCAAGAACACGGCGAGCTCGTCGAGCATCTCGTTCTTGGTCTTGAGGAAGTGGTCCTCCTGCGGAAGCTGCAGTGTGTAGCCCAGGGCCTGACCGCGGCTGACGATCGAGATCTTATGAACCGGATCGGAGTGCTCCAGGATGTGGCCCACCAAAGCGTGACCGCTCTCATGGTAGGCAATCGTGGTGCGCTCGACTTCGGTCATCACGCGACCCTTGCGTTGCGGTCCGGCAATCACGCGCTCCATCGACTCCTCGACCTCGTCCATCGAGATCACAGAACGATGACGGCGAGCGGCCAGCAGCGCAGACTCGTTGAGCAGGTTCGCCAAATCGGCACCAGTAAAGCCAACGGTCATCTGGGCGAGCTTCTCAAACTTAACGTCCTCGTCCATCGGCTTGTTCTCAGCATGCACGCGCAAGATCTGCTCGCGGCCCTTCACGTCCGGACGGTCGACCGTAACCTGACGGTCAAAACGGCCGGGGCGCAGCAATGCCGGGTCCAGAATATCGGGGCGGTTGGTCGCGGCGATCAGGATGACCGACTCGCTTTCCTCAAAACCGTCCATCTCGACCAGCAGCTGGTTGAGCGTTTGCTCGCGCTCGTCGTGACCGCCGCCCAAGCCAGCTCCGCGCTGACGTCCCACGGCATCGATCTCGTCAATAAAGATGATTGACGGAGCCTGAGACTTGGCCTCCTTAAAAAGGTCGCGCACGCGGCTGGCGCCGACACCCACGAACATCTCGACAAAGTCGGAACCCGAGATGCTAAAGAACGGCACGCCCGCCTCGCCGGCAACGGCCTTGGCCAGCAGGGTTTTACCGGTACCCGGAGGGCCAACCAGCAACACGCCGCGCGGAATCTTGGCGCCAAGCTTGCGATAGCGGTCCGGATCGCTCAAAAAGTCGCGAATCTCCTCGAGCTCCTCGACTGCCTCGTCCACACCGGCAACATCCTCAAACTTGACCTTGGGGCGCGTTGCCTCGTTGGTCTTGGCGTTGGTCTTGCCAAACTGCATGTTCCTGTTGTTGGCGCCCATCATCTGGCGCATAAAGTAGAACATGATGGCGATCAGGGCGATCGTCGGAAGTACGCTCATCGCCAAGTCGCCCCAAAAATCGGGGTCATTGGTGTTGACGATGTACTTGGTATCGGGGTGCTCCGCCATAAGCTCGGCAAGCGAATCGGAACCGACGTAGGTCGAGGAGAAGCTCTTGAGCTCGCTCGTGTCACCCTTGTCCTTTTTCGTCTTCCAGTAATGACCCGCCACGCTTCCGTCTTGAACCGTATAGGTCAAATCTTCGACGCGATCCTGCTTAATGGCGTTGACCATCTCGCTCGTCGCGAGCTTTACGGTATTGCTGGAATTGGCAAAGCCGGAGCCCATGTTAAAGAAGGCGTAGCCCAGAAGCGCGCAAGCCAAAATAAAATACAGCCAGCCCGTACGCGTGGGCTTCTTGCCTCCGGGCATCCCCGGGATCTTAGGCTCCCGGGGAGTCTGGGAATTGTTATCGTTACGGTCGTCGGGCATCTTACGAATAAACCTCCGGTTTCAAAATGCCCAGATACGGAAGGTTACGATAGCGCTCGGCATAGTCGAGGCCGTAGCCCACCACAAAGGCATCGGGGCAATGGGTTCCAACATACTTGGGCGTGACGGCCGAGGTACGGTCCTCAACGTCCTTCCACAGGAAGGCGGCAACCTCCAGCGAGGCGGGCTTGCGGCTCTCGAGGTTCTTCATCAGATACTTGAGCGTCAGGCCCGAGTCCAGAATGTCCTCGACGATCAGCACGTCGCGACCGCGGATGTCGATATCCAGGTCCTTAATGATACGCACGATGCCCGAGGACTTCACACCGTCGCCATAGCTCGAAACAGCCATGAAATCGATGTTGGTCGGCAGCTCGATCTTGCGCATCAGGTCGCCCATAAAGACCACGGCGCCGCGCAGGACCGCAATCAGCACCAGATCCTTACCCGCGTAGTCGCGAGTAATCTGCTCGCCTAGGCGAGAGACGATACCGTCGATATCCTCCTGCGTAAACAGAACCTTCTCGATATCCGGATGTTGAGAAGCCATGACAACCCTTTCTTGTGCTTATCGCCCACACACCGCCGTATGGACGCGAACTACACATTCTAGCAGCGCACGGGGTATATTTACCAGCCCGTGCGCCATCAGCGCGGGAATACCGTCAACGTCGCACAGAATAGCTGGCGTGGGACGCTATTCCGCATCGACCACACGAAGCAGATACGCCACGCGCGTTGCGGCCGTGCATTTAAAACGCTCGTCCGTGCGAACGCCTGCGACCCATACTACGGCACCTCCCGGAGCCGTTCTTACCACGGGTACGCCAGAGCGCTCAGATACGGGAATACGAGCCTCGTTGAGCAGGTCGGATACCTTCTTACTTCGCCCACTCATGCCCAACGGACACATCACATCCCCCGGCGCGGGACCGTCTACCCACAGACGCGCCAAACGCGCCTCGGCGGGAATCTCCCCGCGCGAGCCGGCGAGCATCCGTTCGTTATCGCGATCGGCAAAGCCCAGCGTCGCAGCATCCACCATCGCGACCACCCCTCCGGCACCCGCGAGTTCGCGGGCACGGCGCACAATATCACACCCCGGCTCGACGGCCATCGGCTCTGCCACAAGAATGCGGCCCGCCCCCAGCGGCAATCGACCGGGAATGGTGACCCAATCGGCAACTAATCCCTCGCGCGCCGCCGGAGCCTTGAATGACAGCATGCCAAACTCCACGCGCGCATCGATTCCCGCCGGCAGCGTAACCGAACCCGAGCCTTCGGCGACACAGGCGAGCACGCGCTCCACATGCCGCATCTCCGGGCGAGCGTCCGGATCGATGCGTTTAATCGCCAGTCTCACGATGCGCCGCGCGATTACCACCTCAGCCGCGGCCAGTCGACGAGCGTCAAGGACCAGTGCACCCGCCGCCTCCTTACGCAGGCAGCTTCGGAACGCCTGTGCGGAAAGCTGGGAAAGAAAGGCATCCTCATCGCCTAAGATCTCGCAGGCGGCGCCAATCGTCTTACAGACGCTCGCGTTGCGCTGCGCCACCACCGACATCACCCGATGGCGCACATAGTTGCGCAAGTACGAAACGTCCTCGTTGCTTTCATCTTCCCGCCATGGCTGACCGTGCACCTGCAGATAGCTCACGAGCTCATCGTGCGTGAGGTCGAGCAAGGGGCGAACCACAATGTTCCGACGGCGCGGAATGCTCGATAGACCCGCGGGACCCGACCCTTTAATGGCATTCATCAAAAATGTTTCCGCGCGGTCCGACGAAGTATGCGCGGTGCAGATACGAGCCGCCGTCCGCGGTGCGCCCGATTCGGCACAAAGTTCGCGAACATATCTCCGTGCCGCGGCATAGCGCACCTCGCGAGCCGCAGCCTCGATATTGCCCGATTCGTCATCAAAATAGGCATGCTCAACACACAGCGGCAAGCCGTATTGCGCGCACAGGTCACGTACAAAGGCCTCGTCGCCATCGGATGCCTCCCCGCGCAGATGATGGTTTACATGCAGCACGTGCAATCGCTCGCGCGCAATGGGAGCGACGCCGCGCCCGTCCTGGATATCCAGCTTTGATGTGCAAGCCATAAGGAGCAGCGCCGTCGAGTCCGCACCGCCTGATACCATGAGCACTACGGGGGCAGCGGCCTGCCGCGTTGCCAGGACGCTCTTATCCGTCCTCGGCGCGGCATGATGTCCATAGTGCTGAGATACCGTTGGCATTCGCTTCCTCCTCTATTCGTCCGCACTCATTGTATCCTTTGGAATCTTATGTCTCGCCTGCACCTTCATATCCTCGGCAGCGGCTCAAAAGGCAACTGCGCACTCGTCGAGGGACCTCATGGGCTCATCATGATCGACAACGGCCTGTCCCGCCGCGAGACACTTAAACGCATGGCGGAGCTTGGCCTCTCGGCAGACGACGTCGCCGCTCTTGTAATCACCCATGAGCATGGTGACCATATCAAGGGGCTCGATGTATGGTGCAAGCACTGGCATGGTCCCCTCTTTGCCAGCAGGGATACCCTTTCATGCAAAGAAAACCTCGCGCACCTGCCCGTAGAGGAATTTGACCCCGGCGACACGCTCCCCATTGCCGGCATCCACGTGCAAACCTACTCAACATCGCACGATGTCATCAATCCTGTCGGCTATCGATTTAATGCTCTCGATGATTCCATTGGGTTTGCCACCGACACCGGAGAGTTATCGAGCAAGGCCATAGGCATCCTCAAAGACTGTCGAGTTCTCGCGCTCGAAAGTAACCACGATGTAACTATGTTGCGCGAAGGAGCGTACCCCCGCTTTCTTCAGGAGCGCATCCTGTCCACAAAGGGGCACCTCTCCAACAACCAGGCCGCCGAAGCCGCGCGCGAACTTGTTACCGATCGCACCGAACAACTCATCGCCATGCACATCAGCCAGGACAATAATCGTCCAAGCCTTACCGTCAAAAGCTATGCCAACGCGCTTGATGCAAGTCTCGATGATGAACTCGGCAGTTCTGCCACCCGTCTTCAAGGGCCACGGAAGCTCTCGATACGCCCTGCAAGCCAGTATCAACCGACAACCATTCAATAGCCCCTCAAGACAACAAAGGGGGGCTGGGAATCACTTCCCAGCCCCCCTTAACTCATACTCTCGATTGAAGCAGAGCCATCGTTAGTCGATGGAGATCTTCGTAACGTTCTTCTTCTCGACAATCTTGGGAACCGTAACGGTCAGGATGCCGTCAGCATACTTAGCCGAAAGGCCCTCGCTCGAAGCGTCCTTCAGATACACGCCGCGCGTCGCGCTGTACGAGCTAAACTCCTTCTGCAGGAAGTTCTTGCCCTCGTTCTCCTCGTCCTCCACAACGTTCACGCTAATCGACAGGCGACCCTCATTGAGCTCAACGTCGATGTCATCCTTGGCGACACCGGTCAGATACGCCTTGACCTCGTAGCCATCACCCTTGTCCTCAACGTCAACGGGGAACGCCTTGGAGGCAATCGAGTTGTTTGCAAGGTCGGTCATATCATCAAACAGATCGAACAGCGAGCTAGCAGAAGGACGAACGCCAAAAACCGAACGATAAGGAACCATGCTTGCCATGTTTACCACTCCTTTTAAGGACTGCCGAGCCATCTTCTAGGTGACTGGGACTTCTTTTGACGCTCTTATATATGCCCACCCAGTGCCCATATATACATCGACTATAAAGTTTTTTGAGTCCAGTACTATAAGCATATCTAAGTGTGTATGACTCAGGTTTTAGTAAGGTTAAGGTTCTTTGAACCAGAGCTTAAATAACAAGTATGTTCGCAGCTACAAATAACAAGGGGCTTACAATGAGCGCGTACACGTTGTTGGTAACGAGCTAAAGGGCATCATGGACGATCAAAAACAGGACAACACGTTTATGCCGGAGCAGGACGAAGCATCCAGCCCGCAACCGATTCGATTCCATCGCCCCCACATCTCGCAAGAGCCCATCAATGATCCAGAGCCCAAATATGTGACAAGAAACCGATATCAAACACTCGAAGAAGCACAAACGGGGCGCAAACATATGGGCGTCGCCTCGGGAGACCCTGTATATCTGAAAGACGCACCATTATCTAAAAACAGCGTAGCTAGTGATGAGCCGATGAAAGCATCCGCCGTCCATCAACAAAGAGGGCCTCGACCCAAGCAAACCTTGACGCATTCGGCTCGCTATCTCGAAACGCCAAAACAGGGGAAGTCAATCTTCGTTTCGTCAAGTAAACGACGCAAGCAGCATCAGCTGACAATTCTGCTTTTGACCATTGCGGCCATAGTAGTTGCCCTTGTTATACGATTTATTTTCTTTAAATAAAGGCTCAATACCGAAAACAACAAGATCGTCTGGTGTAATTGAGTCATTTACGCCCCGTAAACGCAAAAAAGGGGGAGGCCGCGAGGCCTCCCCCTTTTTCAGTTTCGCTGACGGCTCGGTGCCGTCCACCGGTCAGCGGCGCCCTGGCCTCCCACGGGCTGGCCCCGCAGTACTCTCGGCGCGATGGGGCTTAGCTTCCGGGTTCGGAACGGGACCGGGCGTGCCCCCCAT
>ENA-OPYT01000037-OPYT01000037.1-human-gut-metagenome-genome-assembly--contig:-NODE-37-length-39402-cov-3.591700_pt1 | contig 39402 bp, 42 predicted proteins | sample MGYA00242636_ERZ504480 | MGnify/ENA primary metagenome ERZ504480 (study PRJEB26092, sample SAMD00036228) | human gut metagenome | host: Homo sapiens | study: EMG produced TPA metagenomics assembly of...
ATCGCTCATATACCCCCATAAGCCTTCAGCATCTCTTCGTAGAAGGCGTGCTGGTTGTGCTCTTCCATATAGTTCTTGGCTATTCTGAAACGCTGAATGGCCACTTTGTTGGCCCGCCGGCCCGGATCAAAGCCGCATTCTGGCTGTCGCGGATCTGCTTGCGCAGCGCGATGTAAGTTCCGGCGAAAAGGACGAGAATCGCAGCCAGCAGTCCGATATAGAGTCCGCTCAGGAAGAATGGCTCGTGCATCGGCTGGACGGTGTGCCTTGCCCAGGCGGATGAAACGGATGTCCTGTCCCAGCATCTGAACGTCCTCCTTGGAGAGTCCTTTGACCATGTAGCTCTCTCCGCCGTTGGCATCCGGTGTGATTTGCAGCGGGAAGCTTTGCGAGGAGAGGGTCACATATTCCCGGCGGTCGGGATTGAAGTAGGTGAAAAGAATCGAATCGATACGGTACGTCCCTTCGGCGCGCGCGATGAACGGATATTCGAATTGCCGGTAGCCGGAGGTTCCCGCAGTCGCCGTTTGGATGGATTCGGTGGTTTTGACGTTGTATTGCTCGAACGAGGCGGGCAGCGTCAGTTTCGGTGCTTGGATGAAAGGCAGGTTGCCCTGTCCCGTGATTTTCACCGTGAAGGTCCCGGCCGAGTTGGCCGCCAGTTGGTCTGCGGAGAGCGACGCGTCCATGGAGAATTTGCCGACGGCGCCCGTAAAGCTGGCCGGAGCGCCCGCAGGGAGCTCTTTGACCGTGATGTTCACGCGGGGCGTCTGCAACTTGCGCCGCAAATTATAGACTTCGTGCCCGCCGCCAAAGAACGGATCGATATTGCGGCGGCTCTGTACGATAACTTGTGCAATGGCGGTGATCGTTGCGGGTTCGATCACGAGCGTACCCGCCTGCTGCGGGTAGAGCAGACACTCTTTTACGACTGTCGATTCATAGACCTTGCCGTTCAGGGTTTCACGCTGCCACATGGCGTTCGAAACGTCGATGTCCTGCGTCCAGAAGCCGTTGAAGGAGGGGAATTTAATGTCTTCGTAGCCCACGATCGCCACCCGGCGGTAGAGCTTGAAGGTCGCCAGCAGGGGTTCGCCTTTGAAGACCGACTGTTTCGATATGTGGACGCGCAGCAACAGATCGTCTTTGGCAATCTGTCCCTGGGCTTCCTCCTCGATACTTTCATCCGAAGAGTCTGAATTTCCCTGCGGAGCCCGGGCGCTGCCTGCCGACGGCTTGTCGGAGATCTCGATCGGCAGAGGCTGGGTCTTGTATCTTTTTTTATCGACCTTGATCGAAGCCGGACCGATCGTGATGTTGCCCGCGTCCTGCGCCAACAATACGTAGGTGATCGTATAATTGACGTTTTTGGTCATCGCGCCGTTGATGATCTGGATCGAGTGTCCCTGGGAGATCGCCGGGCCGGCCAGTACGTCGAACGCCCCGAAATCCGGCGCTTCGAACGAATCGTCGTCGGGCGTGGCGTTGAGCGAGAACTCCACCCGGAAACTTTCGCCTGCCGTGACGACCATCGGGGCGTTGGCGCTGAAAGTAACCTCGTCGGCTCTTGCTGCGGAGCCGACGAAGATTACGAAACATAATGCGAGGGTTATTTTACAGAAAAAACCTTTCATTGACTGTCTGTTTCCTTGGTTGCCCCTATAACGGCCGGGGCGGAGCGTTTAGTGTTTGAGCTGCGCGAAAAAAAGTCGTTGCCTTTGTCGTCCACGAGGATGAAGGCCGGGAAGTTTTCGACGTAGATCTTGCGGACGGCTTCCATACCCAGTTCCGGGAAATCGACCACTTCGACCGATTTGATCGAATCTTTGGCCAGCACAGCCGCCGGACCGCCGATCGAACCGAGGTAGAATCCGCCGTGTTTTCGGCAAGCGTCCGTCACCTGTTGCGAGCGGTTGCCCTTGGCCAGCATGATCAGCGAGCCGCCGTGCTCCTGGACAGATCCACGTAAGGATCCATACGGCCTGCCGTCGTGGGTCCGAAGCTGCCCGAAGGCATTCCTTTCGGCGTCTTGGCCGGACCGGCGTAATAGATCGGGTGTTTCTTGAAATATTCGGGCATCGGCTTGCCCTCATCGAGCATCTGTTTGATGCGGGCGTGGGCGATGTCGCGGGCCACGATGAGCGTGCCGCGCAGGTTCAGGCGCGTTTTGATCGGATATTTGGAGAGGATTTCGCGCACCTTGTCCATGCCTTGATCCAGGTCGATGTCCACGGCGGGCGACATGGCGGGGGCCTCTTTGGGCAGGAAGCGGGCCGGGTTCTTCTCGAGCTGTTCGAGGAAGATGCCCTCTTCGGTAATTTTGGCTTTGATGTTGCGGTCGGCCGAGCAGCTTACGCCGATGCCGACGGGGCACGACGCCGCGTGGCGCGGAGCGCGGATCACCCGCACGTCGTGTACGAGGTATTTGCCGCCGAACTGGGCGCCGATACCGCTCTCCCGGCAGATCTGGAGGATTTTCTGTTCCCACTCCAGGTCGCGGAAGCAGCGTCCTCCTTCGTTACCCGAGGTGGGCAGCTGGTCGAGGTAACCTGCCGAAGCCTTCTTGACGGTCGCCAGACACATTTCGGCCGACGTGCCGCCGATGCAGACGGCCAGGTGGTAGGGCGGGCAGGCTGAGGTGCCGAGATCCATGAGTTTCGAGCGGAAAAATTCCAGAAGCGATTTCTCGTTCAGCAGCGCTTTGGTCTGCTGGTAGAGGAAGGTTTTGTTGGCGGAGCCGCCGCCTTTGGTGATGAACAGGAATTTGTATTCGTTGCCTTTGTCGGCGTAGAGATCGATCTGTGCGGGCAGGTTCGTGCCCGAGTTCTTCTCCTCGGTCATCGTGAAGGGCACCACCTGCGAATAGCGCAGGTTGCGCTCCTTGTAGGCTTCGTAGGCGCCCCGGGCGATACATTCGGCGTCGTCCGCTCCCGTAAAGACATTCTCGCCCTTCTTGCCGATGCAGATGGCCGTGCCGGTGTCCTGGCAGGTCGGCAGTTCGCCTTCGGCGGCGACCGTCTGGTTGAGCAGCATGGTGTAGGCCACGAATTTATCGTTGTCGGAAGCTTCCGGATCCTCCAGAATGTGGCGGAGTTGCTCCAGATGGGCCGGGCGCAGGTAGAACGATACGTCGGTATAGGCTTCGCGGGCCAGCAGTTCGATACCTTTGGGATCGACCTTGAGAATGCGGCGTCCGTCGCATTCGACGATCTTGACATACTCTTTGGTCAGCAGACGATATTGCGTCTTGTCACATTCGATCGGGAATGGTTCTTGATAGATGAATTCCGACATGGTGTTGAGGTCTTTATTGTAGCGTTAGAAAAATTGCCAATTATTCGCAAATTTACTAAAATAAAATCAGAATATTCCGTTTGAGCGCTATTTTTTCTCCCGCCTGATTTTTATTCGGGAAAGAGCCTGTTATTAAGGAAATAATGCTTAATTTTGTAAAGATAGGAACGCATAAATTCTTAAATTATTATATAATTATGGTATCTTATAAAGAACTGGGCCTGGTGAATACCCGCGAGATGTTTGCCAAGGCGATCAAGGGTGGGTATGCCATTCCCGCTTTCAATTTCAATAACATGGAGCAGATGCAGGCCATCGTGCAGGCGTGCGTCGAAACTTCGTCGCCCGTGATTATGCAGGTGTCGTCGGGTGCCCGCAAGTATGCCAATCCGACCATTCTGCGCTACATGGCCCAGGGTGCCGTGGAGTATGCCAAGGAGTTGGGCAAGAACATTCCGATCGTGTTGCATCTGGATCACGGCGATACCTTCGAGCTTTGCAAGGATTGCGTCGATATGGGTTTCTCGTCGGTGATGATCGACGGTTCGCACCTGCCTTACGATGAGAACGTGGCGCTGACGAAGAAGGTCGTGGAGTATGCCCACAAGCACGATGTGACGGTGGAGGGCGAGCTGGGTGTGCTGGCCGGTGTCGAGGACGAGGTTTCGGCCGAACACCATACCTACACCCGTCCCGAGGACGTGGAGGATTTCGTGAAGAAGACCGGTGTGGATTCGCTGGCCATCTCGATCGGCACGTCGCACGGAGCCAATAAGTTCAAGCCCGAGCAGTGCACGCGCAATGCGGACGGCGTGCTCGTGCCGCCCGAACTCCGTTTCGACATCCTGGAGGAGATCGAGAAGCGCATCCCTGGGTTCCCGATCGTGCTGCACGGCTCCTCGTCCGTGCCGCAGGAGTACGTGCATATCATCAATACGCACGGCGGTGCGTTGAAGGATGCCATCGGCATTCCGGAGGAGCAGCTGCGTCGTGCCGCCAAGAGCGCCGTTTGCAAGATCAACATCGACTCGGACAGCCGTCTGGCCATGACGGCCGCCGTGCGTCTGGTGCTGACCGACAAACCCGCAGAGTTCGATCCCCGCAAATACCTGGGGCCGGCCCGCGAGGAGATGAAGAAGCTCTACATGCACAAATGCGAGAAAGTTCTCGGATCGGCCGGCAAGGCGTAGCCGATTCGTGCGGATTGCGATACCGGACCGGGCAAATCGCCCGGTCCGGTTTTTTTCTTTCCCGAAATGTGGGTTGCGGTGCGGATTTTGTTCTTCTTTGCATACAATTCAATATTCGATGGTTATGAAAAAGTATGAATTGAAGAATAATAAGGCGCTCGGACGTTATGAATTCGATTTGGGCGGTGCTACGGCAGCGGTGGATTACGATGGAGTGCGGTCCCGGGTGTATCGCCGTTACCCATACGGGCGTTCCCGATCGGTTCTGCGGACAGGGTATCGCCTCGCAGTTGACACTGGCGGTGTTGGAAGTTTGAAACGGCAGGGCTGAAAGTGGTTCCGCTGTGTCGATTCATGGCCCGTTATATTCTGCGGCATCCGGAGTGGAAGCAGATGGTTGCGGACAAGTAGCGGGTGCGACGGCGTTATACCGTTTGCGCCTGGAGATTCGTTTTTGGGTAGGGTCGGTTCCGTGCCGGCCGTTCTTCGGCTATAAGGCACGCGGCCTTTTGCCTGACGGCGAATGGGCGGGAGCCAGGGGGAATGAATGCCGTTTGCCCGGGTTCTGAAGCATGCGGGAGCGTCTTTTGCCGACAGTGGCCGGAAAATATCGTGCCGGACGGTGAATTAGTAGGAGCGAAATTTGGTCGATTGCCGGAAAAATCATTATCTTTGCCCATCCGAGGAGAGGTGCTCGAGTGGTTGAAGAGGCGCGCCTGGAAAGCTCGTATACGTCTAAAGCGTATCAGGGGTTCGAATCCCCTTCTCTCCGCAAACGACCGGGTGGTCGGCTGGGTTGCAACATTCGTTTGCAACCTTTTTATTTTCGGGGTGGACAAATTTGTCCGGAACGGTCTTAAGATAAAAGTTGGTCGTATGGCTGGCAGGCGAAAATCAGGAGTTCGCAAGGTCGCCTCCGGTCCGACGGAGGGAAGGACGGGCGGCATGCGGTAACGCGAAGTCGAGCGCGCTCTGCCGAAGAGTGGAACCGGGGCGAAATGTTGTACGGAAACACAGCTTTTTTGTCTCTGCAACGCGGCAAAGTCGTTCGAATGGGCTGCCGCGATAGAATGGCCGATACGTTTTTTGTTTCGGGACATTTGTACCCTCCGGCCGGATCGGGGAGAGGTGTTTTTTGTGAAGCTGATCCGCAATCCCTGATCTTTCAAACGATAAAATTTGAAAAGCCGCAAACATTGCTTGCGGCTTTTCAGTTACCAGGATAGAATGAGTGCATTGGGGGCACGGTATACGAAATTGATTCGTGCGGTGTATCGACTTATTTACCATTTTCGTTGTTTTTCAGCGTAATGCCTATCATGACGGTTTCTGCCTGTGCGTTGTTCCATACGGAGTGGGGAATACCGCCTTTGACGACGAACGCTTCGTTTTCGCGGATGATTCGCTCTTGTCCGTCCAGCAGCACTTTGGCTTCTCCCTGCGTGACGATGAACAGGTGGTCGGTAGCGTGGGTGTGGGGCGTGACGGGGCCGCCGCCGTCAGGGGCGAGATAGGCGATGGCGCCGTTTACGATCTGGCCGCAGGCTCCGAACAGATTTTTGGCCAGGAAATTTACGTGTTCGGATGGTGTGATGAATCCATCTTTTTTATACATATCGGTATTTTTTTGAAGTTGTCCGGGGTATTTTGCCCGTTATTTGTTGAAGCGAGTACAGATTGTTAAGACGAATATGGAAGTACGGCTGAAACGGGTTTACGACCCTGAAAGTCCCGGAGACGGATTTCGGGTGCTGGTGGATAAACTTTGGCCTCGGGGCATTCGCAAAGAGGCGTTTCATTACGATTTGTGGGCGAAGCGGATCGCTCCTTCGACGTCGCTGCGGGTGTGGTATCACGGGGATCCGGCAGGCCGTTGGGCGGAGTTTCGGCGCAAGTACCTCGATGAGCTGGGGAGTTCGGCTGCCATGCAGGATTTTCTCGACCGCATTCGGACCTATCCGGATGTGACGTTGCTCTATGCCTCGAAGAACAGGGTTGAGAACCATGCGGTGATTTTGAAGGAGTTTATCGAGAAAAACCTGAATTGACGGTTTTGCCATTTTGCAGCGGGCCCGGAAGATCACTCTTCCGGGCCCGCTGATCGAGGGATCGTCGAAGTGTCTTTAGTATTTGAGTTCTTCTTTGGAGCCGTCTTGGGGTTTGCGGCTCAAGGCCCACCAAGCGTAGCCGATGTAGGCGACGACGAATGGAATGCAGAGCGATACGATACTCATGGCCTTGAGGGTGAATTCGCTCGACGACGAGTTGTAGATCGTCAGCGACGACTGCATATCGGCCAGCGAAGGATAGTAGGAGGTATCGTTCCATCCGGCCGTAAGCAGCAGGGCGAGCACCGTGAGGACCGTTCCCGATCCGCTCAGCCAGATCGCCTTGCGGCTACCGCGCCAGCCCAGCCAGATACTCCAGAGAACCAGCGCCACACCCGCCAGAAGCCCTATGCCGACGTAGGGCATGGCCAGCAAATTGTGCAGGTATTTATACGGTTCCGGAGCGATGATTCCCGTCGCCGGATCGACACTCCAACCCTGGGCGAAGAGCAGGCTTACGAGGAATACGAGGAAAAACACGAGGAATGTTCCTGCGGCGCAGAGCGAGCGGCGGCGCGAGCGTTCGCGGATCTGTGTGTCGTCGATGTCGTTCATGAAGTAGTGGAGCGCCAGCATCCGCGAGAGGAACAGCACGGCCAGTCCCAGCGCCACATTGCGGTAGTCGAGCACCGCTTCGAGTCCGTGCCAGGGAGTCGTCCACTGCGAGATCGTGGTGTCGCCGCCCAGGTTGGCCATGTTGAACCGATCGACGGTGAAATTCGCACCCGTGAAGAATGTGCCGACAGCGGCGCCCAAGAGGATCGTTCCGAGAAATCCGTTGATCTTCAGGAACCAGTCGAAAGTCTTTTCTCCGAATACGTTATTGGGTTTGCGCCGGTATTCGTACGAAACGGCTTGCAGGACGAAGACCAGCAGAATCAGCATCCAGACGTAAAACGCTCCGCCGAAACTGGTCGAGTAGAAAAGCGGGAACGAGGCGAAAAACGCGCCGCCGAAAGTTACCAGCGTAGTGAACGTGAGTTCCCATTTGCGGCCCAGCGAATTGACGATCAGGTTGCGTTCGTGTTCCGTACGTCCGATGGTGTAGAGCAGGCTTTGGCCGCCCTGCACGAAGAGCAGGAAGACCAGCAAAGCTCCCAGCAGGGAGATCAGGAACCACCAGTAGTGTTGCAGCAATGCCAAAGTATCCATAATTTTTACTCTTTTTCAGGTCCGATCTTGATTTGTTTGCAGAGAATGCTGATTTCGGCCACGAGCAGTGCGGTGAAGAGCACCAGGAAGATGAAGAAGGTCGTGGCGACCGAGCCGCTGGCGATGCGCGAAGCGGCGACACCGACCGGCATCAGATCCTGTATCGCCCAGGGCTGGCGGCCCACTTCGGCGACGATCCAGCCTGCCTGGGAGGCCAGGTAGGCGAGCGGCATGCAGAGGAGCAGCACCCACAGCATCCAGCGCTTGCGTTCGAGCGTGTCCCTGCGGTTGAACCACCAGGCGGCAGCCAGCACCAGGATGAAAAGACACCCTGCGCCGACCATCAGGCGGAACGAGTAGAAAAGCAGCGGTACGTTGGGTACGGTTTGCGCGGGCGAGTCGAGGTAACCGTAGCCGAAATAGGCGAAATACTCTTTCAGGAAGACGGCTCCTTCGGGGGTGTCTGGATCGAATTTGGCCCGTATCTCGTCGAGGGTCGCTTCGTCGCCTGTTTCGCGGGCCTGTTTGAAACGCTCCAGTTCCGCGATGGCTACGCGGCCCCGTTCGATCTTTTCGATCGTCGGCATGATGCCGTATTGAGGGTTGCCGTTCACCAGGTCGTTGATGCCCGGTACGAAGGCGTCGGCGTCGCGGAAACTCATCAGCGACAGCATTTTGGGAATAGCGATCTTGAAATAGAAGGCATCCTCGTTGTTCGAGCGTTCGGCTTCGGGCCTCAAGATGCCGACTGCGGTCAGGGCTGCCCCCTCCTCTCCGTCGTAAAGGGCTTCGAGAGCCGCGAGTTTCATCGGTTGCACCCGGGCCACGATCGCTCCCGAGCGGTCGCCCGTGAATGCGGTAATCAGAGCGAATACCAGACCGAAAACCGAAGCGACGGCGATGCTCTTGCGAGCCATCTTCTGTTCGCGGCCGCGGAGCAGGTACCAGGCGCAGACGGCGCAGACGAACAGCGCGGCCAGCACGAACGACGAGGTGACCGTATGGGTGAACTTATTGACCGCTACGGGCGAGAGGAGTACGTCCCAGAAGGAGGTCATCTCGTTGCGGACGGTGTCGATGTTGAAGGTGCAGCCTACCGGATATTGCATCCAGGAGTTCGCTACCAGGATCCAGAGGGCCGACAGATTGGCGCCGACGGCCGTGAGCCAGGTGGCGGAGAGATGGAAGCCTCGGCTGACGCGGTTCCAGCCGAAGAACATGACGGCTACGAACGTGCTTTCGAGGAAGAAGGCCAGGATGCCTTCGATGGCCAGCGGCGCGCCGAAAATGTCGCCGACGAAGTGGGAGTAGTTCGACCAGTTGGTGCCGAATTCGAATTCGAGGATGAGGCCCGTGGCTACGCCGATGGCGAAATTGATACCGAACAGGCGCATCCAGAATTTCGCCGTGCGTTTCCAGAAGGGATCGCCCGTGCGGTAGTAGATGGTTTCCATGATCGCGCAGATGATGCTTAATCCCAGCGTGAGGGGGACGAACAGCCAGTGGTAGATCGCCGTCATGGCGAATTGGGCCCGCGACCAATCGACGGTTTGTAGATAGTCCGACAACATACTTTTGAGATAATTAGTTGAGTTTTAGTCTTCGTTTCCGCTGTCCGGGAGGGGCTTGCGGTGGCCTCACTTGCCGGAAACGTCGGGAATGGTTAATTGTTCGAGTACGTGTTCGCTGCGCTGTTCCTGGCTCATGCCGGCCAGTTGGTCGGGAAAGAAGAAAAGTCGCAGAATGGCGAACATGATGAAGAGTTTCAGTAGGATAATGGCCCAAAGCGTCCGTCCGAGGGTCATCGAGCGGAATCCGTCCACGTAGAATCGGAAGATGTCGGCCGGGGTCGGGATGCGTTTTGCCATTATTTGAAGTGTTTTCGATCAGTCAGGGCAGAGCGAGTCGATTCGTTATGCCGGGCACAAAATAGTCGAGAAATTCAACGATTTTAAAACACTCAAAAATAGAAATAATAGTTGAATCCGCCAAATCGGGACGGACTGTTGCGGAACTTGTGCCGTGAAAAATCGGGGTGCGATAAAATTCGATCTTTTATCGCACCCCGCAGAATCAGCTCAATCCTTCGATCAGTCCGTTTACGATGTCGATGTGGCGGGCCTGCGGCTCTTTCGGAAGACCCGGCATCCGCATGATTTCGCCCATGACCACTACGATCATCTCCGCGCCGTTGTTGATGATGATGTCGCGGACTTTCAGTTCGAAATCTTTCGCTACGCCGTACGCTTTCGGGTCGGACGAGAAGGAGTACTGGGTTTTGGCGATGCAGACGGGGAAGTGGGCGATGCCCAGCTTTTCGATCTCCTTGAGTTTCTTTTCCGCCAGCGTCGTATAGACGATCGAGGAGGCTCCGTAGATTCCTTCGGCGATTTTTCGCACCTTTTTCCGTATCGAATCGCTCTCTTCATAGGTGAATTTCAGGGGTTTAGATGTGTTTTTCTCGATGGTTTCGGCAACCAGCCGGGCCAGTTCCACTGCGCCTTTCCCACCGTCGGCGAAGACCGTGTTCACCGCAAAGCCGACCCCCTTTTCCTTGCAGTGTTCGGCGACCAGGGCGATCTCTTCGTCCGTATCGCTGGCGAAGCGGTTGAAGGTGACGATCACCTGCTGGCCGAAGTTTTTCATGTTTTCGATATGCTTGTCCAGGTTGGCGAATCCCCGGATCAACCCCTCCTTGTTGGGCTCTTTGATTTGTGCTTCGGGGACTCCGCCGTGCAGCTTCAGGCTTTGCGCTGTCGCTACGATAACGGTCAGTTTCGGGGACAAGCCCGCTTTGCGGCATTTGATGTTGAAGAATTTTTCCGCACCGAGATCCGCGCCGAAGCCGGCTTCGGTGATGACGTAATCGCCGTAGGTCAGGGCCATCTGGGTCGCCAGCACGGAGTTGCAGCCGTGGGCGATGTTGGCGAACGGGCCGCCGTGGATGAAGGCCGGGGTATTTTCGGTGGTCTGCACCAGGTTGGGAAGCAGGGCGTCCTTCAGCAGGACAGTGATGGCGCCTGCGATGCCCATGTCGTTCACCGTGAACGGCTTGCCGTCATAAGTGTAGCCCAGCAGGATATTGCCGACGCGGCGCTTCAGATCGTCGATGTCGGTGGCCAGGCAGAGGATCGCCATAATTTCCGAGGCGGCCGTGATGTCGAATCCCGTTTCGGTCGGAATGCCGTTGGCCGAACCTCCCAGCCCCGATACGATGTTACGAAGGCTGCGATCGTTCACGTCGAGCACCCGCTTCCACTTGACCTCTTTCAGCCCCTCGCAACTGTTCCGGTTCTGGTAGATGTAGTTGTCGAGCAGGGCGGTAATCATGTTGTGGGCCGATGTCACGGCGTGGAAGTCGCCCGTGAAATGCAGGTTGATGTTTTCCATCGGCAACACCTGCGAGTATCCGCCTCCGGCAGCTCCGCCCTTCATGCCGAAGCAGGGACCCAGGGAGGGTTCGCGCAGGGCGACCACCGCTTTCTTTCCGATTTTGTTCAGGCCAAGCGACAGGCCGATCGATACCGTAGTCTTGCCGACGCCCGCCTTGTTCGGGGTGATGGCCGAAACCAGGATCAGGTTGTGCTTGTCCATCTCTTTCTTGTCGATCAGGTGGATGGGCACCTTGGCGATGTAACGGCCGTAATTCTGGACTTCGTCACGGGGAACCCCCAGCTTTTCGGCTATGTCTTCTATTTTATTTAATTTCGTTTCGCGTGCAATTTCGATGTCTGTTTTCATAGGTTTTGTCCGATTTATACGATGATGACAAGTAACTCAAATCCGAATAACAAATGTTTCGCGTGCATCGTTGCCTTCGGACAGCTTTTTGTCCCTTTTTCGGGGCCGTTTCAAGCGCTTGGACCGGTAAAAGCGAATGAATTCGCCTTTGTGCTCGGCTCCTTTGTAATTTTAGATATTTCGCCTCGGCAAAACGCAAATAAATTTGCTTTTGCGCTCGGCTTATTCGTATCTTTGGCTCGGCTTTGGGCGTTTCGGCCGATAGGGGCCGTTTTTACGGGGCAGGAACACGGCTCCTGCCCGTTTTCGGACTATTTATTTGTAATTCAAGGACTTGATATGGATACGAAATTGATGATTTTCGACCTGGACGGGACGTTGCTCGATACGATCGGCGATCTGGCGGCTTGCTGCGATCATGTGCTGGCTGCGCGGGGATTGCCCCTGCATACCTATGAGGAGTATTGCGGTTTTGTCGGCAACGGCGTTATGCGGCTGGTCGAACGGGCGCTGCCCGAGGAGCTGCGCACGCCGGAAACGGTGGCGGCGGTGCGTGCGGATTTCGTGGCTTACTATACCGAACATATCGACCGTTTTACACGTCCCTACGAGGGTATTCCGGAATTGCTCCGGGAGTTGGTGCAGCGTGGAGTCCGGCTGGCTGTCGCTTCCAACAAATTTCAAATCGGTACCGAGAAGTTGGTGCGGATCTATTTCCCGTCGATCCGTTTCGATGCGGTTTTCGGTCAGCGCCCCGGAGTCCCGCTCAAACCCGATCCGCAGGTGGTGCGGGAGATTCTCGCCGATACGGATGCGGAATCCGGAGCGGTGCTGTACGCCGGGGATTCGGGCGTCGATATGGATACGGCCCGGGCAGCCGGTGTCCGGTCGGTCGGTGTGACTTGGGGCTTCCGCGACCGGGCGGAGTTGTATGAACACGGGGCAGACCACGTAGTGGACCGCCCCGGTGAGATTCTCGAGTTGCTCTGAAATGTTTAACAGTAGAGTTCTACGTCGTTCGGTGTGATTTTGGTGCCGCTCAGGACCACGAGCCGCTCGATGACGTTGCGCAGTTCGCGGATGTTGCCCGTCCACGGCATTTGCCGGAGCATTTCGACCGCTTTTTTATCCATCGGTTTTCGCGGCATGTCGTATTCTTCGCAGATCATATCGATGAAGTGATCGACCAGCAGGGGAATATCCTCCGAGTGTTCGCGCAGGGGCGGTACTTTGATCAGGATAACGCCGATACGATGGAAAAGGTCTTCGCGGAAATTTCCTTTTTTAATCTCTTCTCGCAGGTTCTTGTTCGTCGCCGCGATGATCCGCACATCGACATCGACGTCTTTGTCGCTGCCTACGCGGCTGATCTTGCGCTCTTGCAGGGCCCGCAGCACCTTTGCCTGCGCCGCCAGCGACATGTCGCCGATCTCGTCCATGAAGAGCGTTCCGCCGCTCGCCTGTTCGAATTTGCCCTTGCGCTGTTTGATGGCCGAGGTGAAGGCTCCCCGCTCGTGGCCGAACAGTTCGCTTTCGATCAGTTCGGAGGGAATGGCCGCGCAGTTGACCTCAACGAACGGCGCTCCGGCCCGGTTGCTTTTGGCGTGGAGCCAGCGGGCGACGAGTTCCTTGCCCGTGCCGTTCTCGCCCGTGATCAGAACGCGGGCGTCGCACGGTGCGACCTTGTCGATCAGACGCCGGACGTGTTGCATTTGCTCGGAAGTGCCTATGATCTCTTCCGTGTGACCTGCCGAGCTGCGTTTCGCTTTGGCTTTTGCCGCCGTGCGCGGCGCTTCGGCTGCCTGTTCGAGTGTTTGCCGGATCGACTGCATCAGGCGGTTCATGTCGATCGGTTTGGTGAGGTAGTCCTGCGCTCCGTTCCGGAGTGCCTTGATAGCCGAATCGACCGTCGCTTCAGAGGAAAGTACGATGAAAGGTACGTCGCTCTCGGGAAGCCTCGTTTCATGATCCGAAATGATCAGATCGAAAGGGATACGTTCGCATAATACGGATGCCGCCGCTTCATTTTCAGCGCTTTCCGCCGCTATTCCTTCAAACTCCAGCCGTTCTCGCAGCGTGTTGCGTATGCTTTTCGATTGATCCAGGATTAAAACTTTTGCCATACCTTGCTTTTGTGATTTTTTTACGTACTTTTGTGACGAAGTTAATATATTATTCGCAGGAATCCAACTTTGTAGATAAAGTTGATTTCAAAGGTGAATTTACGATCGCTTTGAAATTTATATCCGCGAAATCTTTTCAGAATGTTATTGGAACGGTTCGCAATAACAATGCCACCGAACTCCCGCAAAAATTATGCAAAAAAATTATAATTATAAAAGACGGAAGCTTTTTTTGCCCGAATACGGCCGCCATATTCACGAAATGGTCGATTCGCTGATGCAGATCGAAGACCGCCGCGAGCGCAACCGGCAGGCCCGTGCGGTCATCGCCGTTATGGGAAACCTGAATCCCCTGTTGCGGGATACGGCCGACTTCACTCACAAGCTGTGGGATCACCTGTTCATCATGTCCGACTTTCAACTGGATGTGGACTCCCCCTATCCGCAGCCTTCGCGCCAGGAACTTACCACGGTGCCCCGGCGTATGCCCTATTCGTCGGGACATATCGAGTACAAGCATTACGGCAAATATGTCGAACGGATGATCCGGCGTCTGGCCGATGAGAAGAATCCCCAGGTAGTCTCGCGGACCGTCGATAACCTGGCGCGTTACATGCGCACCAAGAGCTACGAGTACAATCAGGAACATCCGAATAACGAGGTTATCATAAAAGACATAAAAAAAATGTCCGGAAATGCGATCCAAATCGACGAAGTGGCTCTCAATAATATCCGAAGCGATTATAAACAGCCCTTTATGGCGCATCCGCAAAAAGGTCAGAAAGGTCAGAAGGGAGCGCAGCAACGGCAACAGAAGAATCGGAATCAGCATCAGTCGCGCAATTTCAACGGCAAGAACGGGGGCGCACGGCACAATACCTCGAAATAGGGTTCCGTTTTTTGATAAACCATTTTCTCGCAACATGCGCAGCAGATTTTTTATTTCGATCGTTTTTCTGGCAGGGGCGCTCCTGGCGGTTTCCTGTCACTCTTCTACGGTTAAGATTTCGGGTCGTATAGTCGGTTCGGATTGCCGGATGATCTATCTCGAGCAGGTTACTCCGTTGGCGCAGACGCTCATCGATTCGGCGCAACTGGATGAAACCGGGAATTACAAATTGGAATTGTGCGATGTGGACCGTACTCCGGCGCTTTACAACCTGGTCTGCAACGGCGATAAGATTCCCCTGTTCCTGCAGGGCGGAGATCGCTTGACGGTCAGCTCGGTCGGACGTGTGGTGCACAACTATACGGTCGAAGGGTCTGAGGAGTCGGAGTTGCTGCGCCGATTTTATCAGCCGTTTGTGGCCGGGATGCAGCGGCTCGATGCGTTGAGTTCTTCGCCGGAAACTTACAGGATGACCGACGAGGAGATTCGACGGATCGAGTCTGAATATTGGGCCGAATACCGCCGGATCAAACACGAACAGATCAAGTTCATCGTCGAGCATAAGTCTTCCCTGGCCGGGGTATATGCCTTGTACCAGCGGCTTCCGGGCGAAACTTACCTTTTCAACCTCGACGGAGATGTGATTTACTACCGCATGGTGGCGGAAGCCATCGAGGAGCGTTATCCGGAGTCTTCCTACCTGCCGTTGCTGGCCAGTGAGATCGCCCGCATGGATGCGCGGCAAAATCTGATGTCGAATATCGCCGAAACGAATTTTCCCGATGTCGAGTTGCCCGATATGTTCGGCCGTAAAGTGCGTTTGAGTTCGTTGCAGGGAAAGGTCGTGCTGGTGGATTTCTGGTCGGCCGAATTGGGAAACAGCAACGCCATCAACGCCGAATTGAAGGAGGTTTATGCCGAATATGCCGACCGGGGATTCGAAATTTACCAGATCGGTGTGGATGTTTCGAAAGATATCTGGATCAACGCCGTGCAGGAGCAGCAGCTTCCCTGGATTTCGGTTTGCGATTTCCGGGGACGAAATTCTCCCGCACTGGGGCTTTACAACGTGCAGAAACTGCCTGCTAACTTTTTGATCGATCGTGAGGGTATCGTAGTGGCCCGCGATCTTTACGGTACGGGGTTGCAACGGGCGCTCGAAGCGCAATTCGAATAGGCTATGTATTACTTCGCATCGGACATTCATTTGGGCGCGGGAGGGCCGGCTGCGGCCCGTGCGGTCGAGAAACGTTTCGTGGCGTGGCTCGACGAAGTTTCCCGCGATGCCGATGCGGTCTTTATTCTGGGCGACCTTTTCGATTTCTGGTTCGAATACAAACGGGTCGTTCCCAAAGGGTTTGTGCGCGTATTGGGAAAGTTGTGCGAATTGACCGACCGGGGATTCGGGTGGTTTTCATGACGGGTAATCACGACATGTGGGTTCGTGACTATTTCGAAGCGGAGTGCGGAGTGGAGGTCTATACTTCGCCCAGGATCATGGAGCTTGCCGGCAAACGGGTTTTCCTGGCGCACGGCGACAATATGAAGATCGATCATCTTCCTGTGCTGCGCTTTATGAATGCCGTGTTCCGTTCCAAAACGATCCGTTTCCTTTTTTCATGGCTCGTGCATCCCGACTGGGCGATGCGTTTCGGGCAGTGGTGGAGCGGCAAGTCCCGCAAAAGCCATCTGGTAAGCGAGATGGGCGACCATATTACCGACCCGCTCATCGAATATGCCCGCGAATATGCCGGTGCCGAACGCCCCGATTATTTCATCTTCGGCCATATGCACCAGCCGCGCGACTATTCCGAAGGAAATTTGCGGGTGCTGTGCCTTGGGGAGTGGCACTCCGATCCGGTCTATGCGGTCATCGACTCCGAGGGCAACGCCTCGTTGAAAAAATATTGATTCGACCATGCAACAGTATCTCGATTTGCTCCGTAAGATCCGAAAGGACGGCATTGTGAAGAGCGACCGTACCGGAACCGGTACGCGCAGCATCTTCGGCTACCAGATGCGTTTCGACCTGGAGGCTGGGTTTCCGCTGCTTACCACCAAGAAAGTTTTCCTGAAAGGGGTGATTTACGAACTGCTCTGGTTTTTGCAGGGCGATACCAATATAAAATACCTGTTGGATCACGGGGTCCATATCTGGGACAACGACGCTTACCGCTATTACAACGAACTTTGTGTCCGTCACGGGGTTTTGCCGCTGGAGCGGGAGGCCTTTCTCGATGCCGTGCGGCGGGAAGAGCCTTCGTCGATCGACGGTTACCGTCCGGGCGATTTGAACCATGTGTACGGGTATCAATGGCGCAGTTGGCCCCGTCCCGACGGAGGGTGCATCGACCAGATCCGGCAGGTGATCGACCAGATCAAACACAGCCCCGATTCGCGGCGGATGCTGGTGTCGGCGTGGAACGTGGCCGAGGTGGACGATATGGCGCTGCCGCCCTGCCATGTGCTGTTTCAGTTTTACGTGGCCGGAGGGCGCCTTTCGTGTCAGCTTTACCAGCGGAGCGCGGATACGTTTCTGGGCGTACCGTTCAACATCGCTTCGTACGCGCTGCTGACGATGATGATCGCGCAGGAGTGCGGATTGCGTCCGGGCGATTTCGTCCATACGCTGGGTGATGCGCACCTTTATCTGAACCATGCCGATCAGGTTGCCGAGCAGCTGTCCCGCACGCCCCGGCCGTTGCCGACCCTGCGGCTGAATCCGGCGGTGCGGTCGGTCTTCGATTTCCGTTACGAGGATTTCACGTTGGAGAATTACGATCCCTGGCCGGCGATCAAGGCTCCGATGTCGTTTTAGCTATGCGGGTAATTCTGTATATGCTGTCGGTCGCAGCGCTGTTTTTTTCGGCATCGTGTTCGCATGCGGACAGAGGCGGTAAGGTCGAAACGGAAGTTCCTCGAACTTCGATGGACCCGGAGGGATTGGGCGGCCGGCAGGTGCTGGTATATGAAGGAACTCTTCCGGCGGCTTCCGGCGACGGAATAACATGTGTTAAGCTTACGATCGAAAGCCGGGAACACAGCGGCGACGGTACGTTCACACTCGAGCGGTTTTATTCGGAAGTCGATGCCTGCCGGAGAGAGGTGTCCGTGAGGCGAGGCCGCAGATATACGTTACGGGGGATTCCTGAAAATGCGGATGCGACCGTCTGGCAGCTCGTGACCGAAGAGGGGGACGAAACGATCAACCTGTTGAAAGAAGGGGGTGATACGCTGACCTTGCTGGATGCGAAACAGCGGATCCTGCCATCCGTATCCGGCTTCGAACTGATATTAAAAGAAAAAACGATTGATTAGACATGATTGCCATTATCGTCGCAGTGGCCGAAAACGGAGTGATCGGCGGTGATAATCGCCTTTTGTGGCATATTTCCGAAGATTTGAAGCATTTCAAGGCCGTCACTACGGGACATCCGGTGGTGATGGGCCGCAAAACCTATGAGTCGTTGGGACGTCCGCTGCCGGGTCGGCGCAACGTGGTCGTCACGCGGCAGAATATTTCGATCGAAGGGTGCGACGTGGTGCATTCGCTCGACGAGGCGCTGGCGCTTTTCCGCCCGGAAGAGAAGGTCTTCGTCATCGGGGGGGCGCAGATCTATGCTCAGGCGCTGCCTCTGTGCGACGAGTTCTACCTGACGCGGGTGTTCCATGCCTACCAGGGCGATACCTGTTTTCCGAGGTGGGATGAACGGGAATGGGAAATTATTGACAGCGAGTCGTTTGCTTCGGGGAAGGAGTTTCCTTACCCCTTTGCGTTCGAACATTACAGACGGCGAAAATAGGTATTTCTACTACTGTACGGTACCTGGGGAATGGATAACTTTGCTGCTGCGAAGTTATCTTTTTTGTATGGGTAAGTATTTCGATATGCTGATGGAGGATGTGCGGATGAGGGAGGGCCTTCATTCGTGCATGAATTGCGGCGTGTGTACGGGTGTCTGCCCGGCGGCGGAGTTTTACAATTACGATCCCCGTCAGATCGTCAATATCGTGCAGACGCAGGACGACGATGCGATCGAGGAGCTCATGCGCAGCGATGTGATCTGGTATTGCGGCGAGTGTATGTCGTGCCGGCCCCGCTGTCCCCGAGGCAATACTCCCGCTTATGTCATCCAGGCGCTGCGGACGCTTTCCCAAAAGCTCGGTTTCTTCGTCGAGAGCGAGAAGGGGCGGCAGCAACTGGCCCTCAAGCGCACGATCGGGGAGAATATCCTCCGTACGGGTTACTGTGTGACCCCGAAACTGGTGAAGCCCGAGCTGCATCCCGAGCAGGGTACGGTTTGGGAGTGGATCTACGAGAACGATGAGGAGATTTACGGACAGTTTTCTGCCGCTTACAACCGTCCCGGTGCCGGGGCGCTGCGCAAGCTGGACGACCGGTCCATGGAGGAACTTCACCGGATATTCGACGTCACGGGCGGCAAGGAGTTTTTCGACACGATCGAAAAGCATTCCGACCGCAAGGCCCGCGAGATGGGATACGACGGTGCGGACGACGAGTACATGATGGATACCTACACCAAAAATTCCAACGAACATTATTAGCGTATGAAACGGTCGAGCTGGAGCGATTACCAGAAGGAGATCGCCGACGATAAATATTACTATGTGCGCAGCTGCATCCGTCAGAACTTTTTTCCGGGCAGCGAGAAGGCGTTTTTGAACATGTTGCAAAAGGATCTGGGACGCGATGTCTTCGACGATCCGCTGCACACCTCGTGTACGGGCATCGGCTACCATTCGGACATCGTGCCGCTGGATACGATCATGACGGTCGTGGCCCGGCAGTTCGCGCTGATGACCGATGCGGGGTATGAGAATTTCATCTCTTCGTGCATCACTTCGTTCGGCATCTATACCGAGATACTGGCTACCTGGGAGGAGTTTCCCGAGAAGGAGGAACAGACGCGCGAATACCTTTATAAGGCTACCGGCCGCGAGTTCCGCAAGCCGAAAAGCCTGGCCCACACTTCGGACATCGTTTTCCACTTGCGCGAGGAGATCGCCCGCAAGGCGAAATACCGGCTGGTCAATGCTGCCACCGGAGAGCCGCTGCGGGTGGTCGAACATATCGGCTGCCACTACGCCAAGATTTTCCCCAAGGCGGGTATCGGCGGTTCGGAATTTCCTTATGTGCTCGCCGGTATGATCGATGCGTGGGGCGGCCAGTGCGTCGATTATCCCGAGCGGCGCCATTGCTGCGGTTTCGGATTCCGCAACTACCTGGTGCAGGCCAACCGGGGCTATTCGGTGGCCAATTCGCACAAGAAACTCGAGAGCATGGCTCCCTACAAGCCCGATTTCATCGTGGCCAACTGTCCGGGATGCGCCATGTTCCTCGACAAATGGCAATATACGATCGCCGAGATGGAGGGCGTCACCTACGGTCAGGACGGACGAGGTATTCCGGTACTGACGTACGAGGAGATGGCCGGTCTGGTGCTGGGTTACGATCCCTGGGAACTGGGTATGCAGATGCACCAGGTGGATGTGGAGCCGCTGCTCGAAAAATGGGCATCGACTACGATCCTGCGGCCAAATACCTGGGGCGCCACGGAAAATTCATCGGGAAACCGGCACCTTCGGCCGTCAATTGCGGCGTTCAGGATATGATCTATAATATCAAGGCACAATGAAAAGAGAGGTTATCATCGTAGGCGGCGGTGTCGCCGGTATTCAGACCGCACTGCGGCTTGCGGATCGCGGCATCCGTCCGACGATCGTCGAGAAAGAGCCCGATCTGGGCGGCAAGCTCCGGGGATGGTATCATCTGTTCCCGTCGCTGACGCCTGCGTCCGAGGTGCTTTCCGAGTTGCGTCGCCGACTGGCGGCACGCGATGTCGAAGTGATGACTTCCGCCGAAGCGGTGTCGATCACCCCCGGCAGCGTGACGTTGGCCGACGGCCGCACCCTGGAGTGCGGCTCGGTGGTCGTTTGCTCCGGCTTCACGCTTTTCGATGCCCGGCTCAAGGAGGAATACGGCTACGGGGTTTATGACAATGTTTTCACTTCGGCCGACATCGAGCGGATGCTCAACGAAGGGAATGTGACTACCTCCAGCGGTCGCCGTCCGCGTCGGATCGCCCTGCTGCACTGCGTGGGATCGCGCGACGAGAAGGTGTGCCAGGCGCATTGTTCGCGTGTTTGCTGCATCACGGGTGTCAAACAGGCCATGGAACTCAAGCGGCTGTTTCCGGATGCCGACGTCTTTAATTTCTATATGGATATTCGTATGTTTGGGCCAGGTTACGAAGAGATGTACCGCGAGGCTCAACAGAATTATAATATTCATTTCGTGCGCGGACGTATTTCGGAAGCGAGCCCGACCTACGACGGCCGGTTGCAGATCAAGGCCGAAGATACCCTGACGGGGCGTCCTTTGCGGATGAGCGTCGATATGCTGGTGCTGCTCGTCGGGATGCGGGCGAACGATTCGAACGCCGATTTCGCGGCTTCGGCCGGGTTGAGGCAGGCGCCCAGCGGCTTCATGGAACCGCAGGACCTCTTCTTGAACAGCGCCCGCAGCGGTGTGGACGGGATCTTTTACGCCGGTACGGTCACCGCGCCGAAGAATATCGGAGAAACATTGAACGAGGCCGATGCGGCAGTGGAAGCCCTGACGGCTTATCTGGGGAGGGTATAGTCATGGCAGCGATCAACTGGGGATATGCGATCAACAAGCCGCGCGTGATCGACATCGACAGCAACAACCTGCGCAAGAGCGACGAGATCCTGCGCGAGATGCCCGAATTGCAGACCTGCATCGGCTGCGGCGGCTGTACGGCGACCTGTACGGCCGGCAACCTTACGGATTTCAATTTCCGCAAACTCCATACGCTCGTGCGCCGGGGCGAATATCAGGGCGTCTATGAACAGATGAACAAATGCATGTTGTGCGGCAAATGCCGCCTGGTGTGTCCTCGTGGAATCAATACGCGGGCCGTGGTGATGCTCATCAAACGTAAACTGGGGGATTTCTGACGATGAATTTTTACGCGACATTCTCTATTCCGTTCATCGTGGGCGTCGTGACGATGTTCGTCGTTCTGATCGTCAAATACGGCTCCTGGATCTTCGGTCTTTCGGCTGCCGACCGCATGCGGATCGTCAAGGGCATTCCTTCGCGGCAGACGCCATTGGCGGTCTGGGAAGTGGTGCGCGAATCGCTGCTGCACCGCCGCATCTTCAAGGTCAATCCCTTGCTGGGCTATATGCACATGAGCCTGGCCTTCGGATGGTTCCTGCTGATCGTCGTCGGATGGATCGAAACGGTCGCCTACCTGGGGTTCCGGTACGTTCCGCTGCATGGGCATGTCTTTTTCAAATATTTCGCCACGGAACTGCCGCACAAGCCGGTCTTCGATTTCCTGATGGATCTGCTGCTGCTGTTCGTACTTTCGGGCGTGACGCTGGCTTTCGGCAAGCGTATCTATTCGCAGGCGATGGGCATGCACCGCACGACCAGGCACGTACTGGGCGACCGAATCGCCCTGTCGGTGCTGTGGCTGATCTTCCCGGCCCGCCTGCTGGCCGAAAGCATCACCTGCGCTCTGCACGGCGGCGGGGGATTTCTCACGGGTACGATCGGCGAGTGGATGGCGCATCATGTCAATCCGATCGTCCTGCAGACGCTGTACGAGCCGTTGTGGTGGGCCTATTCGATCTGTCTGGGGCTATTTTTCATAGTGCTGCCCTTCTCGCGTTATATGCATATCTTCACCGAAATTCCCCTGATTTTCTGCGCCGCTACAAGCTGCATTCGACCGAGAAGGAGGGATCGTTCGACCGTTTTCAGACCGATGCCTGCTCGCGGTGCGGCATCTGCATCGACCCTTGTCAGTTGCAGAGCGAATTGGGGATCGACGACGTGCAGTCGGTCTATTTCCTGCGTGACCGGCGGTATAACCACCTGCGTCAGTCGGTGGCGAACAACTGCCTGATGTGCGGCCGCTGCGAACAGCGCTGTCCGGTGGGGATCGAACTCAATACGCTGCGTCTGAATTCCCGCGACACGATGCGCAATACGCCCGATGAGAAGCGCTACGAGTATTTTCAGGGGGTGGACCGTTCGGCCGGCGAGGGCCGCGTGGGTTATTTCGCCGGGTGTATGACCCTGCTGACGCCCCGTATCCTGTTGGCGATGGAGCGGATTTTCAAGGCTTCGGGCGAAGAGGTCTGGTGGGCGGACAAGGAGGGCGGCGTTTGCTGCGGCCGGCCTCTGAAGCTCTCCGGTGAAACCGATTCGGCCCGCAAGATGATGGATTACAACATTGCGCTTTTCCGCAAGCACCGGATTACGACGCTCGTCACTTCGTGCCCGATCTGCCTGAAGGTATTCCGGGAGGAGTATCATCTCGAAGGAATCGAAGTGCTGCACCATTCCGAGTATATGCTGCGATTGATCCGGGACGGCCGCCTGCAGCTTCGCCGAGGGGCGCAGACATTCACTTACCACGACCCCTGCGAATTGGGACGCGGGAGCCGTATTTACGACCAGCCGCGCGAGGTGATCGAAGCGGTGGGCGTGCTGCTCGAACCGGCCCAGACGCGGGAACACGCCCTCTGCTGCGGCTCTTCGGTGGCCAATACGGCGATTTCGGACGCGCAGCAGCTTCGCTTGGCGCGTTCCGTGGCGAAGGAGTTGAGCGCTACGGGAGCGGGGACGATCGTAACGGCTTGTCCACTTTGTAAAAAAGCTATCGCACGCGGAGCTGACGGCCGGGAGGTGCTGGATCTAGCCGAGGTCGTGGCGGCTGCTTTAGTGTCGAAGACAGTGGCGGCTGTGCCCGACAAGGGCGTCTGACGTTCGTCTGCTCCCGATGGTATGTCCGGATGGAGCGGTGAGGAGGCGTATGAAGTAGGGTTTCTATGAGAAGGCGCTGTTGTGGCAGAACATCGTTGTAGAGCCGTATTGCGGAATTTTTCTGGGGTCGGGGAAGTATATTCGCTAATTTTTCGTATATTCGAGTCGTAGGGAATGGAGTCGGATGGCTTTTATCCGGCATTTAAAAAATCGAGCCATGAGTAAATACGGTTATGACGATACGAGACAGACGCGTTTTCGTCGGCTTCTTTTGGGAATGGGAGTCGCAATGCTTCTGTTCTTTTTGCTGTTGAAAATCTTTTTTGCGGAGCAATTGCCATTTACCTCGCTCCATTGGAAACTGATATTCGGCTATTTTCTTTTGTTGTCTGTTGCGGTACTGGTCTATCCTGTGTTTCGGAAGATGCGCGATCAGGATCGGTGGTCTATTCAGAATGGAGCGATCGAGATCGAGGAGGGAGTATTGCACCTCTCCGTGGTCCGTGGTCGAGAGACCCGACGGTTGAATGTCGAGATAAAGAACCTGAAGATCGTTACGAGCGATGATGTTCGGATTCGGATCGATACTCCGGTCGGACAGCTGACGATCAGTGCCGACAAATTCGTAACTCCGGAGGAGTATGCGAGCTTTCAGGCGGAATTGATTGGTGCCGGCTGCAAGCGCGAGGAGTGATTCATCGGCTTGAAGGCCTGCTTAATCGGTATTTGTTTTTGGGTTTATTGTCGAAATATTTGGCAGAACCATTTTTTTGTTTTATCTTTGCAGTCACAAAAGCGGAATATTCGCATCGAATAAACGATATATCGCGGGATGGAGCAGTTGGCAGCTCGTCGGGCTCATAACCCGAAGGTCGGAGGTTCGAGTCCTCCTCCCGCTACTAAAGTGGACAATTCTCTCGAATTGTCCACTTTTTTTATATTGATGATTTTTAATGGAAATGAGGTCTAATGATTGTGTTTTGTTCTTTATCTAATTGTTTTTTGATATCATGAAAAAAGTATTCGTTGTATTCTTGTTTATTTTTTCAACCGTTTCCACTTTTGCGCAAAGTGAAGGCGAGAGTGTTAAGCCAATAGGGGGAATTACTTTATATCGAAATGTTTCATTGGCGGCAATAGAAACAGAACAATTATTTAGATGTGATTGTTAAATTTAAGGCAGCAGAACTTGGTGATTATTTTACCAATGGAGTCAAAGTAGTTGTTGTGGATAATAATACGGGTAAAAAGATTTATAGGAAGCGATTTTCTAAGTCTTATCATTTATGTGTTTTCTGATGGTACAATAGAAGTTGGTAAAGGGAATGCTCTTACCCAAAATTATATTATTTAAATATAAGGATGGAAGTGGTTGGGGGATATATTAAAGGAAAGAGGCATTTATTAGTTTCGTGGAAATATTATATATTTAGTCTTTCTATCTTATGTTTAAAGCGTCCGGTTTACCTCTGGCGCTTTTTTTATATTTATAGAGGTGAAATTATTGGTAAACGAAATTTTTTTGTTGAAAAAATAGTACTATGTATTGCATGGTAATTACTTTTACATTATATTTGTAGTGTGATAGAACTGTAAAGAATATACAACTCATTTATTAATGATAGATATTGACCATGAAAGAGACTATTAGCGTAAATTTGGCTTCCCAGGCATTTACTTTCGACAAGGATGCTTACCGTCGGTTGAAGGAGTACCTGGATGCGATCCGTCGGCGGTTGCCGGCCGGTGATCCGGAAATTCTCAACGATGTGGAAGCCCGACTGGCAGAGATTTTCCGGTCCAGGATTTCATCGCCGATGATGGTCGTTACCCTTCAGATGGTGCAGGGGGCGATGGCGCAAATGGGCGATCCTTCGGAATTCGGCGAGCTGCCGACCGGGGAGAAGCGAGACGAGGCGTCCGTGGATGCGGAGAGTGCCTCGTGCGTCAGTTCCCGGCACTTGTACCGTTCGCGGACGAATCGTTCGATCGCAGGCGTGTGCGGCGGAATCGCTGAGTTCTTCGGGATCGACTCGACGATCCTGCGCCTTATCACGCTGTTCCTGATTCTTTTCGGCGGTCTGTCGCTGTGGGTTTACATCATCCTGTGGATCGTGATTCCGTCGGAACCTTTGAATTGTATCTCTTCGAAATCTAAGAATCTGTTTTGAATTTTATAGATGAGTTGAACATTCGCTGTGAGAAAGTGTTTCGGCTTCTTTGAGCCTCTTTTCGGTATCTTCTTTTTTAGCTGGTTTTGAAAATAGCCCGCAATTTACGGCAACTACCCAAAAAGAATCTACTCGAAAACGGCTTTCGAATAATCTCGAATAAAATTCAAACAGCTTCTAAAAATGGAAATCTATGAAAGCAGAAAGAAATCATGCGAGATTGTACCGTTCGTCGGACGATGTAGTCATTGCCGGTGTGTGCGCCGGAGTAGCCGATTATTTGGGACTCCCGTCGGGAAAGGTGCGGCTGGCGACGCTGCTCCTGGTACTGGTCGGCGGTTTGTCGATTTGGGTTTATATCCTGTTGTGGATCGTCGTACCCAAAGGTCCCAAACGGCTCGAAGGGAATTCCCGGTAGGCCGAATCCGGGACAGCCCGGAAACTGCCCGGGGAAAGGGTTGCGTATTTCCGATATGCGGACCGGACCCGGAGCTGAAACATGAAATAAGAAATTCAATGTATAAACAACGATGATATGGTTGAGGATAACGTAAAGGCGCAGATGCGCAAGGGTATTCTGGATTACTGCATCCTGGCGATCCTCTCGCAGGGGGATTCTTATGCTCCGAAGATCATCGCCGAACTCAAGGAGGCGGAGATGATCGTGGTCGAAGGGACGCTGTATCCGATCCTGACGCGGCAGAAGAATGCGGGCCTGCTCACTTACCGGTGGGAAGAGTCCCCGCAGGGACCGCCCCGCAAGTACTATTCCCTTACGGACAAGGGGCGGGAGTACCTGGCTTCGCTGGATGAAGCGTGGGAGGAACTGGTAGGACAAATTCAAATGATTCGCCACCGGGAAAACGACCCGGCATAACCGATTGATTAATTAAAAAACTGAAAACGATGAAAAAATTGATGATGGCCCTGTTGGCAATGATGGCCGTTCTGTTCGGTACGACAGCGTGCGGAGGCAGTATCTTCGGTCAAACCCGGATCAAGGGAAGCGGAAATCTGATAACCCGCACCGTGGCGGTCGGAAACTTTCATACCATCGATGCTTCGCGCGGAGTGAAGGTCCTGCTTACCGACGAGCCCGGCGATATCGAAATCTGTGCGGATGATAACCTGATCGAGTACGTGCGGGTCGGGATCGATGGTGGCGAGTTGAAGATTACGGTCGCTCCTCGCATTCATGCAGTGCCTTCGGAGCAGATCCTGGTGCGCGTACCTTACAACGGAAATATCCGCAAATTGGAGGCTTCCTCCGCTGCGAAGATCGTGGCCAAGACACTCTTTACCGGCAGAATGCTGGAGATCGAAGCGTCGAGCGCAGCCAGGATCCGTGTGGATGCACAGGTCGAAACGTGTGAAATCGACGCTTCGAGCAGCGCTAAAGTCGTGGCGCAGATCGATGCGGACCGTCTGGAAGCGGATGCTTCGAGTGCATCGTCGATTCTGTTGCAGGGGGCGGTGCAGAAAGCGGTGTTCGAAGCCTCTTCCGCTGCGTCGATCGATGCCCGGAAGCTGGTCGCACACTTCTGCGAGGCGGAGGCGTCGAGCGCTGCCGATATTCGGGTCTATTGCGAGCAGGCTTTGCAATCCCGAACGTCGAGCGCCGGAAGCGTTTCCTATGCTGGACCGTGCAGTGTGAATTCTGCCGATACGAGCGGCGGTTCTACTCGCGGTGCAGCGAATAACGAACTCAAATAGACCGATCGCGATGAAAGAGGTTAAGAAATGCAGTATTTCGGGGATTGCCTTCACGATGGAGGCCGATGCCTTTCAGGTGCTTTCGCGTTACCTGGAGAGCTTGAACGATACGTATAGAAATACCGACGGCGGAAAGGAGATCGTCGAGGATATCGAGGCCCGTATCGCCGAGCTGATTCTCTCGCACCAGGATAATTCTAAAGTGGTGGAGCTATCGTTGGTCGAGGAGATTATCGCTCAAATGGGGTCTGCCGAAGCCATTCGGGAACAGGAGGGCCGTGAAGCCCCGCGCGGCGAAGGCCGGATTCCGCGTCGCCTGTACCGGGATATGGACCAGGCGCGCCTGGGCGGTGTCTGTTCGGGTGTGGCCAAGTATTTCGGGACCAGTCCCACGTGGATCCGTCTGCTGATGTTCCTGCCGCTCATTCTGTTGCTGTTGTTGGGATGGATTCCGTTTTTCTGGTGGCTTGTGCCGCTGATGAGCAACTTGCTCGGCGTGTTCTTTATTTGCTACCTGATTATGTGGTTCGCTGTACCGGCAGCCCGTACTGCGCGTCAGAAGCTCGAACAAAACGGACAGCGGATTACCGTACAATCCATCGAGGAGGCTTCGGCGGCGAATCACGATGTCGATGCCGATGCCAAACCGGTCGTTGCCAAGGCCGTTTATGCCTTGGGGCAGGTCGTCCTGATTGTATTGAAACTCCTGGCCGGCTTGCTGGTATTCGGGTTGATTCTGGGTGCATGCGCATTGATTATCGGTCTGTTTGCTGTCGGGATGGCCGGTCCGGAGGTTGTGTCTATCGATGCGGGCATCTGGACGGTGTCGCTGGGGATTATGACCGCGTTGGTGCCGGTGCTGTTGCTGATTTATGTGTTGATGTGCCTGATTGCTTCCCGCAAACCGAGCCGCCGGGCCGTCCTGACGACTTTCCTAATCTGGATATTGATTATTATCGGCCTGGGTGTTTCTGCGGTCCGGGAGCGTGAGCGGGGATATGAATGGTATGAGATAAGGACGGAAAGCTACGATCCGGATATGGAATTACCGGCTTTGCCGGACCCCGGATCTGCCGATAACTCTTTGTTAAGAGTGGATACACCCGAAGGCATGGTTGATTTGAGTGCCGGGGAAGGCCGGGTGAAGATCGCGGTGGAGGATAAGGAGGACGGTGAGAAAGTCGATATCCGTGTCGGTTCGAAAGGCGTGAAGATTACCGCGACGGAACCTGCGGCCGAATGCGATGATTTTGATTGATTTTGAATAAAAGCGTTGATCGAAATAAAAAGTTTTTTCAGGTCGGAGCCGGATCTTTTTCCTGAGGGAAAAGTCCGGCTCCGGTTTTTGTGGCGGACCGAAGGAGCACGCCGCAAGGCATATTGCACGGAAGTTGTGTGGCGGAAGGTGCGGACGTTCGGAATTTCCCGGCTCCGGCGGAGCGGGACTGCCGCGTGCGACGGTCGTTTCCCTCGGAGTAAAGTTGCGGAGGACGGTTGTTTTTCGTATATTTGACTTCGTCCAATATACTCGCGCTCGGCCGAGCTAAAATAAATTTTGCTCGGCACTCGACTTATTCGTATATTTGGCTTACCCCGAATATACTCCCGCTCGACAAAACCGAATAAAATTCGCTTTTGTTCTCGACTTATTCGTATATTTGAACGTTTTTTCAGTAAAAAGAAAAAGTATGGCTGCAATTAAGTGTATCGGAGTGCTGACTTCGGGGGGACGATGCTCCCGGGATGAATGCCGCGATCCGTGCCGTGACGCGTACGGCGATCTATAACGGGTATTCCGTAAAAGGTATCATGCGCGGTTATAAGGGATTGGTCGATGACGAAATCATCGACCTGCAATCGGATTCCGTGAGCAATATCATCCAGCAGGGCGGCACGATGCTGAAGACGGCCCGCAGCCAGGAGTTTATGACCCCTGAAGGGCGCCGCCGGGCTTATGAGAATATGAAGCGCAGCGGTATCGATGCGTTGGTGGTGATCGGCGGGGACGGTTCGTTGAAGGGCGCCTGTATTTTCGCTCAGGAGTTCGATGTGCCGATCGTCGGCCTGCCGGGTACGATCGATAACGACTTGGGCGGTACGGACGCTACGATCGGCTACGATACGGCGCTCAATACGATCGTCGAGGCGGTGGACAAACTGCGCGATACGGCTTCCAGCCATGAACGCCTCTTCTTCGTCGAGGTTATGGGACATACGGCCGGCTATCTGGCGTTGAACGGGGCGATCGCTTCGGGAGCCGAAGCCGCGATCATTCCCGAGATGGACACGGAGGTCGATCAACTGGGCGAGCTCATCAACCAGGGATTCCGCAAAAGTAAAAATTCGGCGATCGTGCTGGTGGCCGAGAAATCCCGCTACGGGCGGTGCCATGGGGCTTGCCGAACGCGTGAAGCAGGAGTTTCCGCAGTACGATGCCCGGGTGACTATTCTGGGACATATCCAGCGGGGCGGGTCGCCGTCGGCAATCGACCGTATCATGGCTTCGCGTATGGGCGAAGCCTCCATCGAGGCGCTTATGGAGGGGCAGCGCAATGTGATGATCGGTATGAGCAACGGCCAGATCGTCTATGTTCCCTTCTCGCGTGCTGTCAGCCACGACCGGACTATCGATCGCGGAGCGGTGGATCTGGTGCGCATCCTCTCTATCTGACATTATTTTCGAACAATACTGACTTCATGAAACGCGTAATAGGAATAGGAAACGCTCTGACAGACATGTTGGTCAATCTGAAGACCGACAAAGTACTCGATACGTTCAATTTGCCGAAAGGTTCGATGAGCCTGGTGGATGCCGCCTTGCAGACCGAGATTTCGAAATCGGTCGCCGGTCTGCCTTACTCGCTCTCGCTCGGAGGATCGGCCGGCAATACGATCCGGGCGATGGCCCGTTTGGGTTGCGACGTGGGCTTTATCGGCAAGGTGGGAACCGACAAGACGGGAGATTTCTTCATTCAGGCTCTTGAGAACCTGGGTATAGAACCCTTTATTTTCCGGGGAAAGGAGCGCTCGGGACGGTGCGTGTCGCTCATTTCTCCCGACGGGGAACGGACGATGGTGACATTCCTGGGAGCTGCGCTGGAGTTGAGTGCGGCAGAGGTTACGCCTGCTATTTTCGAAGGTTACGACTGTCTCTATATCGAAGGTTATCTGGTGCAGGATCACGAGTTGATTGCCGGTGCGGTCCGTACGGCTAAAGCCTGCGGTCTGAAGGTAGCGATCGACCTGGCGAGTTTCAATGTCGTGGAGGCCAACCTGGAATTTCTGCGCTCGCTCATTCAGGATTACGTCGATATCGTTTTTGCCAACGAGGACGAAGCGAAAGCCTTCACCGGCGAGGGCGAGCCGCTCAATGCCTTGCAGATGCTTTCGGAGCTGTGCGAGCTGGCCGTCGTGAAGGTCGGTATCAAGGGGGCTTTGATCAAGCGGGGCAGCGAAGTGGTCCACGTGGGGATCATGGCCGCAGCCAAGCGGGTCGATACGACGGGTGCGGGCGATCTGTATGCTGCCGGATTCCTCTCCGGGTTATGCGAGGGGCTGACGCTGCGTCAGTGCGGTACGATCGGTGCCATCGTCGCCGGGAAGGTGATCGAAGTGGTCGGAACGACTTTCAGCGAGGAGGCGTGGCAGCACGCTTTCCAGCTGGTCGAGAAGGTCCGGTCGGAGAAATACCTGTTCTAAAGGGAACAAGTGTCGTAAAAAGAGAAGGGTGACTTTTACAGTCACCCTTTTTTCAATATTCCCCGTGTGATCTGCCTCCGCATCAGGAGCAGATAGCGGGCTTTGGGGACGGAGAACCGCAACAGGAAGCCGAGAGCCAACAGAAGCGTTGCGCCCCACTTGACAGCCTCGCCCGATAACAGACGTACGGTTTGCCCCCTCATTCCGGCTCGCAGACGCTGGGTGCGTCCGACCTGGCAGCATAGCGATTCGAAGTATTCCCGGGAGGTCTTTCGCGGCGGAATGATATGCCACATGATTGCCGTCGGAACGTAGTAGCAACGCTCTCCGGCATCTGCCAACCGCTGAAAAAGATCGCTCTCTTCGCCTCCGATCAGTTGCTCGCCGGTCCGCCCCAGCGAAGGGTCGAAGGCGCCGTATCGTTGGACCGTCGAACGCCGCAGGGCCATGTTGCCGCCGCCGGGAATACGTCCTTTCGGAAACGGGCGGATCTTTCGCCCCAGGTCGATCGGATTGGCTATCGGACGTTCGGTATAACTCGACATCCAGACCGGGCGTCCCGCAGGATATTCGGGTATGATAGGGCCTCCGGCCGATGCGGCGTCGGGGTAGGCGTCGAAGAGGGCGACGTACGAAGAGATGAACTGTTCGTTGATGCGTTCGTCGTCGTCGATGATGGCGATGTATTCGCCCCGGCTTTCGTCGATACCCCGGTTGCGGGCATGGGAGAGCCCCTGCCGGGTTTCGGTCACGATCCGCAGGTTGATTGCGGGATGTTCTGTTGCGAACGCTTCGAACCGGGCGAGCGTGTCGTCCTGCGAATTGTTGTTCACGACGATGCACTCCCACTCTGCGGCCGGAAAATCCTGCCGCACGACCGACCGGAGCGCTTCGACGAGCGCTGCGGAACGGTTGTAAGTGGCGATGATGAGCGATAATCGGATCATAGGGCAAAGATAGTGAAAGCCGAGAGAAAACGGGAACTTGTTCCCAGTTTTCCGAGGCGTATCCTATCTTCTGCAAAGATAGTGAAAGGTGAGGGCAATCGAACATTTATTCGAGCTTTGCCGAGTTTTCTTATTTGGGCCGACGGTTATGGTCCGATATACTTTCCCGGATGAAAAATACCCCTGCAGTTCGGGCAGGGGTATTCGGTCCGGCGGAATCGGTTTATTTCCGAATGACCAGGTATTTCGATATGCTCCAGAATTTTGCGGGATCGGTGATTTCGAGCGTTACCAGTTTGTCTTCGCCCGGTGTGAGCGTGTAGCTCTCTTTGGGGTGCGAGGTGAGCAGTTTGGGCTTTTTGCTGCCCGTTTCGATTCGGGTCAGATTCCGCAGGTCGGCCGATGTGAATGCCGATTTGTCGAAGTCGCCATCCATGATGCTCTTGGTTTTGAAGAGTCCGTTGCCTTCGACGATGCGAGCCTCCTTGAGCTGCTTCATATCGGCGATGCAGAACCAGACGACATTGAGCTGGCTATCCTGTTCCTCGATCGTAGTTTTTTGGCTGGCAGTGACTTCGTTCAATCCGGCGATGTCCTTGTTGAGCTCCTCGACCGTACCGGCGAGCTCCTCGATCTCAATGTTTTTTTGGGACAGCTCGGTCTGAAGCGATTCGATCTGTGCGACTTTCCGGGTCATTTCTTCCTGCAGACGTTTGATCGTCCCGGCCAGCGAAGCGTTCTTGCGGCCGCTTTGTGCGAATTGTGCTTCGAGTTCGGCGATTCGCTCCTTGTTTTGGAGCAGGATACCCTTGATTTGGTTGATCTGCGATACCATCTGTTGTTTTTTGTCCAGCGGCTTGTTTTCGATGTCGCTTATTTGAGTCATCACGCGGTCTTCGACTTCGCGGATCGACTGAAATCCGGTTTCGATCTCATTGAGGATTTCCAGCGTTTGATCGTACTTTTGCTCGACGGTGAGCAGCGAGTCCCGTTGGGCGAGCAGGGTCTGGTATTTTCCCGATTTTTCGACGCATGACACTGCGGTCAGCGCTACGGCTGCGAGAGCCAGAATAAGTCTGAATGTCTTCATTGGTATTGGAATTTGGTTTTTGCAATTAGAAATATCCAATCGTGTGCCATTGTATTCAAAATGTTGATTGATAATTTGTTGTTGCGATATTCGTGTGGCCGATGACTGTGGAATCGTGCCCCAAATGTGTGGAAGTTGTGTGGAAACGGGCAGTTTTCGGACTGTGTATCGCGGTGCAGTCGGATTTCCGATAAGCGGAGGCGGAAGTTTCGGATAAATTGCAAAGCCCCGGCCTATGAAAAGCCGGGACTTCGTTCGATGTTTACGATTCGGGGATTATTTCAGGACTTTCAACAGTTCGGGCAGCAGGCAGGAAATCGTATTCTCGTTCTGTGCCGTGTAGAAGTTGCCGTCGATGACGGCTTTTTCGTCCGTTCCGATACAGCTTTTGACGACCGGTTTGAGGAACGGATGCAGGGCCACCCGTCTGCCCTGTGCGATGCCGAGGTTGTCGAAGAGCAGTGCTGCGGCGCAATGCCCTGCGATCGTTTTTCCCTGGTCCGCAAAATTTTTGATGACGCTCAACATATCCACGTTGTAGGGTTTGTCTGCGTTTTCCGCGAATTTGGGCATGGCGTCGCCGCAGGCGAATACGAGGGCGTCGTATTCGTGTTCATGGCCTTTGAGTGAGGCGATTATATCGTCCGTCTGGAGGCGAAGCCCCGAGTTGGTTTTTACATTCGTGGTATCCGCTACCGCGAATGTCCTGAAGGGAATGCCGTTCTCGAAGAAGGTTTCCAAATACTGAAACAAGCCCGATCCGTTGACGGGGTTTACGACCAATACAGCTACTTTCTTTGCCATAATTTTTGAGTTTTTTATAGTTATTAATGATATGTTAGTTACTTTTGTAGTGCAAACATAAAATAAGTAATCGGGTTCTGCAAGAGGTGATTTTTTGGTAAGCGAGTTACAAAAAGGTAACCGATGTTGAACGACAACGAGATAAAACCGCAAAATAATGAAAACTTTTTTACACGAGGGAATTTGCCCGATTCGGGATATCTTGAGCCGCCTCGGTGACAAGTGGTCGCTGCTGGTGCTGACGACGTTGTATTCGAACGGGACGATGCGTTTCAACGACATTCAACGTTCGCTCGGGGATATTTCGCAGCGGATGCTGACCGTCACCCTGCGTTCGCTCGAAGCGGACGGGCTGGTCCACAGAGAGGTCTATCCCGAAGTGCCGCCCCGTGTCGAGTATCGTTTGACCGATTCCGGGGGCGATCTGATGCCGTATCTGAACAGTCTGGTGGAGTGGGCGTTGAAGAACACGCCGGCCATTTTGGAACGGCGTGCGCAGGCGGTGCGGGCGAAGTGATTTGCCGGAGGTATAAAACAAGTGTTTGCAGCGGGCTCGGATGCCGTGCTGCAAACACTTGTTTATCGGTAGGGGAGGCTTTTCCTACAAGCTGTCTCCGAAATCCTTGCGGAATTTCTCCATCAGGCGTGCCGGCCAGTCGGTGGTCGGTTCCAGACCGCCCATGAAGAAACGGAGCACGGGCGGCTCGTAGGTGAAGCGCAGACCGCCGATCAGGTGACGGTTCTCGTAGAGCCACTCCAGACGGTCGATGACGTATTTGATCTGGGAAAGCGTGAATACGCGGCGCGGGCAGGCGAGGCGTACCAGCTCGACGTCGGCCAGGATCTCTTTGCCGTTCTCGTCGCGGACGCTCGATACCGTACCGCGCTCCATACCGCGTACGCCCGAGCAGAGGTAGAGGGCTGCGGCCAGTGCTCCGGCGGGGTACTCCTCCTGCGGGATATGCTCGCAGAATTTCATGGCGTCCAGGTGTCCGCCCAGGACGCCGGCCGGAGTCACGACGGGAATGCCTTTCGGATCGAGCGTGTTCACCAGGTAGCGGATGTCACTAGTGTTCACTAAAAATTATGGACGCTTAAAAATTAAATAAACTTGGTTTACTTGAATCACATCGTTCATTGACGTTGTTGATATTTGATTTGTCAAAGAGTTCTTTGAGATTAGTCTTGTCAGTAAGTGAGATTCCTACAATTTGGAGGATTTCATAAACCGACCGTTCCAATTTCATATTGTGCTTTACACATATAATTAGACAGTAAGTAATTACGGCACAGTAGATTTGTATTCTGACAGCATTTTCACTCGTACCCCAGAACTTCTTGATTTTTAGATGTTGCTTCAACCATTTAAAAAAGAGTTCAATATTCCAACGATTGTGGTAAAGTTCTGCAATGACCGATGCAGGAAGTTCAAAGTTGTTTGTCAAGAACATGAATTCACGACCTTGTTCCTCATCAAGATAAACCACTCTTCTGAGTGTAGCTGGGTAATCTTTACTACTCTTATAGACGACAAACTCAATGGTAGAGTCGGATAAAACATTCTTTGGAAGCCTCCGTTTCCATGAGATTTGTTTGAACTTCAAGTTCTTCTTCGCACGTATTACAAACGTTGCTTCTATCTGCTCTATCTTGTAGAGATTGGCGAAGTCGTTGTACCCACGGTCGAAGATGTAATACGCCCCTTTTCGTATGGTATCTCAGGCATTACCTTTATATCACTGGTTGCCGCCACCGTGATATGAAAGAAAGCTGGGACTTGGGATTCAATATCATACAGCGTATGTACTTTGATTCCGCCCTTATGCTTACGAAACTTTGCCCATTGGAATACTTCAAGACATAAATCTATCGTTGTGGAGTCAAAGGCATATACATGACCGGTAAATCCGAACATCTTCTCGGTACTCTTGGAACGTGCCGCCGCCACCAAATGATAGGCGTATTCTTCAAAAATCCGATAGTCACGACCCTCATTCGCTTTAGCAAGATTGCTTCGGGTAACGGACTTGCCCATACCCAAGTGGTATAATTTGCTCCAATGAACTTCAAGAGCAATGATAAGGTCGCGTAAGCTTTCGCTTTTTGAGAGTTGTCCGAACATCATTACAAGTAACTGATTCCAGCAGGTGAATGACTTTACGTATCTGTCTCCCTGATACTTAGCAGATAAACGATTGAACTTGTTGCGGTCAAGAAATTGAACTAATTGAGCAAAAACGTATTTGTCTTTAAACATAACAGTCTGATGTAGACTGCAAAAGTAAATTCAAGTCCGTTTGCAAGAAAATCTCTTGTAACAAATTAAATATCAATCATTTCAAAAAAACTATAGCGATTTTTTAGTGGATACTAATGAGGCAAAATAATAAAACAACCACAAAAAAATCCGACACCATGAATTACGAAGAAATAAGACGACGCATTAGTATTCGGGCTTACCTCGCGGTACGGGGAATCAAACCCCGGTGAGAACGCGGCAACCGGGGCATGTACCTCTCGCTGCTGCGTGAGGAACGTACTCCCAGCTTCAGTGTCAGTTACGACAAGAACCTCTGGCACGACTTCGGAACGGGCGAGGGCGGCTCAATCATCGACCTTGTGCCCCGTATGGAGGGTTGTGCCGAGGGCGAGGCCGTCTAAAAGCTCGTAGTAGGCGAACACGAACGCTTGTATCCCTTTCCGACCAATCGCAAAAGACAGGCTGACCGGAAGCGCTCCGCCATTGCTATCCTCTCCGACCGCGAACAGATCCATCCGGCATTGGTCAGCTATCTCACGGGGCGAGGCATAGACCCTGCCATCGCCCGGACTTATTGCCGCGAGGTGCGTTACACGATCGGCGGCAAAGAGTATTTCGCCGTCGGTTTTCCGCAACGACGCCGGAGGGTGGGAGCTCCGCTCCGCACGGTTCAAAGGCGGCTCCTCGCCCAAACATATTACGACACTTGACAACGGCAGCGATATGGCAATGGCGTTCGAGGGATTTATCGACTTTCTGTCCTATCTCTCGCTGAAAGGAACCCGTTACCGTCGATTGACAGCATCGTGCTCAACTCGGTGGTGAATCTGCACAAGGCTGTTTCGTTCTTCTCGCGCCACAGGGTCGTCCATGCCCTCCTCGACAACGACGACGCAGGGCAGAAAGCGTTGGCCCGACTGGGAGAATCCTTACCCTCGTCCGAAGTGATCGACCAGTCCGTTTTTTACCGCGACCACAAATACCTGAACGAATACCTGCAAGAGAAGCAGCACCAACAAGTGCAGCGCAAACAGCAACCACACGGGCATAAGGTGCGATAGCCCGATACCGGGGGGGCGTCGGACGAGCGGAGGGAGTGGCAAGGAAACTTCAAGGCTTGCCTTGATATAGCGAACTATAACTACCGGCTGCGCTTCGGTAGTTGTGGGCACTTCCGAGGGATTCAGGGCTCTGCCCTGAAAACCCGCGAGGGTCCTGCCTTCAACCCGGCAAAGGGTTTACTCCTCTGCACTCCCGCGGCGGTCTTTCGGACTGATGACCGCCGGAAGGCCCGCACAAATGTAATCATTGCATTCATTTCACAAATGGGAAGAACGTCTTTCAGACGCTCTTTCCATAACACTGACAATTATGGCAAAGACATCCATCAACATAAAGCCCTGCCTTGAGCGGGGCGCACAACAGACGGTTAGCGGAATATCTCGCTAATATCCGCAAGGGAAAGATCTACATCCGTACCGACCTCATGGCGAAAAACGAGGAATGGGTATCGCCTGAACTGGGCGATACCTCGCTTGAAGAACGAACAGGCTGATAGCTGCAATAGTCAAGAAAAAGACAGGCCGGGCTGTGCAGACCAAAGACCGGGAACGGGTGAACAAGAAGACGGGCAAGGTAACCGTAGTCCGTGACAGCACGCCAATCAAAAAGGGCGTGGTGGTCGTCAAGGAAGATACCGCAATGAAGCAGTTGCAGCGTTTCTGCGATGTGTGTAAGGTGCGATGGGGCATTACGCCGTTGCAAATCTTCATATACCGCGACGAGGGACATTACGAAATGCCCGACGATGAAACCTCATGGAAGCCGAACTACCACACCCATATCGTGTGGGACAGGATGAACCACAACACGGGCAAGTCTTGCAAACTCTTGCCGCAGGACATGAGCGAAATGCAGACCATATGGGCCGAAGCGCTCGGCATGGAACGCGGCACGTCCAAAGTGCAGACCGGACGTGAGCATCTGGAACGGACGGACTACATTATCGCCAAGCAGAAGCAGGAGGCCGAGAAAACCCGGATAGCCAAAGAACAAGCCGAAGCGGAACTGAAAGCGGTAAAAGGAGAGCTGAGAACCGAGAAGCTGAAGAACTCCACCGCCGAGGTAGGTACGACCATCCTCGACGGTATCGGCTCGAGGATCGGCACGTCGAAAGTCAAGCGGCAGCAACAGCAGATAGATGACCTTACCCAAAAGAACGAACGCCTGCACTCCGAGATACGGAGGCTGAACAAGACGATAGACAGGGAGAGGCGGGAGCATGAACAGACCGCCAAAAGACTGCAAGGCGAGATAGACCGCATTTACGGTTGGTTTCCCGACACGCCTCAGCTTATCCGGAGGGGAGAGTATTGCAGGGAGATAGGCTTCACGGACAAGATGGCCTGCGACCTCGTGAATATGCTGCCTGTCCATTTCTCCGGAAAGCTCTATTCATCGGAGCATTCCCAGCACTTCGAAAACGAACACTCGGAAGCCCGGCTCCTGCGGGATGAAAAAGGCCCTGGTGGGTTTCAACTGGTCATCGACTTGATACCCATTTTGCAATGGTTTCGGCAAAAGGCGGAAGAATTTTTGGAGCGCTTAGGAATAGAGATCAAAGACCGCGAACAGGGTCGGGGAATGTGGATGAGATAGAGTAAAATCTATTTCTGCGTATAGCTTATATGGGCAATACCCCGAATGAGTGGTTGTTCATCTGCGAATTATTTTCTATTTTTGCAACGTCGAGCGTAGTAATGCGTTCGGCAGACATACTGAAAGTGTTTTCGCACTGTCCTTGATAGAAAATCTGACAGTTTTCACAAGCAAAAGGATGGACGAACAGCACTCATTTCTTGTTTAGATTATGGCAAGGGATACGTTTAGTGTTCCCATACTCCATATCTACTCAAGTGTGGGGTATTGCGTCGTTTATTTTTGCTTGGGCTTTGTCAGAGCCTTCTATCAGATAAACGAAATCGACTCCACACTTGAACCAATACAATAATTTTAAGTTCTTGAATTACAGTATATTTAATTTAAATCAATAGCTAAACGATACCAAAATATTCCCATTAAAAACAGATGTGCCCTATACTTTACTAGACGGCAATAAATTTTGGGGCACATCTCTATTTGGAACCAGATATGAATTATTTAATCATATAGATTTAGACAAATGAACTATATCATTTAGACAATTCGATTCCCGAGAGTAAGTCTATCTATAAATTTTAATGCAAAAACTAATACAATAATGCATTAGGGTTAAAATGCATTCCTAATGTATTGAACTCTTTAGCAATATCTTTTTTCCATGCGCCTCGGCCATCATATGAAACATAGACGACACCATCAACATCTCCAGGCTTTTCTACCTCTTCTTTAATTAAGG